>OFFZ01001651.1_pt1 | contig 12348 bp, 12 predicted proteins | sample 1521631 | NCBI WGS metagenome assembly OFFZ01 (sample SAMEA3504102, study PRJEB24116) | mouse gut metagenome | biome: mouse gut; feature: mouse-associated habitat; material: faeces | place: Denmark | collected 2011 | reverse complement strand
GGCGCCAGAGTCTCCCGCTCCCGACTGGGGGCAGGCCGGGCTTCCACAGGCAATCAGTAACTGCGGCGCAGAGAAGCGATGTTGTCCGCAACTTATATGAAAGGCTTCTCCTTCGCGTATACACTCACGGACCGGAGCACCGGAAAAGAACATTGCACCGCTGGAGATCGCGGCATCCTGCATGCGCCGAGCAAGAACAGACGCAGGTTCAAGGCAGAATATCTGACCGAAATCCCGTTCCTCCCAGGGGATACGCAACTCGGCCAGGAGCGCAAGCGCATCGCTGGTTCCGAAGCGGCGCAATGCTCCCTTGCAAAACTCGGGAACCTCACCGGTAAAATACGCGGGAGAAAGATTCCGGTTGGTGATATTGCCCATGCCTCCTCCGGCCATGGACAGCTTGCGCCCCGCTCTGTCCTGCGCCTCGATCAGAGCCACGGAAAGACCGCGCCGGGCAGCCTCCCGCGCGGCAAACAGACCGCCGGGTCCGGCACCGAGAATAATGCCATCAAAATATTTCATGCGACTCCGCTCTTTTCTTTTTCGTGAAATGACTCTAATATCTTGTAACGCCATGGTCGATAGGAACTATAGGTTATGTTTACTTTGAAATGCTCTCGGAGCTGACCGGAGCGAGACTCCGCCGCGATGCCCCACGCTTTCGGCGAAGCAATCTTAACATTGAATACAAAATATTCAATGTTGTATGGTACTATGTATACTGCGGCTCTTCGCTCTTGATAATCTGAAAAGCCTTGTTGGATTTTACCGTGCCGGGAATCCCCCAATACTTTACCACCCCCGCGACCTTGCAGGGCAAGAGTTCCTCGATATCGGTGTCCAGTACCAGCACGTCGCCCACCTGAAGCCGCAGTAACTGATTACCCGTAATCTGCGTGCCCCCCATACGTATTTTCAGATCCACCGGCGTTTCCAGCAGACGTTCCTTGAGGCGTCCCACCCAGGCGTGGTCCACTTCAAGACGTTCGGTCTGATAGTTGGCGTTGAGTTTGCTGCGTATGGGTTCAATGGTGGAATAGGGCAAGCAGACGATCATCGAGCCGATGGAAGAATCCAGCTCCACCTCAAAATTGATCACAACAACCACATCGCTGGGCGGCACAATGGCTGCGAACTGCGGGTTGATTTCCGAACGTACCAGCTCCATCTTAATATCATGCACGGGCCGCCATGATTCTTCCATGGTCTGAAGGGCCAGCTTGATGACGCGATCCACAATGGCCTGTTCGATACGCGTGAATTCCCGGCCCTCGATTTTAGGCTGAGAGCTTATGCCGCCGAAAATATTTTCCACCAGAGAAAATACCAGACGCGCGTCCACAACAATCAATGCGTTGCCGCGCAGAGGCTCCATTTTGAAAATATTGATACTGGTCGGCACCGGCAGGGAACGCATGAACTCGCCAAACTTGGTCATGTCTATGGAGATGGGGTTCAACTCCACACGCTTGCGCACCGCGTTGGTCAGAATATTGGTACACAGCCGGGCGAAACGATCGTTGATGATTTCCAGAACCGGCATGCGACCGCGAATAATGCGATCCTGATTGGCAAGATCAAAGGGAACAAAGCCGGAGTCATCATCCGGTATGTCCGTCTCCGTTTCCAATTCGCCGCCGGACAAGCCCCGGAGCAGGGCATCGACTTCATCCTGGGCCAGAATTTTGTCCATAGTGCAATCCGTCTTTTTGTGCTGAATATCCGCATGATATTCAGCCAAATCCGCAACCGGGTCAAGGCTGTGATCAGCCCCCCGGATATTCGTGCCATAAAGACATGCAAAAAATATACCAACAATATCGGAAGGGGAATTTTTCTTGCCAAGCCACGCAGGATGGGCAAGAACAGGGTATGCGTATCATCTTTTCCGCCCTCTCTTCACCGCGCGGTGAACGCCGGGAAATTGACATCCCCGCGCCGCTCACTCCCATAAATCTCGCCACTCTTCTTTGGGGAAGGGGGCATCTGCCTCCGCGCCCGTTGTGCGCGGGCATCGGACACTGCGGTCTGTGCCGGGTGCGCTTTCTTTCCGCCCCGCCCGCTCCATGTCTGCGGGAACGGGATATCCTCGCCCATGAAGAGCTTACCGCCGGGGTGCGTCTGGCCTGCTGCCACGATGCGCATGACGCCATGATCCTGGCTGTTTCGCCGGAAAGCGCACGCCCCAAAACAGACAATACCCGTCTCTTTGATGATATTCTTCCCTCTTCCGTTCAGGAAGGCAAACCATGTGAGGCATGGCTGGCCGTGGATCTGGGCACAACCTCCATTGCCTGGGAGGCTCTCGACGTGCAGGGCCGCCCGTTTGCCGGAGGACAGATGCTCAACCCCCAAATGGGCGCGGGAACGGACGTCATGGCCCGCCTCGCTGCCGCATCTCCAGAACGGGGAACAGAGGGTGCAAATTTTATGCGCGACACCGTGCAGGCTGCACTTGCCGACATCTGCGGCGCGCTGCATGCACAGGGAATCACCGTACGCGAAATATGCCTGGCCGCCAACCCGGCCATGACCCTGCTGGCCCTTGGCCTGGACAGCTCCGGGCTGCGCGCGGCTCCTTACCGGCTGGACTTTCACGGCGGACAGGAAGCTCATCTTCCCGGACTGCCGCCGCTGTGGATTCCCCCGCTTCTCGCCCCCTTTGCAGGAGGAGATCTGAGCGCGGGCATCTGCGCCGTGCTGCACGCTGCTCCCTCACCGCGTTTTCCCCTGCTGCTGGCCGACATGGGCACCAACGGAGAATTCGCCCTGCTGCGTGCCGGCATGCCTCCCCTGCTGGCCAGCGTGCCGCTGGGGCCCGCCCTGGAAGGCATCGGATTGCGTTGCGGAGGGCTTGCCGAAGAAGGGGCCGTAACCGCCTTTCATGTCTCTCCCGCAGGATTGACCCCTCAACCCATCGGCGGAGCGCCGCCTCTCCACATCTGCGGAGTAGGGTATCTGTCGCTGATCCGGCTTCTCTTGTCCATCGGCCTGCTGGACAGCGACGGACATTTCAGGCCGGACGCATCGGGTCCGCACCCGCTCGCCTTCCTGCGCACGCGTCTTGCCGCCTCACTGAGCACAGAACGCGGAGAACCTGTCCTGCCTCTGCCGGGGGGGCTGTTTCTCACCGCATCAGATGTGGAAAGTCTGCTCAAGGTCAAGGCCGCCTTTTCGCTGGCGGTGGACAGCTTACTGTCCGAAGCGGGCCTGTGTCCCGCAGAGACAGGTGAAATCGTACTGGCCGGGGCCCTCGGTCAGTACGCCCCCCTTGACGCACTTACGGAGCTGGGCTTTCTGCCTCCGGCTTCCGTCGCGAAAACACGGGCGGCAGGCAACACTTCTTTGCGTGGTGCCGCGCTGCTGTTACGCGGAAGTAACAACTGCCGCCCGGACAAACTGCGTGAAGAACTCTCTGCCCTGCACGCACAAGCCCATACGCTGCCTCTGGCGGAATCTCCTTTTTTCCATGAACGCTACATTCTGCACATGCGCTTCGGCCCTGCGCGCGTTGGATCTTTTCAATGTTGAAATACCCTGGCTGCACAAACGGCGATCCAAGCTGTGCGAGGACTCTTTCCATGTTTTAACACCGTCGACTTCCTCAGCCGACTGGCTCTGCCTCCCGCGGATAGAGCATTTGCCATTGAAATCATACATGCCCATATCTTTTCCCCCGGAAGGGGAGTTTTCAAACCGTAAAGGAAATTTTGATGAACCTCCTTTACCTTTCTGACGTCTTCTGTCCCTGGTGTTACGGTTTTGGTTCGGTCATGCGGCGTATTCTCGCTGAATGTCCGGATCTTCCTGTTCGGGTGCTGGGTGGCGATCTCATGGATGAGCCGTTGACTCTTTCCGAAATGAAGGAAGAACACCCCTCGATCCGGGAGTTTTTCGCCCGCCTGGAAGCGACTACCGGGCAGCCCGTGGATACGTTTCTGGGTATCTTGGACGGAGCGGGTTCCGGGGGGCCGGACTGGCGCATGTGTTCCCCGGAGATAGGCCTTGCGCTGGCTGCGCTGAAAACTCTTGCTCCGGGGCATGATGTTGATCAACTGGAAGCATTCCAGCGTGCTTTTTACGGCGAGGGGCGTGATGTGCTCGACCCGGCGGTTCAGCGTGATATTGCGTTACGCTGGGGCGTGGACCCTGTTGTATTTGATGCGGCCTGTGCCGATCGGGCCGTGCGGGAACGCGCGGAGCGGGAAGCTGTCGAGGCTGCGGATATCATGGGCGAGTTCCGCCTGTATCCTGCGTTGTACCTGGAAAAAGACGGCGGGCGTGAGCTTCTGACGCGCGGTTATGCGCCGTATGAAACGGTGCGGGCCAGGCTGGATGCGGCGCTTGCCGGTGAACGGGAAGGTTTTGCCGAAGGCGCGGCCTGCGGTCTGGACGGCAAATGCTGCGGGTAACTGATAACTGGGCGAGTTGGCGTGCATTGCCCCAAGAGTTTTTTGCCTCTTTGGGCATGGAGCTGATGTATTCTCGGAATAAATCAGCGTTTTCTGAAAGACATTGCGCCAAATCCGGGCCGCTGAGGCTGCTGCGCGTATGATCGGACATTATGACATTATCCTGATTGGGCTTGGCCCGGCGGGAGCGACGCTGGCGCGTCTGCTTTCTCCGCGTTTTTCCGTTCTGGCGCTGGACAAAAAGGGAGGAGAGGGCGGCTTTTGCAAGCCGTGCGGCGGCCTGCTTGCTCCTGATGCGCAGAAGGCCATGGCCCGTTTTGCGCTCTCTTTACCGGTAAAGCTTCTGGTCGATCCTCAGATTTTTTCCGTGCGCACCCTTGACCTGTCCGCTGACGTATCTGCGGGAATGGTGCGCGACTATCAGCGCTATTATATTAACATGGACAGACATGCCTTTGACCTTTGGCTGATTTCTCTGATCCCGCCTCATGTTGATATCCGAAAAGGCGCACACTGTACTTCGGTTTTGCGGACTCCGGCGGGATACTGCGTCAGATGGCGCGAAAACGATCAGGAAAAAGAAACTACGGCGACATATGTTGTCGGTGCGGACGGAGCCCTGTCCATTGTCAGAAAGACGCTTTTTCCTCATGTGCGTATCAGAACGTATACCGCCATCCAGCAATGGTTTGAAGACCGGCATCCGCATCCGTTCTATTCCTGTATATTTGATGCCCACGTCACGGACTGCTACGCCTGGGGCCTGACCAAGAACGGTTCTTTCATTTTCGGCGGCGCGTTCGCGCCCCGGTATGCCCGGCAGCGTTTTGACGAACTGAAATGCAAAATGGGCAAGCGAGGCTTTATGCTGGATAATCCGACCCGGACGGAAGCCTGTGCGGTGTTGCGCCCGGCAAGCCCGGCGGCCATTTGTTGCGGCGGAGACGGAGCCTTTCTCGTCGGGGAGGCTGCCGGCCTTGTCAGCCCCAGTTCGCTGGAGGGAATAAGCTATGCGCTTGAGAGCGCCGGAAGCCTGGCGGAAGTATTAAATGCCCTCGATCCGGAGCCAAACCGGGCGTATTTTCGGAAGACGTTGCCGCTCCGCCTCCGGCTGCTGGCAAAGCTTGCAAAGAGTCCGTTCATTTTTTCTCCTCCCCTGCGCAGGCTGGTCATGGCAAGCGGGGTCAGGAGCATTTCCTAGCGCTCTGTAATATTTCGTATCGGCGCTATTAGAGCATTTTGTCATTGAAATGCTCTCGGAGTCGAGCGGAGCGAGGCTCCGCCGCGACGCCGCACAAGGCGCGCGGAGATGAGTCTCGCCTTGCCCCCTTCCTTGATTATAATGTCATAATTGGGGGACAAAACGTACAAGCGTAGACCGTACCACGTCTCGACGGAGGCATGAAATTTGTGTGCCGGAACATCGCGCCCCGGCGTGTACAGTTTCAGGCTGCTTGCGGAGTTGAGCGAAGCAAGACTCCGTTGTGACAGAGGAGTAGTCGCGTCAGACTACACTGGAAGGCGGTCCGGCACCCTGCCAGATGCCGGACCGCGTGCGTCAGTGGTCGTCGCTATCGCGTGCCGGAGCCGGGAGAGACGCTCCACGCCGCGTAGAGGCGGGGGTCACCACTGGCGCACTTGAGTTTTTCTGGCGTCGGCCTTTGCCGCACGCGCCTTCATGACAGTGCTGTACTCTTCGGCCATGGATTTCCACGGTTCCACTGTAAAGGGCTTGGGCATCCCGGGCGCGAAGTATACAGGCTCCAGCTTCTTGCCCTTAAGACCGGGATAATCCTTGCCGTAACGCGCGGCGCGATGCACGGCGTTGGCCATATGCCCGTCCGCTACCCAGAAGTTCCAGGAATTGGCCTGATGGTCGGAAAGATACGGGCTTGCACCGTCGTCTTTCATCCAAGGAGCCACAAATTCCCATACGACACGGGGAACAGGGCCGCCCGTTACTTCAAAGATGTGTCCTGCCGTGGCGGACGTGACCAGCGTATTGCCGTTGGGCAGCCGCTGTGCGCCGCTCTGGTAGGCGGAGGCATAGTTCAGCGGGCGTTCGGCCTTGAATTCCCATACTTCCCTGTCCGTCAGCGGGTCGATTTCCACAACGCGGGAATAGTTGCCTGTGGGGCGCATCCAGCCATTATCGTGCACCTGAATGTTGCCGTTGGGGAGGAAGGTGGGGTGATGCGGTCAGGCTCGTTGAGGATGAACTCGCGTAGCACCTTGCCGTTCCAGTCGATAATCTGGAAGCCCCCCGAGGGGCCGCCTACGCGGGCTTTTGCCTTGGAGCCGAGACGCATGGGGCGTAGCAGGCTGCCGTCGGGAAGCAGCACCGCGTGTAACCCGGGGGGATCGGTGTGCTTCCAAGTATGCACCACATTGCCATCCATGTCCACGAGATACATGGATGTGGAATAGTAGGGGCGCAACCAGGGTATAGCCGTCAAAGGTACTGCCCTGCTCCCAGAGCAGGATACCTGTAGGGCTAATGCACCTTAGCAAAAATAGTGCCGACGCGATATACACTGATCAGCTCTTCCTGGGTGCGGTTCCATTTCCGCCCTCCATGGTGAGGAAGTGTAGTATCAAACGGCGGTGTTGCCGGAAGCGTTCGCAAGCTCTTCCGCCATGTGTTCAATGTATTCAAACGCATCTTTTTCGCAGGGCAGTACAGATAACCTGGAACCCGGCTTCAGCAGTTCCATGCCTGAAAGCGCGGACTGACGGCGCAACAGCATGCGGGAAACAGGAGGATTGAAACGCTTGACCAGTTTCACATCCACCATGTACCAGCGCGGATTTTCCGGTGTGGCGGCAGGGTCGAAATGATTGGCGTCCGGATCCTGTGCGGTGTGATCGGGGTACCCCGCCCTGACCACTTCCACGAGCCCGGCAATTTCGGGATTTTTGCCGCTGTGGTAGAAAAAGCCTCGATCCCCCGCCTTCATGTCGTCACGCATGAAGTTGCGGGCCTGGTAGTTGCGCACTCCGTCCCATGCGGTGGTCTGGTTGGGGGAGTTCGCAAGATCGTCCAGGGAAAAGCAGTCGGGTTCGCTCTTGAATATCCAGTAGCGCATGGCAGCCTCACAGCATGTTTGTGTCCGATGGGGTATGTCGGCCTGTATTTTGTTCCTGGGGAAAAGATGATTTTCCCCTGTTGCGGCTGACTTGTCAAACCGGGAAGACCTACGACTGCGTCATGCGTTGGGCCTTGGTGCGGAGACTTATCCGAGTCGTGCGTTCCGGGGATTGCGCCGGTGTATTCCTCAGCTTCGTCCAGGAGGTCCGCAAGAGTATTGCCACAGGGGGAAAGGCCACATATACTGCATCTCTCATTACTCGCCCCGCATGAAGCTGAAGGAGTAGACATGACGCAGGAACTTCTGCCCCGCGAGCCGGATATTTCCCGATGGCGGAAACTGATTCTGGTTCGTACAGATCGAATCGGCGACATGCTGGTGACCACCCCGTGCATTCGGGCAATACGGCAGGCTCTGCCCGAGGTTCGGCTCGACATGCTGGCTTCAGCCCACAATGTCCCGGCCATATACGGCAACCCCTACCTTGATAACATTCATATCTTTGACCGTAAAAGCCCTCTGAGTTGGCCGGGGCTTGTACTACGCCTGCGTGCTGAACGCTACGACGCCGCGCTGGTGTTTAACAGCAATTCCCGCAGTGCCGGCTTTTTGAGCATGTTGCTGGAAACGCCCGAGCGCATAGGCTTCAGCGGCGCGCCCATGCGTAACGGCAGTGTGCGGTGGGGATACGGCGGCGCGTACACGCGGTTGCCTCAGGGCGCGGGCAGTGTGCAGGTTACACTGGAGATGCTGGAAAAGCTTAATTCCATTGGTATACCGGCATCTTCCCCGCATATGGATTTTATAGTGCCCGAGGTTCTGACTCTGGCCATGCGGCAACGTTTTCCCTCTGTACCGGGTCGATTGCGACTGGCCATATTTGTAGGCAACATCAAGAAGGTGACGAAGCGCTGGCCGCTGGAAAAATTTCGGGCATTGTCCCTGCGGCTGCTGGAGACAGAAGAGGATCTGGAAATCGTCATTCTGACGGGGCCGTCAGATCGCCCCCTGCTTCAGGGGTTCTCTGACGTGAGGCATCCGCGCATTTCTTATTTCACCGGAAGCACGCTGCAGGAAAGCGGAGCTTTTTTGCAGACCTGTTGTGCCATGGTTGCGGGGTCGAGCGGGCCTACTCATGTGGCCGCCGCCCTGGATGTTCCAGTGCTGTCCGTGACCACACAGTACTCGGCCACAGTTTGGGGGACGCTGGGAAAATACGACGATTGCGTTACGCCCGATACGGATATCCCCGATATGCGCGGCATCGCCATGGAGGCTGTTGAGGGCATGGTGCGGAAGTTTCTGCAAGAAGAACGCGAGCGGCGCACAGGGCGCTCTTAAGCCACTCCGGCAACAAGCCCCGCAGGGGTTGACCCAAAGCATCTGGCGATCGTCCCGTCAGAAGGTGAAAGAAGCGGTAGCGACAGGGTTATTGACTTTGCCTTGAACGCCACATACCAACCACGAATATGCAATTACCACATGGATATACTATTGAGCCGGCGACACCCGCCCATGTTCCATTACTGGCTGCAATCGAAATTGCCGCGGCGGGTATTTTTCCTCCCTGCTCCCTTCCTGAACACATGCGCTCGGATTCTGTGCCGGAAAGCGTGTTGCTTGAGGCTGTCCGGCAAGGTTTGCTCTGGGTAGCTCTCGCCGGAGACGGGCGGCCTGTCGGCCATGCGCTTGTGCAGCTGGTTGAAGATGTCGCATTGCTGGCGCAAATAGATGTGCATCCGGAACATATGCGCAAAGGCATCGGCTCCGCACTCATACTCCATATTGTTGAGCATTTGAGATTGAGAAAAAAGGCGGCTCTCTATCTGACGACATTCAGGCATATCCCCTGGAACGAGCCGTTTTATGCCAAACTGGGATTTGCGGCACTGGACAAAGATAAGGAACCAGCCTTTCTCAATAACATACTGGAAGAGGAAAAGCTCTCAGGATTGCAAAACCGCATAGCCATGCAACTCATGATACAACAGCGCTAATTATCCGCAAGAACGAGCTGTCTGGAAATTCATAACCATGCCCGTCACGCCTTTATCACTATGCGATCAGATGGGCTGGTTGATTTCTTCTGATGCGGTGGACTGCATTTCTTTATAAACAAAACATGTTGTTATATGGTCATTGACCATGCCGACAGCTTGCATGAAGGCATAGATGGTCGTCGAACCGATAAACTTGAAGCCCATTTTTTTCAAATCCTTACTTATTGTGTCGGACAGAGGGGTTGTTGCCGGTACATCATCCATTTTTTCCCAATGTCCGATAATGGGGGTATGACCCACATAGTTCCAGAGCATATCACTGAAACTGCCGTGTTTTTCGATACTGTTCAGGAAAATCCGGGCATTGTTTACAGCCGCAAGAATTTTCAGCCGGTTTCGTATTATACCCTGATTTTCCATAAGCTGCCGGATTTTTGCCTCGCCATAGTGTGCCATTTTTTCAGGATCGAAACCGTCAAAAGCCTTCCTGTATGCCTCCCTCTTTTTCAGTATGGTTATCCACGAAAGACCAGCCTGCATACATTCAAGAATGAGCATTTCAAAAAGTTTCTTGTCATCATGCACGGGCCGTCCCCATTCATGGTCATGATAGTCTATATAAAGAGCGGTATTTCCCGCCCAGGGGCATCTGAGCCTTGCGTCCATGATACTTCCCCATTTGTGGTATAGTGCTTTTCAGCGTCGCAATGCACTGAGCGCCAAGGCAGCAAGCGCCAGAGCCGTATCCGCGTTCTCGCCGTCTTCCAGGTGCCACGCAGCGGACAACCCTGCCCATGCGGCTATCCATGACAGTAGTCGACGGCGTTCCAACTGAGCCGCTTCAGCGACAATATTAACCCGTTTTTCAAAACGTTCCGGTATTGTGGCCGCAACGGTTTCCGGTCGTTACGTCCATTTTTCTACCCTGTTTGTATCCTGCAAAAAGAGCGAAAAAGAGGGTTTGCCTGAAAATTTTTCACGCAAACCCTTAATTTTATGGAGCCGCCTGTCAGATTTGAACTGACGATCTACTGATTACGAATCAGTCGCTCTACCAGCTGAGCCAAGGCGGCGTGTTTTCGTGTATATGCCGGAAAATGGCGCTGTGTCAAGCTCCAAGAAAATGCTCCGCCGGGGGATTAGCCCTTGACCGCCTTTCCGATTTTATCCATGGCTTTTTTGACCTTGCCGGCGATGCCGGAGTCCTTGGCCCTGGTGACTTCCTCGAATTCTTTCAGCAGACGAATCTGTTCATCGGAAAGTTTGGTGGGCGTCATCACGCGTACTTCAATAAGCAGATCGCCCATGCGTTTTTCTCCGGGATAGGGCAGACCTTTGCCTTGAAGCCGGAATACCGCGCCGCTTTGCGTACCCTTGGGAATGTCGAGCTCAATGGGTTCAGCAAGGGTGGGCACTTCGATACGCGCGCCGAGAGCAGCCTGGGGAAAACTGATTTCCGTGGCGTAGATCAGGTTCTGACCATCGCGTTCGAAGGTTTTGTCATCTTCTACCGTCAGCACCACATAGAGGTCGCCCGGAGGGCCGCCATGCACGCCTGCCTCCCCTTCGCCGCGCAGGCGCAGGCGCGCGCCGGTATAGACTCCGGCGGGAATGCGCACGGTGAGTTCACGGCTCTGGAGGATGGTGCCCTTACCCTTGCACTTGGGGCAGGGATGGGGAATGGTATAACCCTGGCCTCCACATGCGCCGCAGGGCACGCTGATCTGGAAAAAGCCCTGAGAATGCCGTACCTGGCCTGAGCCGCCGCACTGTCTGCATGGCTCGGTGCTCGTTCCGGGGGCCGTGCCTTTGCCGCGGCATTCGTCACATTCCGCATGGCGAGGAATAGTCACGGGAACTTCCGTACCGCTCGCGGCCTGGCGGAAGCTTATTTTCATATTGTAGCGGAGATCCGCTCCGGCCTCGGGGCGGGGGCCTCCGCCGCGCGTACGCGAACTGAAGCCGAACAGGTCGCCGAAGATATCGCCGAACTGGGAGAAGATGTCTTCCGCACTGGAGAACCCGCCGCGTCCCGCACCAAAGGGATCGGCCGTGCCGTAGCGGTCGTAATTGGCCCGCCGCTCCGGATCGCGCAAAGTATCGTAGGCCTCGGCGGCTTCTTTAAATTTCTGTTCCGCCTCGGGGTTGTCCGGGTTGCGGTCGGGGTGGAACTGGAGTGCAAGCTTGCGGTAAGCGTGCTTAATTTCCTCGGCGCTGGCGCTGCGCGCCACACCGAGCACTTCATAAAAATCTCGCTGACTCATGGAAATGTCGTCCCTGTGAGCCTAGTCGTCCAGGACGGGAGAGGCGCCTTCCTCAAGCGGAGTATAGAAGCGGCGGTCTTCGGGCAGGATTTTGCCGGCGGCGATTTCGCGCAGGGCGGTAACGACTTCTTTATTCTTGGAGTCCACCAGCGGCTCGTAGCCTTCGCGGTACTGATGCACGCGCTTGATGGCCATCTGCACCAGCAAAAAGCGGTTGTCCACGCGCTGCTGACAATCTTCCACGGTAATGCGGGCCATATTGCCTCCTGCATCGCGCCGGAGCGCGAAATGAGTATGAACGTGCGTCGAACGACGCCGAATTTTTGTGTCTCGGTTTCCCTTGAGGAGGGAAAACAGGCGATTGGGCATACTACGGGATAATGCCGAACCACATTTTTTAGACGCGGAAAAAAGGCCTGTCAAGCTTTAATCTTTATACGCTCTGTTGTAGAACCGTGTTGATGGCGTTGCGCGAGACGTGTATTATTACTACGGCACGAGCGGCAACATCCGTTGCCGCAAAGGCATGTATCCACGGCTGGCCTGCTTGCGCTTTCATGCGGCTTTGCCGTCCAAAGGCTCC
>OFFZ01001645.1_pt1 | contig 12381 bp, 11 predicted proteins | sample 1521631 | NCBI WGS metagenome assembly OFFZ01 (sample SAMEA3504102, study PRJEB24116) | mouse gut metagenome | biome: mouse gut; feature: mouse-associated habitat; material: faeces | place: Denmark | collected 2011 | reverse complement strand
CCCCGCCTTGACCATGGCGGCCAAGGCATCCATGTGGGTGGAGCCGCAGCGGTCGTTGATGTTCACCCCGTCGGGATCGGCATTGATTACGTCGGTGCGCAGCTTGGAAAAGCGGTCGAACAGCCGGGCGGCGGTGGCGGTCCTGCTGGAGTACGGAAGCAGTCAGGAGGGGGAGGCGGAGCTGGAGTATCGGGAGGCCACCCTGATGAAGGCCCTGGTGGACTACAAGCGGACCCTCCCAGACCCCAGAGAGATGACCATCAGCCGGGGGGCTCAGGTGATTGAGGTGAACCTGACAGCCGCCTCAGAGGACCGCTCCCCCCAGGCGGTACAGCTGCTCCAGGGGCTGAGGGAGGTGACCTATCGGAACGCGGGGGTGGGCCTGGGCCCGGATGTGATGAGCGCCCGGGAGCGGGGGGAGCGGGCCCTGAGCCACGCCCGAAGCTTCGGCCCGGGCAGTGCCTTCAGCTGGAGCCGGGACCGGCTCACCGGCCCTCTGCTGGACCCCAAGTGCGTCACTCTGGACGGCGGTCTGCTGGCCCTGTCCGGGGATACGGCCAAGCGGCTGAACATCAGCCCCATGAACTATATCCGGCTGCTGGTCCTCTTTCACCGGGAGGAGGAGGCCATCACCTCGGAAAAGGTGGCGGAGTTCCTGAATATCACCGCCCGCAGCGCCAACCGAATCCTGGCCTCCCTCCTGGCCGACGGCGTGCTGGAGGAGCTGCCCCGACTGGACGCCCAGGGGCCGGGCCGGCCCACCCGGCGGTACACCCTGACCAACCGTCTGCGGGCTGAGTAAACGTCGTTAAAAGGGGAGCTGTCCCGCCGGCTGGTCGGCGGGATTTCCCCGCCCAAAGGACTCCCGGGTGAAGAAGAGCACGGTGGTGCCCAGCCCGTCCTGAATTTTCTTCCGGCAGATCACCGGCTCGTTGTCGAACTGGTTGCTCTGGACCAGCGTCCGTTTGACCTGGCAGATACGCTGTTCGCTGGGAATGGCCTGGGCGGCGGAAACGGTGGAGGCGTCGCTGACGATGAGGTTGTAGGAGAAGGGACTGCGGCCCTGCTCGTCGGTCATGGCCCGAAGGCTGTCGATAGACCGCTCCCGGCGCAGGGCCCGGCGGACCAGGACAGAGCGAGGGGTCATCACCGGGGCGGGGCAGAGGCTCTTAATGACGCTGACCGTCCGCATCCCCATAATCTCCTCCATGTCCTGGGGAGGGATCGCGCTCTGATACCCGGCGATGGCCTGGGCCAGCAGCTCCCTGGCCGAATTTTCTAAATTCCGGGACAGCGCCGCCTGATACAGCGTTCGGGCTGCTGAGATCTGCCGGTGCAGGCCCTGGCCGATGGCATAGCCCAGATCATGCCTGCTCTGCCCCTGGGCGTAGAGGTAGTCCTGCCCGTTGGAGCTGCGCCATTCAAATTTACGTTCCACAGCTGGTCACTCCTTTTTTATATGCTCCTGAATGGGATAGAGGGCCATCCCCGCGTAGGAGGCCACATCGGAGATAATGGTGGGGATGCTCATGCACAGCACGATGGTGGTGAGCACCAGGGGGGTCTGGACGGTGTTGGCCTCAAAGCCCACCAGGTCCAAAACGGCGGAGGAGAGGAAGCCCCCCAGGGCGTTGCAGAGCTTGTTGGAGAAGGTGAAGGTGGAGGCCACCAGCCCGGCACTGACGATTCCGGAGAGCTTGTAGCCAAAGTCCACACAGTCGGGCAGCATCATAAAGGCGATGATGTTGCACAGCATCCCGCTGGCCCGGGCCACGGAGTAGGTCACCAGGATCAGCGTCTCATGCCCCGGACCGAAGAGCAGCAAAACGATGGGAAATACGATGTGAATCAATGTGGCAACCTTAAAAATATCCCGTTTGTTGAGCCGCTTGGTCAGGAAGGGGGCGGCGATGAAGATGGGCACGGTGAGGGCGGTGGCGATGGCGCCTGCGGCGGAAATGAAGCCCATATCCTCCAGGACGTATTTGGCATAGTAGTTTTGGGTGGAGCTGAGGCAGGTGTCGGCGAAATTGTTGGTCCCGAAGGCGATTACCAGCATCAGCAGGGCCTTGTTGCCCAGGACCACGGTTGACCGCTCCTTTAAGGTATACCGCCGGCCCTCCGGGTTGGCGTTGGCCTGCTGGGCAATCTCCCTGGTGTCAAAGCGGCGGATGGAGTAGGCGCACACCCACATGCTGGCGGCCACGATGACCGCGAAGAAGCCGATCATCCTTTGCCAGCCGGCGGCTGTGTCCCCGCCGCCCAGCGCGTCCACAAGCTGATGGGCGTAGGCCACGATCAGCCCCACCGGCGCGCTGACCAGCTTGCCCACCGCGACGATCACATTTCTCCGCTGGCGGTTGTCGCTCAAGAGGGCCACCACCGACTGGTAAGGCATGACGGTAAGGGTGAAGCCCACCGACCACAGGCAGTAGACCACCAGGTAGTAGGCCGCCCGGGCCGTGCCGGGCAGGGGGACGGCGGTAAACAGCAGGATGTATGTCACAGCGGACATCAGCCCGCCGAATCCAAAGCCGAAGATTTCCATGCGGGTAATGGGCTTTTGCGATTTTGCCTGCGGGATCGCGGTAATTGGCTCGTTCACGATGTACCACCCTCTTCATCGATTTAAGACTTGATATATTTATGTCCTAAATTAAGTATATCGACTGAACGACCATCCGTCAATATGGGAAAATGACCACTTTACTGCCTGCGTTCTTGTGGGAACTGTACAAAACTGTGCTGGAATGGAGCTGGCCGACAGGGCGCTTTTCCCTCCGCCCCTCGGTCAGGATGACAAAAAAGCGGGACGCGAGGTAAATGCCTTGTGCCCCCCGCCCCGACAAAATTTTGCTTGCAAAATCAAATCGGGTGTGCTATAATTTCAAAGGAATACGACGCAGGTGTAGTTCAATGGCAGAATGTCAGCTTCCCAAGCTGAACACGAGGGTTCGATTCCCTTCACCTGCTCCAAATGTGAACGACCCCATCCGATTTGAACTAATTGTTGTCAACTGTTCAGATCAGGTGGGGTCGTTTTCGCCTGTAACCCTTGCGATTCAAGGGTTACAGGCTTACCCACGACTAAGGGGAGAAAACATCATGCCAAGTCTAACAAGCCGCAGCTGGCAGGCCGGAGAGGTAGGCATTCTGACATTTCACTGTTCCGATAATTTTGGGGCCATGCTGCAAGCCTATGGTCTCAAACAATATCTGCGCGCCAACGGGGTAAACGCGGATATCGTTCGCTATGAGCCGCCTTTTCTCACGGGCCGGCACTGGAGAATCCCCTATATTCCGATGAGGAGTATCAGGTGGCCGGCCGCAATGGTGTATGGCCTCCTGCACAATCTGCGGGCGGGCGCACAGTTCAGCCGCAGGCGGAAAAATATGGATTGGTTCCGCAGGACATATTTAATAAATGAGAGACAGCCCAGAATCCTGTTCCTTCCCGGCCTGCGAAAGCTTCCCTACCGCAGGTATATTGTAGGCAGCGACCAGATCTGGAATCCGGGCATCACTTACGGCTTGCGCAGAGCATACTTTGGCGCCTTTGCGAACACACAAAAGGAGCGGGTAATCGCCTATGCAGCCAGCCTGGGGGCTGCGGTTCTTCCTGACAAATATGAGCGGGAGTTTGCCGCACTCCTCCAGAACCTGGACGCTGTTTCCCTCCGGGAGATGGGGGCGGTCCCCTACGTGCAGCGATTTTTTCCCGGAAAGGTAGAGCTGGTACTGGATCCCGTGTTTTTTCTCAAGAAGGAGGACTGGGAGCAGGTGGAGAGAGCGCCCGCCCGAGAAAAATACATCTTAGTCTACACCACGGAGCAAAACCCTCAAATGGCCGAATATGTCCGTACCCTTTCCCGGAAAGCTGAAATGGAAGTGGTAGAATTGCGGGCTGTGTCAGAATGCGGCGCGCACACGGATGCTTCGGCGGGACCGGCTGAATTTCTTGGGTACATACATCATGCGGCGTATATTGTTACGAACTCCTTTCATGCCGCCGCCTTTTCCATCATTTTTGAAAAGCAATTTTTGGTTTTCGCGCACAGTACAGTCAACGAACGTCTGGCGTCTCTGCTGGCGCTGCATGGTCTGTCGGACCGTCTCTGTCAGACCGGCGGAGCAATCGATGTCCCGATCGACTGGCCGGCGGTTCGGGCGCGGACAGAGGAAGCGTTGAAGCCATCCCAGGAATTTTTGCTGAAAAATACTGCCGGAGGACTGAAATGACGCCATATCGAAAAAAGGAGCTGTGCCGCGGGTGCGGCGCTTGCCGGGACGCCTGTCCCGTGGATGCCATCCGGATGGTCTGCGGCCCGGAGGGCTTCTGGTATCCACAGACAGATGAGGTCCGGTGTATTCAGTGCGGCCGGTGTCAGGCGGTGTGCCCCATAGAAAAGGATGAGGCATCGGAAATGAGTCTCTATTTCGGGGCCAGGGCCAAGGCGGATTCTATCCGATTCGCCAGCTCCTCCGGCGGGGTATTCCCGGTGCTGGCAGAGTATGTCCTCCGGCGGCATGGGGCGGTTTTCGGCGCGGGCTGGGGAGAGCACATGGAGGTTATCCACCGGGAGGCCCGGACCCAGGAGGAGCTGGAGGGCCTGAAAGGCACGAAATACGTCCAAAGCAGTCTGGAGGGCACATACCGCCGGATCAGGACCCTGCTGCTGGCGGACGAATGGGTCCTTTTCTGCGGCACGCCCTGTCAGGCCCACGCCCTTCGGCTGTTTCTTGAAAAGCCGTATCCAAAGCTCCTTACCGCGGACCTGGTGTGCTACGGCGCGCCCTCCCCCGGCATTTGGAAGGGCTATGTCAGACTGCTGGAGCGCAGGCACGGCGGCACACTCACCGCCTTTTCCTTCCGGGACAAGCGGAACCGGGACAGCGGACACACCCGGTCCTATGTTTGCGGCGGCAGGGAATTTGCGGAAAGCCTGAGCACAGACACCTACTGCGGGATGTACTTTGCCAACTGCATCATCCGGCCCAGCTGCCACGCCTGTCCGTACTGCACCACAGACCGGGGGAGCGACTTCACCCTGGGAGACTTTTGGGGGATTGAAAAAATCCGGACGGATGACGGCATGGGGAATTCCTTGGTGATGGTCCACACAAGCAAGGCCCAGGCGGTCTGGGCGGAGGTCCGGGAGGAGCTGGACTGGTTCCCCTGCGAGAGAGAAGACCTGCTCCAGCCGAGGCTGGTAGGTCCAACTCCCGTCTCTCCCAACAGGAAACTATTCATGTTCCTGTGGCGTGTCCTGCCGGGGACGGCTCTGTTTATACTGTTTGAGAGGGCACGGCTGCTGGCTGGGCTGCTGCGGCGGTTAAAGAGAACGTAGGGAAGTATTCAAAGGAAGTGGAATCGCTTGCCTGAGCAGGACAGCACAGGCGGAAAGGGGGTGGGAAAGAATGTGTCAGGAAGCTCTCTTTAAACGGGATGTGGTATCCATCGTCACTCCGGTATACAACGGCGCGGAGTTCCTGGCTAAAATGCTGGATTCGGTTCTGGCCCAGACGTATTCCTGGATTGACATGATTCTGGTGGATGACGGTTCCACAGACAGCACAGTGCAGGTGGCGGAGGACTACCGCAGGCGGTTTGACGCCAGGGGATACAGCTTCCGAATTGTGAGGGGAGAGCATAAAAACGCCGCCGCCGCCATTAACCTGGGACTTCCCTTTGTTACAGGGGAGTACCTGATCTGGCCGGACAGCGACGATGTGCTGGAACCGGAATCTGTGGAGAAGCGGGTACAGTTTCTGCGGGAAAACCCGGAGTACCAATGTGTCCGCTCCCTGGCTTACTATTTCGACTGTGAGACCGGCGCCCCCCGCCCCTATGACGAAAAGCAGGGAGACCTGTCCAAGGAGCTGCTGTTCTGGGATGTGCTGGAGTTTCGCACCTTCGTGTGCTGCGGGTGCTATATGCTGCGCTCAGAGCCGTTTTTCGCCATCTACCCCGAACGCCGGATTCCAGAGTACAGCACAGGGCAGAACTTTCAAATGCTCCTGCCCTTTTTATACCGCCATAAATGCCCCACCCTCCGGGAGGAGCTGTACGGCGTCGCCGTCCGGCCTGGAAGCCACTCCCGAACGCCGCTGACCCAGAGCCAGGAGGAGAAAAAATATACGGATTATGAGCACCTGGTGGACGAGATCGCCGTTCTGTGCGCCATGGACAGCCCGGAGGAGCTGAACCGGATCGCCCGCTGGAAAGCGGACCGGCGGTATCACATATCCCTAAAATACGGCCGCTGGGGGGCGGCCCTTCGGGCACTGGGCCAGCTGCGCCGGTATGGGGGTCTTCAGATGGGCGGGGCGCTGAAGGAACTGATCTGGGCCCTGTGCAGGGACACCTGGATTTGGAAGAAATTGTATCCCGTTTATTGCCGGTTTTTCCACGAAAGATAGTGATACCACAGCTTGGCCAGCAGGCCTGCGGCGGGATACCAGCGCAGGCGGAAAAAGCAAATCAACGTTTTCCGCACCCAGTGGCCGCAGGAGCGGTTATAGGTCATAGCTTCACAGTAGAGCGGATTTTCCCGCAGTGTGCGGCATACTTCTGTTTTTTCACGGTACGTCTGGGGGTTTTGCGGGCTGAAGACGGTCCATACCATGGAATAGCTCAAATTGTCTAGCACGTAGGAGTAGAAATCCCGCTCCAGCGGGGCAAGCAGAGCGCCGGTCTCCAAAGTATCCCGGAGCCCTTCCAACAGCTTCGCCAGATTATAGGGGAGCCTTGGGTTGAATCGGTGAGAGGAGGAATCCGAGTGGATATTGTAGGAATAAACCGGGACGGGGGAATAGGCGCAGTGTTTCACCCGGGTTAAGTACTCCGCGTTAAAGAGCTTATCTTCTCCAAAGGAAAGCTCCGGGGAAAAGCGGATAGATGCGGCTTCGAGCAGTTCCCTCCGGTACGCCTTTCCGCAGGGGGAGACGAAATTCAGGTTTCCGCCCTCCATCAGCTGGGTGCGCAGCAGGAGGCTGCGGAACAGCTCCTGCCGCCGGGCCCGCCCAAACCAAAGCGTTTCCGGTGTGGTAACCGTTTCCGCCAAATCCGCTTCTGACCGGGCGAAATCAAAGAGGAGAAGGTCCTGACCCTGGTACTCATCCCGAACGACAAGCCCCAGGAAATTGGGGGAGATCATGTCATCGGAATCCACAAATACCACCCATTCACCCCGGCAGGCGTCGATCCCCCGGTTGCGGGCGGCGGACGCGCCCCGGTTTTCCTGGCTGATCAGCCGGACACGGCTGTCCCGGGCGGCGTACTCCTCACAAATCGAAAGGCTTCCATCTGTGGAGCCATCGTTAACCAGAATCAGTTCAAAATCTTGATACTCAGAGCGCAGGACCGAGTCCAGACAGCCGCACAGGTACCGCTCCGCATTATAAACGGGGATTATGACAGAAATCATAGCGCCCCTCCTCTGCATTTGAAATTATCTTGCAGTATAATATAGTAGCCGAGGAAAAGCAAGCGGTTTGCCATTTTAGGGCAGGGAAATCAATTTTGCGTCTGTAGGGCGCGCCGGGGTCGTCGCGCCCTACAAATGCGGCATTATTTTCTCAAAATTGATTGCCCTGCGGTCCGGGGCCTGTTTGTGGGACCTGAGGAAAAATTTTCGTCCGCTTGTTACAAAATTGTAAATCTTTTTTGCCCGGAATGTGGTACACTGGATAATGTGATAATATGCAGATGCTTCCCCAGCATTTTGGGAGCGGGAGAATCCGCCCGCCTGGGGAAGAAGGAGGTTGCCATGAGCGGGAAACGGGTCGCCCAGGGAGAGCTGGCGCAGACCAGAAAGAAGGGCTCCGGGGCGGTTTGGATCGCACTGGGGCTTACCGCCGCCCTGCTGCTGGGCGGCATGGCGGCAGTGTGCTTTTACGCCGCCGGTTACGACAAGGTCTTCCCCGGCGTCACTTTGGGGGACAGGAGCCTCTCGGGGCTCACCCAGGATGAGCTGCGCCAGACGCTGACGGCGGACGCTCTCCTCTCCGGCGAGGTGGTCATCACCGCCGACGGCGAGGAGCTGGGGCGGCGTACCCAGAAGGAGCTGGGAGCGTACATCAAAGAGGATTCCCTCGCCGGCACGGCCTGGAGCGTGGGCCGGGAGGAGGGCGGCATGGGCTGGGTGAAGAACGGCTGGACCATGCTGACGGGCCTCCTGGGGGGACGCACGTCCGCAGACCTGGTGGTCTACTATAACGACGGCACCCTCCGGCAGACGGCGGAGGAAATGGCGGCGCTGTTCGACCAGGAGCAGATCGACGGCAGCTACGAGCTGACCGAGGACGGCATCTACGCCGTCAAGCCCGCCGACGGCCGCACCCTGGACCAGCCGGCGCTGATCCGTGCCATCACGGACCTGGACGGCGGCGCGGGAACGGCGGACGCCCCTTTTGAGAGCGTCCCCGGCAGGGATCTGGACCTGGAGGCCATCGCCCTGGAGCTGAACGCGGAGCCCAGCCCCGCGCGGTACGACATCCCCACCGGGAAGGTGGTGGACGGCCAGATCGGCGTGAGCCTGGACCCCCAGGCGGCCCGGTTCGCCCTGGACGCGGCGGCCCCCGGGGAGCGCATCCGCCTGCCGGCGGACGTTACCTATCCCTCCATGACCGCCCAGGAGCTGGAGGCGGTGCTGTTCCGGGACGTGCTGGGGTCCACCTCGACCCACGTGGGCGGCACCAGCATCCGCCGGGGCAACGTGAAGCTGGCGGGGGAGGCCTGCAACGGGGTGGTTCTCAACGACGGGGACATATTCGACTATAACGCGGTGGTGGGCAAGCGGACCACCGACCGGGGCTTCGGCGCCGCGCCGGCCTACGTCAACGGCGAGACCGTGGACACCATCGGCGGCGGCATCTGCCAGGTGTCCAGCACCGTCTATTACGCCACCCTGCTGGCCAATCTGGAGATCGTGGAGCGGTACGCCCACCGCTACGCGCCCAACTACATTACCTGGGGCATGGACGCCACCGTCAGCTGGGGCGGGCCGGAGTTCCGGTTCAGGAACAATACCGGGTATCCCATCCGGCTGGACGTGACCTACGATAAGAAGAACAACATCAAGGTGGATATCGTGGGTACCAAGACCGACGACACCTATGTCAAGATGACCTACAAGAACCTGGGCGACACGCCCTATGAGACCGAGCGGATCGAGACGGAGGACCTGCCCTGGGGCACCGAACAGCGGAAGCAGAGCCCCTATACCGGCCATCAGGTGGTGTCCTACCGGAACGTCTACAAGGGGGACGGCACCCTCATCTCCAGCACCCAGGAGGCCAAGAGCAACTACAAGAGCCGGAACGAGATCATCCTGGTGGGCACCGGCGGGAAGCCGGTCTCGGGAGGCACCACCATCCCCGAGTTCGGCGGAGAGTCCGGAGGGGAGGGCGAGCCCACTCTGCCGCCGGACGACTGGACCGACGGCCCCATCCTGCCTCCGGAGCCGGAGCTGCCCGACGACGGGTCGCCGGGACTGGCGATCTTCGGATAATACTTTTTCTTGAAAGAAAAAGGTATCAGCCGCCCAACCCCCTTGTGTTACAACGGTTTCGGGGGTCGGGCGGCGTTTGGCACACAAAAAGTACACAAGTTTGCAAATCGGGATTTAGCGAGGTAAGCAAGTGCCTGTTTTATACGTTGCTTTTAAGGGGAACGGCAATTCATCTAATAAAATCGTAAGAAATCTTAACGGCGATAAATTATTTTTGACAAATTCATACGGAGGGTTGAAGAATGATATTGACAATATCAATTGTACATATGATTTAGTCTATATGTTCGGGTTAGACAAAAATCTAAAGGGGAATATAAGAATAGATTGCGTTGCCCAAAGAGATAAGGTGTGCTTGTATTCAACAGTGAATGTGGATTCGATTGCAATGAAATTGAATCAAAACGGAATTATTACTAATATAGGGAATACGCCAATCCAATCCTTATGTAACGAAGCCTATTGGTATATGTTAAGAAAATGCAATTGTCAGGTGATTTTTATCCATGTTCCGTCTAAAAAATATGTTACAGAAGATTTTATTGAAAAAGTAAGAGCTGCATTATAATGCTCTAGTTTATTTCTGCTAGGTTGGTACACAACTTAGTACACAAGCGAACCTATTTCAACCTGTGTGAATTTGTATCAGCAAAAGTAGCAGAAAGCTGAAAATGCTTGAAACTGCGCAACATTGATTGAGGCTGAACCAGCGTCCCTATAATTGAAAGAAAAAGTATTTTAATGCGAGACTCAGATCATTGCTATTCCTAGATTTCTGCCCGGTGACGGAGCATGGGTTTTCATCGAGAAAGAGCATACCTCCCTTTTGCCGCCCTCCGGGGCGGCAAAATTTTTTTGTTTTTTTGTCAACACTTTCCCTTTCCCATCCGTTATATAGGTGAACACGCAAGAGAGGAGCCCCGGCAATGGAATTAGAAGAGCTTTATGGTAAATTCTATAAGGAGATTCTGGCCTACTGCGCCGCCATGACGAAGAGCGCCGCCGCCGCAGAGGACCTGGTCCAGGAGACCTACCTGCGGGCCATGACCCACTGGGGGGATCTGGAGGACCTCTCCAGGGGACAGTGCCGGGCCTGGCTCTACAAGACCGCCCGGAACCTCTTCATCGACCAGGCACGGAAGCAGTCCCGGGAGACCCCGGCGGAGGAGGAACAGCTGGCCTTGGCCTCCTTTCAGGAGGACCTGAGCCAGGCCGCCGTGGCCCAGCTCATCGCCCGGCTGCCGGAGGGCGAGAAGGCGATGTTCACCATGCGGTACTTCGAGGGCTATAACGCCAGGGAGCTGGGCGAGATCTTCGATCTCCCCGCCGCCACGGTACGCTCCCGGCTGGCCTCCGCCAAACGGCGGCTGCGGGAATGGATCGAGGAATAGAAAGGATGGTTACGTTATGAAGAAAGCGAAAAAGGACCTGCTGTGGTACAATCCCGTGGAGAAGAACGCGCGGCGCTGCCGCATGGAGAACGGTCTGGTCCGGATGGGCGCGGACCGGGAGAGCCGGGCCCTGCTGGACTCCTTCTGCCGGATGTATCAGAAAAAGCTGTAGATCAAAACGATTTATAAAAATTTTTTGGAGGTATTTATCATGGAGAACAAGAAAAAGCTGCAGATCAACTGCGCCATCTGCGACACCCGGAACATCACCGAGGAGATTCTCAGCGCCTATGAGGCGGTGCAGATCAATGCCGCCACCCTGGTCACCAGCCCGGAGGCCCAGGCTCTGCTGGGCCGGTACAGGGTCTGCGTCAACACCGCCGGCACCGCCGCAATCAGCGGGGACGCCCGTTTCTCCCTTGTCAACGGCCCCATGACCATCGGCGCGAGCAGCGCCGTGCCGGAGGAAAAGCTGTATGTGGTGGTCAACGCCCCCCTCACCATCGAGTCCGGCTGCGAGGCGGTGCTGAGAAGCTATGCGGGCATGACCGTCAACGGCCCCGTCACCTGCCCGGAGAGCATGTCGGGCCTGTTGAGCGCCTTCCAGATCAACGGCCCCATCCGCACCTATCCCGACGGCGGCATCCTGCTGAAAAAGACCGCCGTGCTGGACCGTTTCTTCCACCTCCGGACCAAGCAGGACGCCCTCTACTGCGCACCCGGCAGGGTCATCGCCCTGGCCCCTGACATCGATTTTGCCCGGATGGCGGAGAAGAACGTCCGCTTTGTCACCAAGGAGCTCCTGGTCAGCGAGTCCTACGCGGAGGCCGCCGTGGCCATGGTGGACGAGCGGGCGGACATCACGATCCTCCCCGACGGCTGCGCCTACGTGGACGATGACGCCGTGCTGGATGAGAATCTGGTGAAGCGGTACGGCGGAAAGCTGTATATCGACGGCAGTCTCTCTATTACCCCCCACAGCGCGTCCGCGCTGGACCAGGTGTCCTACCTGCGGGTAAACGGCGACCTGCTGGTTTGCAGAAGCATGAAGGACCGGGTTCTGGAAATGGATATGGCCTATGACAGACTGCGGGTGGTGGGCGGCCTGCTGATCTCCGACCGGGTCCGCGCCGAGATCACCGCCAGTCTTCTGGCGGACGCGGAGGAGGGCGTGAGCCTGATGGACTGCGCCAGCGTGGCCTTCGCCGGGGACGTGACGGCGGAGCTGCTGAAGGAGAAGCTGGTAAGCCTCTCCGACTGCGCGGCGGTGATCTGCGCCGATAAGGAGCAGAAGTCCGTGGTCGAGGCTCTGGCCGAGGATGTCGCCTCCTTCGTTCTGGCCGGTGAAAAGGAAGAAGAGGACGAGGATGAGGAGGACGGGGACGATGACACCGTCAAGATCAACGCCGCTACCTACGCCTTTTGATCGATCTTTCCCTCCTATCAGATAGGGAGCCCCCGGCTGGCGGACGCCAGCC
>OFFZ01001638.1_pt1 | contig 12408 bp, 16 predicted proteins | sample 1521631 | NCBI WGS metagenome assembly OFFZ01 (sample SAMEA3504102, study PRJEB24116) | mouse gut metagenome | biome: mouse gut; feature: mouse-associated habitat; material: faeces | place: Denmark | collected 2011 | reverse complement strand
GGTTCCGCAGCGCGCCCTCAAAGGACACGTTTTTGGGGGTTACGACGTTTTTACTCATGACGCACCCCCTACTTCACGATAATACTGGCCACGATGTCCATGTTGTAGATACCAACCCAGGCTCCGTCTTTCTTGATGATAAAGACCGGCCCATCGTAGCAGTAATCGTCCCATTCGCCTTTTTCGGCGTCCCAGATTGCGGTCATGCCGCACTTCAAAGCGACATGAATTTCCTTGTACTGCTTCATTCTTTCACCTCTCAGTCCAGCTTGGCGTCCGGGTTGGCCGCCAGATAGTCCGCCAGCTCAGAATAGGACATCTCAGAGGGCTTTTTGCCCCCGGCGGGCTTTCCACCGCCGTCCCCGCCCTCTCCGGGTTTCCAGCCGTTGTACTTGGGGGCCGCCCCAAAGAGGAAGTCCGTGGAGGCGTCCTTTTTCAGCGCCTCCACCTTGGCCGCCAGGGTCACGGTGCCAGTGCTGTCCTTGGAGGTGACCTTGCCGTCCACAATTTTGGCGTCCTTGAGGAAGTCCGCCAGCACGGCCCGGACAGCGGTGACATTCTTAGCCCCGGCAGCGGTGAGCTCCGCATCCACGGCGGCCATGAGCTTGACGGTGGCCAGCTCCTTGTCATAGGCGGCCTTTTGGTCCTTGTTCTGCTGGGTCAGGGTTTCAATCTGCTTTTGCAGCTCCTCACTGGCCCCGGCGGACTTCTTCAGCTCCTCAAGCTGGCTGTCACGGGTCTTGACGCTCTCCGTGAGCTGGGTGACCTGGGCCTCCGCCTCCTTGAGCTTGCCGCTGGTGGCGTTGAAGTCGGTGCGGGACACAAAGCCCTTGCCGATTTCCTGAGACACCGCCGTGTCGATTTCGGGGGTGTACTTGTCCCCCAGGATAGTCTTGAGCCATTCCAATGCCATAGTGTTTTACCTCCTTGTTTTGTCTGCTGTCCTTTTTGTCCGGCCAGTCCCGGTATTGCAGGGCCCCTCTTGTAGTCCGCCGGGCCAGGCGGTAATGTGTATGAAAAAAGCACCGTGCATTTTCAGCACGATGCTCTAATCAACAGGTGGATTATTCGATTTCCACACCCTCCTGGCGCTCATTGACCGTTTCCTTGTCCGGGCACCAAAATGGTGCATCACAGCGGCCCAGCCAGTCATTCCAACGTGGGCACGAAGTACAGCACGGCTCCATTAGACACTCACCTCCATCCCGGCGTCAATAAAGCAGGTCCGGGTCATACTCCACCTCCGGCCAGAGCTCCGGGAGAGGCTTGCCGCTCTGGAGGTCCTGGAGCACCCGGTCAGCGGTGGCCCCATCCGGGGGTGTATATGCCGTGTCCTCATCGTCCGGGGCGTACATAAGACGGACGCCGGGCTCCTCTCCGCCAAAACACCCCCCAAACTTGGCCGTGTACTCAGCAGCGGCCTCCTGGAGCCGCCGGTCCTTTTCAAATTCGGGATAGGTCATCATACCACTCCATTCAAAAGTTTTTCAAATTCAGCCAGCGCCGTGGGAAAGTATTTTTGCATCAAAGCGTATTTGTCGGCGCTAAATTGGGCCTCATACATATGGGCAAAGGCCTCTTTTTCCACAGCCCCCGGCAGTTTCCAATAGCGTTTATTCCAGTGGCCGTAACTGCCCACGCACTTATTGGCGGACATCCCGCCGAACAGGTCAGAAACGGCGTTATAAAGCGGCCCCTGGATTTCCTGAGATACCACCAAATAGGCCTCCGTCTTTTTGATGCCGTGCTGTTTCATGGCCGCCTTGATATAGGCGGCGTAGTCACTCCGCAGGGCACTCCCAAAGTCCGGGGTGACCATAGAGGTGTAGCCCGTCCCAGGACAGGAAAGAAAATCAATATAGTGGCCATGCTCATGGAAAAACGTGGTGCCCAGGCCCCTTGGGTTGATGGCGTCATCCGCAAAGTTCATGTTGACCTTTTGAGTGGCAGCGTTGAAGTGTGCGCCCTTTGTATATGCGCCGTCCGCCACAGAGCTGGAGGTCACATACTTGGAAAAGGCGTCTTGTGCAACAGGCGTGCCCGTAGCAAAGCGCTTTTCCAGTCCGTCTTGATAGGCTTGGGTCATGCTTGGCATACCCTTGACAGCCCCGGAAAAGTGCTGCTGGTTTGGAGCTATTGTACCACCAGCGGAGCCGGATGGCAACGGGCCCTGCACAAACTGCTGCCGCCAGTCCGCAAAGGTCATGTCCGCCGGGACCTTTTTGGTGGTGCCGTCCGGGTTTCGGGTCCACCGTTCACCAAGGGCCGCCATGTCCTCAAAATAGGGGGCCGTACAGCACCGGCACCAGGGATGGAACGGGGGAGCGGTGAGGCCCGGCTGATACTCAGACATCTTGAAAACCTGGCCGTCCAAGGCCCCACACAGCTCACAGGTGTCCTGGTCAAAGGACGCCACGATTTTGTAGCGCTCCACCCCCAGCTCACCATAGCAATCCTTTTGGGCGGCGCTGGCAAAATAGGCGCTTTCCGTCATGATGAGGCGGCCCGCTTTGCCCTTGGACACCTGGAATTGCTTGGCAACGTCGGCGATGGCCCGGTCAGGAGCCTCCCCCCGGATAATCATTTGTGTGAGCTGGGTGTTTACGCTGTTCACCAGGTCCCGCTTGTTGGTCCAGCAGCGGTCCCGGAATGTCTTATCATCCGCCGTCCAGGGGCGGGAGAGGACCTTTTTGATGGTGCCCTCATTGAGCGCCTGCATGGTCCAGCCCACGCCAAGGCCCCGCTGGACCTCAAAGGCGGTGCCGTAGTAGCTGCCCGCATAGATGCGCCGGGCGGCGGCGTCCACAAAGTCAAGCTGATTGGCATATAGGAGCTCCGCCTGCTGCTGGATTTGGAGCTTTAGCGCCTCCAGCCGTGTGATGTGCACCCTGGCGCTGGCGTTCTCAAGCTGGCGCATCCAGGCCCCGTCAAGGGCGTTTTGCTGGCCGTGGGCAATGTACTCTCCCACGGTCCAATGAAATTCGGCCAGCTCTCCCTTGGTCAGCAGGCGCTTGGCGTCCGCAAAGGTGATGCCGTTGGCGTCTGCAAAGCGCTGATACCAGGCGGCGATTTGCCGCTCAACCTCAGCCTGAGCGGCGGCAAATTGCCGCTCCATATTCTCCACATAGCCAAAAGACTGGTCCAGCAGCGCCCCCTCCATGTGCTTGAGGCGCTGGGCCCAGTATGCGGCGTTAGTCTGTCTGGCCATCGCCGTCACCACCGTCCTGGCCGGTCACGGGGTTGCCGCCGGAGCCGCCCCCGCCGTTCTGCCGGTTGGCCATAAAGGCGGCCTGGTAGGGGTCAGCAGCGGCCTCCTCCTTTTCCTTTTTGATGCGCTCAAGCTCCTGCTCCGGGTCAGACACCCAGGGGTGCATCTTCACAATGGTTTCATCGGAGAGGATGCCCACGGAGTTCTTGCAGTTGGTGATGGCCTCGCTTTCATTGATGAGGACATCCCGGTCAAAAATGACCTTGACCTCCACGCCGTCAAAGTTGGCCTTGCCGGTATTGACCAGGTGCCGGTTGACAAACCAAAGCAGTTCCTCCATGCTGGCCTGAAATTCCATCTCAATCCCGTTGGCGTCCAGGTCAATGTCAGAGTACATACTTTGGATGTTCATTTGATTGGGGTTTCCGCTCATACGCTCATCCTTGGCGTCATAGCCTCTGGCGTTTTCAATGATGGCGTCTTTCAACAGGGCCAGCAGGACCTTGTAGTTTTCGGCGTTGACCTCAATGGTCAGCGTGTCCACGCCGCCCTCGCTGCCCTCATAGGAGCGGACCTTGACCGCCCCGTAAATGGCCAGGTTCTTGCGGAATTTCCCCAGGTCCTCCCCCTCAGCGTTCTTGATGACCAGGACCGTGTTGTGCACGTCCTCCTCCATCTGATTGGCAAAGGTGGAGAGGATGTCATTATAGGCATCCTGCAAGCACTTCACCCTGGACAACAGGGGGATTTCATGGTGGGAGCTCTTAAAGCACACCAGGGGGATGCGGTCCCAGTTGTACCCCTGCTCCTTGCCGGTGTCCGGGTCCTCCGCCGTGATATAATCGCCGGAGTGCCCGTCCGGGTCAGGCTCCAGGGTGCCGTCATCCCGGCGGATGAAACAATCCACGCCGCCGCCGTGCATGACCTCAACCTTGACCACGGCCTTGGCCTGTTCGCTCTCATCGTACTCCTCCACCACATAGATGTGGACGGCGGCGTCCAGGATGGTGTGGTCAGCGTCCGCCCAAAAGGGCAGGACCTCATCCGCCGGGAAACGCTTAAAGGCCAGCGCCCCGCCCTCATAGTAGGGGTAAAGCCAGGCCTTGCCGCCTATCCAGGCACCCTCTCCCACCGTCCGCATCGTCCGCCGGAAACGGGCCCCCAGCACCGTGGCCAGGGCCGCCGCATAGTCCTTGCGCTCCGTGTCGAGAGAAAACGGGCGGCCAAAAGAGTAATTGGTCTTTTGGTCCACCATTTTTGAGTACAGATTATTGACCAGGCGATTATTGGGCAGGTGGGTGAGCTCCATGGGCTTGCCGTCATCGTCCAGCGCCATCCGCCTCCGCTTGAGCACGTCCTGCTGGCCGTCATAGTAGACCTCAGCGGTGAGCTGCCGCTTGCGCTCAGGAGAGGCCAGCCATGCCGTGATTTCCAGCTCCAGAAAGCGCTTGTCCGTCATACCACGCCGGAAATTGGTGGCCGTCCTGGCCACGCAGTCATCCCGCAAATTCAGCACTACCACGTCAGTCACCTCACAGACATCCCGCCCGTTTCCAGGCGTCATAAAGTTTCGGGCCTTGAATGGCCATCCAGTCCACCATTTCCTCATTGGTGGGCCAGCTTTCCGGGCTCATCCCGTTCACGCTCAAGCCGCTCTCATAGAGAAAAGCATGGGTCAGCTCATGCCTCATGCACTTGCGCATATAGGCGTCCAGGTCTTTCAAACTCAGGGGCTCCCGGCGCTCCGCTGCCGTGTACTTGCGGACCACGCACAGCTTGGCGCTGGTATCACAATAGCCGTCACAGGTTTCCAGCCCCTTGTCATTGGCCTTTGTCCGATATTCAAGGGCGTATTGGACGCCCAGCACAGAAACACGCACGGGAAACACCTCACTCAAAAGCTCACCAGGGATGGCGCATAAACCTTGTGGATGAAATAGCGCACATCGTCCATGCTATGGTCATTTTCTTTGATGGGCCGGTCATCTATGGCCTTTTCGTCCCACCGATAAAGCCCAAACTCCCGGATGCAATCCGTACAGCAGGCATTGAAAAACACATCCCCGCATTGGAGCCGTGTGGCCACGTCCCGGATGCCCGCCATGACCGCATTGGCGGCCTTTTCAACGAAAAAGCGCCCGTGCCGCCGGATGCACTCAATGAAAGAGGCGGCGGAGGGGTCCACAATGACGCTGGTGATGGGCAGGTCCCCGGCCAGCGCCTCCAGCTGCACATAATACTCCTCATCAGTGCGCTGGTTGCCCTCTTTCCGGCTGTCATAGTAATACTCCCGCACTCTGTACCACTTGCCATTTGCACGGCCCCAGAGGCCCATGCTGGTGGGGTTGGCGGTGCCATAGTCACAGGAGATGTAATACTTGTCATAGGGCCTGGGGGTGACCGGGACAACGTGAAAGTCCTTGTTGAACATGGTATAGACCAGGCCCTCCGCCACCACCCACAGGCCCCGGATGTAGCGGTCATAGAACACCCCGGAATATTGCCGCTCATAGCGGTCCTTGATTTCCTGGGTCAAGCTGTAATTGTCCTCCATGGTGAAATGCAGGTGGAGGACGTTGTGCTTTTTCGGCTGGTCACCCTCCAGCCATTTCTTGTAAAACCAATGGGACGGGCCCTCCGGGTTGCAGTTAAACCACAGCTTTGACCCGGCCACAGAGCACCGGCCCGTGGCCTGATTGACAAAGCTCTCTGGCATCAAGGCCACCTCATCCAGCAGGATGCCCGCCAGGGTAATGCCTTGAATGAGGGAGGCGCTGCTTTCGTCCTTGCCGCCGAAAAGGTAAAAGGAATTGCTCCGCCCGGCGGCGCTCACCACGATTTTGTTTTCCGTGCGGTGCTCTTTGAACGAAAACACCCCCGCCAGCCACTTGGGCAGGTTGGAGGTGACGTTGCGGCGCAAGCTCTCAATGGTCTTGCCGCAGATGGCAAAGTTTTGGTCATTAAAGCGGGCCATGGCCCACATGACAAAGCCCACGGTCATGGCCACCGTCTTGCCGGAGCGGATGGAGCCGTCACAGATGATGCCGTCATAGCGCTCAAAGCCCGGCCTATTCCACCACGTCATCGCCAGGTTCTGCCGGGGGCTCAATCTCTGGAATTTCATTTGTGTCAATTTCCTCCCGTGTGCTCTGTTCGATGACCTCAAAGATGTTGTTTTCCTCAGCGGCGGCAGCGCTGCCGCCGGTGGCGAACACGCCCAGGTGTTTGCCCAGCAGCTCCAGGGCCCTCACCTTGTCATGCAGCTTTATCTCAATGCCCAGTTGGCTGTACTTGATACCGGCAATGGCAGGGAGCTTGTTCTTTGGCACCTCACTGGTGGCCTTTACGCAAAGGAGCCCGGCCCCGGTGACCGTTACAAAATCCGTTCCGTTGGCAAAAGCGATGGACGCCAGCTCCTGCAACACCGCCTCCTGGGTGATTTCCAGCTTTCCCCTCAGCTTGTCCCGGCGTGCTTGAATGGCCGCAGAAACGTGAGTTTTATTGAGTAGTTCAATCGCTATCCTGGACGCACTCTTTTCACTGTACCCCGCCCGCTTGGCGGCGGCGGTGGCGTTGAGGTCCACCAGGTACTCATCCACAAACCGCTCCTGCTTTGGTGTCAGCTTGGCCATTCTCACCACCCCAAATCAAAATAAATGACAGCGGCAAGGGTCCGGGTTTCATCTTCCATCACCTTGCCGCCGTCAACCAAGGAGGTGCTGCACCTTGAGGCATACACCCGCTTATACAGAATACCACAGACAAAGCGGACAAAACGGACAAATTGAATTTTGTTACACATTCGCCCCCGTGTCACCGTTCCAGATAGCGTTTCACGGCCTTGCGGCATCCGTCCTCCGTGTTCCCTCCGCCGATGCAGGCTGCCACCTGCCGCCAGGGCAATCCGCTGATAAAGCGATAGGTGAACACCTGCCGGAGAAAACTGTCATCAATGCCCGCTATGTAACGCTCCAAACGGCTCCGCTCATAAAGGCATTGCTGGTGCTTGGCCTCAATGATGCCCCGCAGGTCAGCGATTTCCGCCGCACATTCCCCCACCTTGTCCACCACGCCGGTGCCGTGAGGCATCCCGGTGATGACCTGAGCCCCCGGCAGGGCCCTGGCCTCAAGCTCACGGAGGCGGCGCTGGTCCATTTCAATCTCCCGGTTGAGATAGTAAAGCTGGGACAGCTCCTTTAGGGTCATTCCTCCGCCTCCTCACCTTTCCAGACAGGCTTGCACTCACCCGTGCCGAAAGTGCACTTGCAGGCGCACACCTTGCAGGCATCGCCGCCCGCCATGACAAAATGCAGGTCATCAAGGGCCCGGCGGAGCATGGCGTTGACGCCACCCAGCTTGTCCTCAGCGATGTGGGCCCGCTCCACGGCCTGCTGGATGTCCTGGGCGGACGGCGCAGACGCCAGCCGCTCCTCCAGTTGGTCAGCCCTCAGCAGGTCCGCCTCATGCTGGACGGTCAGCCGGGCGTTTTCCCGGATGAGCTCATCGGTGAAAATCGTTTCCTTATCCATCACAATACTGCTCATTTTGTTGTTTCCTCCTTGATTTTCTTAATTCTGGCCTTTAGGGCCCGCATGACCGCCTCATGGGTGTCCGCCCGGTCCCGTATCGTTTCCATGACATCCTCATCCTCGCAGTCCTGGACCACCAGGTAATGCACGAAAACCTTGTCAAAGGGGGAGCCCTGGCGGTATAGGCGGCAATTTCCCTGGTCATTCAGTTCAAAGGACCAGTTGAGGCCATACCACACCACATGACGGCCCCCGGCCTGGAGATTTAGACCATAGGCGCAGCTTGCCGGGTGCACCAGCAGCACGTCCACCTCCCCGTTGTTCCAGGCGTCCTCATCCTCCGTGCCCTTGTAGACCCTCACCCACAGCTTGTCCCGGCGGCCCTTGTTGTACCTCTCCAGCCGCTCCAGGATGCGGTCCTTGTCGTGCTGGTAGCCGTAGAACGTCAAACAATGCTCCCCGTCAAACTGCTCCAGCAGCTCCACATAGGCGTCCAGCTTGCAATCATGGACCGGGACCACCTTGCCATCGTTGTTGTAGACGGCCCCGTTGCAATACTGCAAAAGTTTCCCCACCAGCACCCCAGCGGTGCCCGCCGTGATGATGTCCTCATCCACCTCCAGCAGCAGGTCTCGCTCAAATTGGTCATAGTCCCGCTTGGCCTTGGCATCCAGCATCACCGGGATTTCATGCTGGATGAAGTCCGGCAGTTGCAGGTAGTCCTCCGCTTTCATGGAAATGCAGATGTCAGAAATGGCCGCCAGCACGGCGCTCTCCGCTCCGTCCTTGGCCTTGTAGCTGAAAATCTGGGTCCGGCTCCGCTGGTCCGGGTCAAAGTATCGCTCCCGGTAGGCGCTCAGGGTAGGCCCCAGACGCTCACCACCGTCCAGGAGATACACCTGGGCCCACAGGTCAATGAGGCCCTTGGAGGACGGCGTGCCGGTCAGCAGGACCATCCGCTTGATGAAACGGCGGACTCGCCGCATGGCCTTAAAGCGCTTGCTCTGGGAGTTCTTAAAGCTGGTACTCTCATCCAGGACCACCATGTCAAAGGGCCAGGCCTGCTGGTAGTAGTCCACCAGCCACTCCACATTTTCCCGGTTGATGACGTAGATGTCCGCCGGGGTGCTGAGGGCCTTTATGCGCTTGGACGTGCTCCCCAGCACCGTGGAGATGCGCAGGTGTTGCAGGTGGTCCCACCGTGCCGCCTCCTTTTGCCAGGTGGCCTCCGCCACCTTTTTGGGGGCCACCACCAGCACCTTGGACACCTGCCAGCGGAAATACTTGAGGATGTTGACGGCGGAAAGCGTGATGCTGGTTTTGCCCAGGCCGGGCCGCAGGAACAAACCAACGGCGGGGAGGTCCGTCACAAGCTGGATGCAATAGGCCTGGTAGTTATGCGGTATGTACTGCATCCCCAAAAACCTCCCTCAAAAAATCTTTCACGGCGTCCATCCCAAAAAGCACCCGGACATCCGCCCCCCGTTTCTCCAGTTCGCTCCGCTGCCATTTCTGCACCTTGGCCAGCCTCCCGATTTCCGTTTTGAGCTCCACATAAATGGTCTTTCCGGCTGGGGTGATGACGATGCGGTCAGGCACACCAGGATTGCCGGGAGAAACAAACTTGAAACACAGGCCGCCGTGCTCTTTCACCTTGCGGACCATGTAGCTCTCAATTTGACTTTCTTTCACGCTTTCGCCTCCTTGTAGTAACATTCAGCGTTTTTCTATACTTTTATACGCATCAGGCGATTTAGGCGGTTTATATACTCTCTAAATCCTCTGTTTTACGGTTAATAGGAAATGAATGTTACAATGTTACAAAATGCCTCAAAGCCTTGCGCCGCAAGGGTTTAAGCCGTAACATTGACTGTAACATTCAGCGTAACATGTTACGGGGTCCGTGTAACATTCAGCGGCCAATGTTACACGATGTTACAGGCAATGTTACACGGTTTTTCTAAAGCCACGCTGTACTCCGCAGTAGCCGCAGCGCATGGCCTTGGTGGACTTTTCCCACCCGGCGGCGGCTTCAAGGATGCTGTTGATTTCCGCCGTGTCACTGTATCGCATATCCTTTTGCCTGCCGTCCAGGGCCTCACACCACACCTCAAGGGCACACACCCGGTCACGGTCCACCAGCTTGATGTCACCCTGCACGGAGCCCGCCCAAAACATCCGGCGGCGGTCCAGGGGCCAGCTCTGCCAGTCCTCCGGCACCTGGCGGCTCAGGAAGTCCATGATGATGCCCTCACGGGCGCTGACTTCCCGGTGTTCCTCCTGCTTGACCTTGGCGGCCTCCTCCAGCTCCCCGCTGAGGTATAGGGGCTCCCCCAGTTGCCAGCGGACCTTGGCCTCCGCCCAGAGCTGGTCAATCTCACCGGGCAAGTCCGTCCAGACGCCCTTGGTGACCGGGGCCACCCCCACGTCCACCGGCCAAAAGCGGCGGTTTCCCGTGCGGTCCTGCAAAAAGTCCTTGGTGTTGGTGGTGCCGAAAAAGACACAGCACCGGGGCAGCTCCTTGACGTGGCGGCCATAGGCGGCCCGGAAACGGTCCGTCCGCAGGCTCAAAAACTGCTTGATGCGGGCCACGTCCGTGCGCCGGAAAGCGTCAAGCTCCGATATTTCCACCAGCCACACCCCCTGCAAGAGCTCAGAGGCCTCCTTGCCCTCAAAGGTGCGGATGCTGTCATTAAACCAGCCCCGGCTCATCTTATCCAGCAGGGTGCTCTTGCCCAGGCCCTGGGGCCCGGCCAGGATGAGCATATTGTCATACTTGCTGCCGGGTATCATGGCACGGGTCACGGCGGCGGTAAACGCCTTGCGGGTCACCGCCCTGGTGTATGGGGTATCAGCGGCCCCCAGGTAGTCAATGAAAAGGGTGTCAAGCCGGGGCACCCCGTCCCAGGCCAGACCGCTCAAAAAGTCCTGCACCTCATTAAAGGCGTGGGCGGTGGCGTGGAGGGAGAGGGCCCCGTCAATCTTCCCGTTGCCGGTGATGTGGTGGTATCGCTCCATGTACCAATAAAGGCCCTCATTGTCATTGTCATCCCAGAGGCGGCGGACCGTGCGGGCGTCCCATGGGAGGGCCCCCAGGACCTCACCCCGGCCCGCAAAGCGGTTGAGGGCAAAGCGGCCTTTTAGGAGAGGGTCATGCTCCAGGATAATCCACACGTTGTCAATGGTGGCCTTGGGGAGCCCCGTCTGGGTGTTCAAGGCCAGCAGGGTCATCCAGTTGGCGGGGTCCTCATCATTGTCCCCGGCCACGCCCTCAAAGTCCTGCACGGCCTCCTGGTAGCGCTCCTGGCTCATGAGGGCGGCCACACCGGCGTCCTGCACGGCCAGCTCACACATGGCCACATAGGAGGGCAGGCGGTTGGTGGGCGTCCCCGGCTGGGCCTCATCGTCCTTGTCCCCAAAGCGATGCAGGCGCACAAGGTCAAAGGCGTTGACCAGCCGGTTGGAGCAGGGGTCCGTGGCGTGGTGGCTATACAGAAATTTGCCGTTGTCATAGACCACGGCCCCGCCGGTGGTGGAGCCGCCCAGGTAGGTGTAGCGGCCCGGCATATTGTCCACGGGCTCATACATTCCGGGGATGAGCTCATCCATGGCCCGGAAAACGTCATAGGTGCGGCAGAAAGCCCCCACCACGCCCTTTTTGCCCTCCGGGTCACCCTGCTTGACGGCCAGCTTGGGGAGGCTCACAGCGCCCGGCACTTGCGGCCAGAGGGCACAGTCACGCCAGTCCTCATATTTGGCCAGCAGGCCATTGGCGGAGATGAGGGGCCGGTCCTGCCAGAGATAAATATATTGGCTGTCAGCGCAGCAGGAGGGCCAGTACATGAGCCGGGACACCTCAAAGGTGGTGGGGTCCATGAGCTCCATGCCTATAAACTCCGCCGCTTTGCGGGCCAGGGGCTCATACTCGTCCGCTGACACGGTACGGTCAAGGGGCAGCAGGACCCGGAGCCGGGGGGCCGCCGGGCTGTGTTTCCGGGTGGAATAGATGCAATAGCCGCAGCCCAGGCCATCCACCCGGCGCAGTACGTCCTCCGTGCCGCCGGCGGGGATGTTGTCCAGGTCCAGGGTCAGGATGTCCCGCCCGGTCACGGCGTTGGCCTTGCGGCGGGGGCCGGAGAGGGTCCCCGCCATAAAGCCGCCCACGTCCTTGAGGTCATCCTGCTGGGCCTTTTTCATATTCAGATATTCCGCCAGGGGCTCCGTGCCTCTGGCCGGGGTCCGGAGCCGGGCCCACAGCTCAGAAATGAGCATGGTCTGGGGCGTCCAGTTCATGGCCCGCCGGTTGTTTCCGGCGGAGATTGTTATTTTGCGGTCATATTGCATGGAGGGTTACTCCTTTTCGTGCTGTCACTTAAAATCTCGTAGCCTATCAGGTGGGCGGTCTGCACGGGATGGGCCGTTGCCCATTCATGGTGGCATTTGTGCGCCCACAGGCCGCTTGACAGCTTGGCGGCCTCATATAAGGGACAGTCCGGGTCACAGGGGCCGGGGCACTTGAAAGCCTCCAGCGCTTGGGTGATGCTCTTAAACACCTTGCCGCTCTGAGGGTCTTTGTATCTCATAGGGTCACCTCTTTGCGGCGGCCTTTTGGGCCCATTTCACGCCGGGGTCCAGGCTCCGCAGCAGTAGCAGCGGCCAGGGTATTTGTTT
>OFFZ01001633.1_pt1 | contig 12433 bp, 6 predicted proteins | sample 1521631 | NCBI WGS metagenome assembly OFFZ01 (sample SAMEA3504102, study PRJEB24116) | mouse gut metagenome | biome: mouse gut; feature: mouse-associated habitat; material: faeces | place: Denmark | collected 2011 | reverse complement strand
GGCGCCCGCCGCCACCATCGCATTCTCGCCCACGGTCACGCCGGGCAGGATGGTGGCGCCGGCCCCGATCCAGCAGTTGCGCTTCAGGTGCACGGATTTGCAGATCAGCGCCTCGTGGTCGTCGTAGTCGTGGTTGTTGGTCAGCAGCTGCACGTTGGCCGAGATCAGCACCCCGTCCTCGATGGTGATGCCCCCCACCGACATGCACAGGAAATTGTACATGACGCTGACGTTCCGGCCGATCGTCACGCGGTCGCCCATCATGATGTGCAGGGGCGGCTGGAGGCTGCTGCCCTCGCCCACCCTGCCGCAGAACAACTCCCGGATCAGCGCATCGCACTCGTCGGTCATCGGCATCGTGTGGTTGATGCGGTGACACAGCTGCGCGCTGCGCTTCATCTCCGATTTCCGCGCACGCGTCTCCTCGTTGTCGATGCGCAGGTCGATTCTCGATTCTTTCATGGCAAGATTCGGTTTTTCCCACAAAAATAGGCAAATATTCCATCCGGGTCGCAAGTTTTTCCGAAAGAACCGCGGCGTTGCAATAAAAAATTATATATTTGCTGAACAGTAAAAAATCCAGATGCCATGGTTTCCAACAAAACGACTTCGCAACATACCGTGCAGGACAACGTGTCAGACAAGCACAGAAGACTGATATTCAACAACGACGAGGACAACTGCGTGATCGTCGAAGGGTCGGAGAAACGGGAGGAGTCCATGTTCCGCGCCCAATACGACCTCGCGCACGACATCTTCCGGGAGTTGTCGGCCGACAAGAGCAAGGACCTACGCAAAACCAACAACATCATCGCTTTCTGCGGCGACCGCGGATCGGGAAAGACCTCGTGCATGGAGAGCTTCCGCCAACAGCTGAAGCCCGACCAGGATGCGAACTGCCTCTTTCTGGAAACCATCGACCCGTCGTTTTTCGACGATTCCAACAACATTCTCGGTCTGGTCCTGGGCCAGATGTACAACGTCCTCGTCAAGGACGAACGCAAGCGCGACCGCCCATACCGCAGCGACAAGGACGACTTCGCCCGCGAACAGCTTCTGGAGGAGTTCAACACGGCGATGCGGTACATGAAGCACCTCGCCAAAGCCTCGAACCGCGAGAAATTCTACGACGCCCTGGAGGAACTCGACGCGCTCGCCGCGGGGCTCCAGCTGCGCGAGACCCTGCGGCACCTGTTCGAGAGCTACCTCGCCTACTTAGGCAAAAAGCTGCTTGTCATCACCATCGACGACCTCGACCTGAACATCCGGGGCGCGTACGTCATGTCGGAATTCATCCGCAAGTACCTCACCGACGAGCAGTGCCTGATCCTTCTGAGCGTCAAAGTCGATCAGTTGGTGGAGGCGATCAAGATCAACCTCAGGCAGGAGCAGCACATCTCCGACGAGGAGAGCTACCGCATGGCCGTGAAATACGTCGTCAAACTCATACCGGCCGGCAACCGCGTGAACATGCCGGAACTGGAGAACTACTGCGACAATGCGCTCGAATACAGAAAGGGAGGCCAGACCAACGAATACCGATCGGTAAAGGAAGCCATTACCCGCATCATATTCTGGAAAACCGGCTATCTGTTCTACAACAGCAAGGGGCGCAGTTCGCTCATCGTACCGCGCAACCTGCGTTCGCTCCGACAGCTGCTCCATCTGCTCGCGGCCATGGAGGACCACGACAAGCAGAACAGCACCGCACACCACGCCAACCAGCAGCTCTTCAAAAACTACTTCTTCCGCACTTGGACCCAGCAGCTGAATCAGGAGTACCAGGAGCGGATCGACAAGATTCTGGCCAACGACAACAACCTGCACTTCAATAAGACGGTCGTGGCGCAGCTGTCCACGCTGCCCGAATTCGACAAAATGAAGAAGTTCGAGAAACTGTTCGATTCGTCCAACTACGCCTACAACATCTCGCTGGGCGACGTAATGAACCTCCTGGAGTACCTGAGCCAGAACGAAACCGACACCCAGTTGCAGATGTTCCAGTTCTTCATCCGCTCGCTCTACTCCATCAAGCTGTACGAGGCATACGACCGCATCACCGAAAACATCGGCGCGGAGTTGTTTCCCGACAAGAAAGAGGCGGGGATCGGCGAGATCTATGCGTCCGACGCGCTGTTCGACCGGACCAACGTCCTTCAGCAGCTGGTCAATGGGGCCTACTTCTACTATGAAGCGGACAGCATCCTCCCGCCGAACAAGAGCGAAAACAAAAGCCGAGACCTGCGCCTGATCAACGGCAGTACGCTGGAAAAAGAGTTGCAGGACCTCGGCGAAAAGAGCAATGGCGGCGCTGACCATGACAACAACTTCAGCAAAGAGTATCGGGATCGCTTCCGGCTGATCGAATTCTTCATGCTCTGCACGAGCCGGCACATCGCTCAGAGGAACCTGGACATTTCGCGGCCTCCCTATTGGCAATCACCGTATCCGGGACACGTATTGCGATTCAACCGAAGTACCGAACATCTTCTGTTCGATGTTCTGGCGCCGTTCTACAACATCCTGAACTTAAGAATGACATACAACCGTTTCGACGGTCTGTTCCGCAAAAAAGACAGCAACCACCGTTCGCTCTACGATTTCGCCCTGGCCAACGAATGGACATTGCTGTACGGCATGCAGGACAAATCCGATCGGAACTACGACAACAAGGAGCATGAATTTCTCTCCGATGCCGTAATCCGCAATTCGGAGGTGCTTACCGCAATGAACGAACGGCTCAAAGCCCAACGTTACGTATCGCGTTCGAGCAGCAACAGCAAATGCATCGCCGAATTTTACAAAAGCATCAAAAACTCGGAGATGAATACCTATCCGAGAATACAACACGAAAAACCCTATACCATCGAATTCAAATTCCTGTCGGAAATCATCGAGGTGCTCGACCAGTGCGATGCGAGTTATTTCGACTCCATATACGGCCAAGGAACCGAGTTCCAACAGAAAAAACTCAACGAAACTTTCAAAGGAAACAGCTATAAGCAGAAGACCATTCTGAAGCGCCTGCGCACCGAACTGAACGACACATATCAGCTACGCGCACCCAAGCAATGGAAAGAAACGTTCCCCGAAAATACCGCGTTCAAAAAAGCCGACGTCATCCGCATAATCACCGAAATCGCAACATCGAACTGACATGGACCTGCTGAGTGCCTCCATACGCACGGTTTTCTACGACACGGCGGTATCCTCCGTCGTGCAGGACCTCCGAGAGCGCAGGGCATCGCATCTGGAGCGGGAATTCGCGAAGCAGATTTCGTGGAGGGAGACGGCATTCACCCAGACTGAAGCGAAAAACCTCGCGGATTTCATGCGCAGCGAAGTAACCGCCGAGACCTCCTGCGACCGCCCCGTGAAACGGCACCACTGCTTCCGCCTGCTGCCCCGCTTCACCTCGCTGTGTCTGAAATGCGTGGACGCGCATCCGGTCGTCCGGTTCGAAAAGCTCGGTCCGTGGCGCGAACTCTCCCTGCTGACGGGAGAGGACCTGCTCACGACGTCGTTCCTGGCGCATCCCGACAGGAACGACGGCATGCGACCGGCCGATTATGCATGGCCGAACATCATCCGCCACGACCACGAAGCACTCAACGACGTACTTTCGGCGGGGCTGACCGACATCCACGCCCACCTGAAAGCCTCGGCCGACACGTTCGAACTCACGTGGCTCGACCTGATGAACCGGGTCGTCAATCGCGGCGAGGATTTCGGCAGGCTGTCCGACATTGCCGACGCGCGCATCCATACGGCCCTCGGCACCCGCTACTACCCGATCGACGTGCTGGTGCAGGTCGCGGCCTATCTGCGTGCCCACCTCTTTCGGTCGCTGCAACGCAACGAGCCCGAAGGCAAGCTGTTCGAGGCCATCCGGCTGTTCGACAATACGGTCAGACGCAAGTCCGGGCTGGCCGGCTTGCAGGGCCTCATCGACACGCTGGGCCGCCATGCGGTCCGGACCGTCGCCGAGGTGCGGCTCGACTACTGCATGACGCAGCCGCAGGGCGACTCGATCTATGCGATACACTCCGGGGAGCGCGCGTGGATGTACGACTTCTTCTACCGCTATTACCGCAACGACCGCACGGCGCTGGCCATCGCCGATTTCGCCTACCTCTACTTCGTCATCAAGATGCGCGTGAGAAGCGAATTCGTGCAGACCAACCCACTCGTCGGCTTCTCCAACTTCAAAACCTACGAGGAGCGGAAATCGGCCTACTGCAACGCATTTGCCGAGTTCTATCCCTACTATGCGGCGCAGTCGGCCATCCGGCCCGGCAGCGACGACCGGCTGGAAGCGCGGGTCGTGCCCGGCGGCATTCCGGACCAGGACCTGGCCTGCTCCCTTTTCAATGCGGCCGTCCGGCACGACAACATCCGTCCCGGAACTCTTTCATTCGTGGTGCATCTCATAAAGAGCGAGCGCAGCCGGCACCGCGGGAGCGGCGCTTCGCGCACGGGCTACAAGGCGTGCTACAAACCCCAGATCGAACAGGTGCTGGACGAATGGAGACGCCGCCGCAACGCACGATTTCCGAACAGGCCGCTCTACCGGATCGCGGGAATCGACGCGGCCGGCAGCGAACTCAACTGTCCGCCTGCGGTCTTCGGCCACGTCTACCGCTACGCCCGCAAATGCGGTCTGACCGACCTTACGTACCACGTAGGCGAGGATTTCTACGACCTGGCCGACGGCCTGCACTCCATCGAGGAAGCCCTGCGGTTCCTCGGTCTGCAACAGGGTAACAGACTGGGCCACGCCATTGCGCTCGGCACCGACGCCTGGGCCTACTACGCGAAGCGCAACCGCCAGATCGTCATGACCCGCCAGCGCATGCTCGACACGCTCGTATGGCTCGGATATCGCAGCCGCGACCTTCGGGACACGCCTCCGGACTTCGTGCGGCAGCTCGAAAACCAGGCGCGCCTCCTCTACGACCGCATCGACTATACCGTAACGTTCGATCCGGGCTCGCTCTACCGCAGCCTGTGGCTGCGGAGCGACGAGCTCCACGAGCCGCGCGGCTGGTCGGCATGGAGCCTCACGTCGAAATGCCACGATCCGGAGTGCGAAGTAGCGCGCACGGACCGCAACGCCGTACGGATCAACTACGACTACCAGCTCTCCGCCGAGGTCATCGCCCGGGGAGAGGTTTCCGAGGTGTACACCTACCCCGAAGGAATCGAAGAGGTAGTAAGCGCCCTCCAGCAGCAGCTGCAACGTAAGATCGCGAATGCCGGCATCGCCATCGAATGCAACCCGTCGTCGAACCTGAAGATCGGCCCCTTCGACAGCTACACGCAGCACCCCATCTTCGCATTCCGCAGGAACCACCTGAAAGCGAGCATCAATACCGACGACAAGGGCATCTTCGCCACTTCGCTCTACAACGAATATTCGCTGATCGCCGCGGCGTACGGGCAATCGGGCGCCGATGAAAAGGAGGTCCTCGAATTCATCCGGCAGCTCCGGGACGAAGCCGCACTGCTGCGATTCGACGATTCACCCTCCGGCAAGTCGCGCCGGCAGACGGGCTACCGGCGCGACTTGCCGAGCGACCCAACGCCCATATAATACCCTAAAGTTCAATGAACAATAGCTGTTTTTCCGTATAGTCCCAGCGGATTCCGGCCGGCGGTGTGAATTTTTTTTTCGAAAAAAATCCGGAAAAAATTTGCAGGGACAGAAATTTTCTCTACCTTTGCACTCGCAATCCGGTTCAAGGATGGCAATTGCGGAAATAGCTCAGTTGGTAGAGCACAACCTTGCCAAGGTTGGGGTCGCGAGTTCGAGTCTCGTTTTCCGCTCAGTGAATCAGCAACTTACAGAAATGGAGTTGCTGATTTTTTGTTTGCATACAGCGATAAAACAAGACTAAAACAGCCCTTTCAGGGCGCTGCCTCCCCATTGCCTCTCCATTAAACTCACCATTGGAAACGGGTCCCTCCTCCTGCATCTAACGATGCAAAACAATGACTTTCAGAGTTATACTGCGTAAAGACGTAGTTTGTAAGAATCTCACCAGCCCTTTATGCCTGCTTTTCTTCCATGACAACCGCAAAAAATCGGTCGGTTTGGGTATATCCGCAGCCCGTGAATATTGGGATGCAGAAGAACAAAAGCTAAAGGATGGCTGCCCGAATAGGGACGGTTGCGGACAGCTACCCGCAAACGTGCCATCCGCAAGGAGGAGGTGCAACGGCTGACGCAGGCGAAGATACCCGCCGACGGTTCGGCCTATCCGGATTTCGCACGGGATTTTCAGGCGATGTATTGTCGTTGAATCAGTAAACCGCAGTTCCGATGAAAAGAGAACGCAACGACGGGCAGGAATTACCTGCCCGTCGTTATTGTTCTGCATTTGTAAATCGGTGGGTACGTACCAACGTTGCGATGTACCGACCAATCTGCGGATATATTTCAATCGGCATGGCAATGTCAATTGGTCGATACTCGTATAATCATCAAACGTTTTTTTTGTTAGCATCGGCTGACGGCAAGGTGTGTATCGAGTTGCTCGATACCTTTTGAGTAACTCGAAAACCTTGGCTCCAACGAGAAAATCGCACCTCCGAAGTCGGCGCCTTTAATCGGCGTCGCACTGCGAACGAATCGAAATCGTATAACTCCGGCGTGAGCACTGCCATTCATGCGAATTCCGATTATAAGAGAAACAGAGTGGCCGTAAAGGTCGAAGAGGGCATCCCGCAGAAACGAATACCGTGTCGTCATTTACGTTTGTTCATGCACCGCCTCCACCACAACCAATAGCCGGTCAGGGGGAGCGAAGCACCGGTAAGCGCGGCAAGGAAATAGAGGATTTTCGTCCAGATGCCGCCCCACGTACCCGTGTGGAACGCATAGAACCAGCCGCGGAGACGCTGCTGGCGGGGCGTCTCTTCATAACGGATGATCTCGGCGAGACGGCCGCTGCGGGGGTCGAACGTCACGCGGTCGATGCGTCGCATCGCCGATCGCCGCGCGACCTGCGCTTCGGTCTGTGTCAGCAAGATGGTTTTGTAGGCGGTGCAATGCGCCGTGAGCTCCCCCAGCACTTCGTCCCATACGGCGTAATCGAACGGGCGCGCTTCGGTTTCGGCCTGCAGTCCGCCATGCTCCCGACCTGCGGTCCGTTCGCCGCTTCTTCCACGTTCATGACGACTGCCCGAATCGGTCTTTCGTGCAGGGGACTCCTGTGCCACGGCGGTTTGCGTGGTTCCGCCGAAAAGCGCATAGGCCGCCGTGCGGTACCAGCCGAACGACCACGTGAGCCCCGTCAGCGCCATGACCAGCAACAGCAGGGTCGCATAGAATCCCAGCGACACATGACAGTCGTGCCAGAAACGGCGGCCATAGGCGCACGACACTTTCAGCCGGTTGCGCAGTGCCTTGCGGCTGCGGGGAATCCAAAGGATCAAGCCGCTGACAAGAATCAGCACCAGTCCCAGCGTCGATACCCCGACGATGGCTTTTCCGACCGACTTTTCGCCTTTCGACGGCGGCGGGTCGAGCAGCCAGCGATGAAGTTTCCGCACCGTGCCGAAGAATGCCGGGCTTTCGGCCCAGCCGTTCACACGTCCCGTGTAGGGGTCTACGCTCAATTGTTTGCGTCCCGTCTCGCGGAAAGCGGCCATGCAGGGTTCGTCGCTGCGGGCGGAGAGTTGCAGCGAAACCAGGTGCAGCGAATCGGGCACCTGCCCGCCGATGCGGTCGGCGAGCTGCGACGGCCGAAGCGGACGTGCGTCGGCGGGTGCTGCAACCCGATAAAGCTCCGGATGCAGCGCCCGGGTAATCTCGCCCTCGAAGACGAGCACGGCGCCCGACAGGCAGACGACGGTCAGGACGATACCGAGCGGCAGCGAGAGCCACAGGTGTATTTTTGCGAATATCTTTTTCATAATTCGGGTGTTTTGTCCGGACGGAGGAACGGCCCGCGTGATGACGGGCCGCTCTCCTGCCGGGATGGTTCCTATTTCCGGACGGTCAGCTTGCCCGCCGTGGCGACGGATTCCGCGTCGATGACGAGCCCTTTGGTCGCACGTCCCGTGGCGGCGTCGATCTTATAGAATGCCGGTTTGTCGCCGCCGGTCACCGTCACGGCGATATACATGGCACCGTTCTCGCCGTAGGGCTCGCCGCCGAAGCCCGCCAGGTCCGACGGCAGCCCGGTCACGGGTACGACGGTTTTCGCCTCGGCATCGAAGACGGCCAGTTCGTTCGTCACGGCATCCTTGCCCTGCATCATCCCCTCCACGCCGTCGGAATAGAGTTGCAGCAGAAAGTGTGCGCCCGAAATGTGCCAGCAGCGGAAGACGGGATGCTGCGTACCGATCTGCTCGAAATTCACGTAGTAGTCGGGGTCGAACTCCGTCGCGCCCTTGCGGATGCGCACCACGCCCGAGGGTTTGGTGCCGGTCACCTTTTTCAGGTCGGCCGACGAGGTGAAGGTGCGGCCGTAGCCGGGCGAGAAGACGTAGAGGTCGCCGTTGTCGGCGGCCCAGATCGTCTGGTAGTATTGCGAACGGTGACGGCCGCAGGCGAAGCCGATTTTGTCGGTCGAGGCGATTACGGGTTTCTCGGCGAAGGACGAACCGCTGTAAATGGCGACCCACGCCCGGTCGGGATACTGCGTCGAAGGAATCGTGCCGGCGGTGTAGGAGCTGCTGGCCGAGCCGCCGTCGGCTTTGGCCACCAACTCCTGATCGGTCACCATGTCCGGCCACTTTGCTATACCGTAGCGGCTCATGCCCATCGGCACGACCGAGGTGTAGAGCTTGCCGTTCGCCTCCTCCAGTCCGGCAAAGGTCACCTTCTCGCCGTTGCCGAGGAAGTTTTCCGCGTCGATAGCCCCTTCGGTCTGCCCGCCGGTGTTCTCGTCGAGGTAGTTGAACAGCAGCGCCTGTGCGATGTTGCCCTCGGCGTCCGTAGTCTTCGAGTCGCCGGTCGAGACGGTCACCACCTTGTCGCCCCACGTGCCGTAGGAGGTGATGCGGTTGAATTCGTAGAGGTAGCGTTCGGTGGGTTTGCCCGCAGCATTCAGGTAGTAGGATGCGCCCGTGCCCGCGCCGCCCTTGTTATAGACCAGCGAGAAGACGTAGTTCTGGTTTTTGAATACCCAGTAGGAGCCGCCGAGCACCTCCGTACCCGTGCCGCGCACGGTGGCCGTGCCCTCGTCGAGCGACGGAGCGGTGATCAGGTAGCTCGTGCCGTCGTCCTGCGCCGCGATGACGTAGGAGGTTGTTTCCACATCCGGGCCCGGCGTCGGTTCGGGCGTGTCGTCATCGTTGCTGCACGAGGGCAGCAGGCCGGCGGTGCCGGCGCACAGCAGGGCGAGGAAAGCCCGGGTGCAACGATTGAATTTCGTCCGAGCACGCTCGATTGCGCCCGGCTTAATAAAATGGTTCTTTTTCATGATTCGATTTTTTATTTTAGTGTTTATAAATCAGTTGCCGAAATGAACGCGCAGCTTGACATAGAACGCGCGGCCCGCTTTCTGGAGGCTGAAATTGTCGTAAAGCCGTGCGTCGGTCAGGTTGCGGCACTCCAAAGCGAGGTTGTAGCGTCCGTTCTTGATGCTGTAGGCCAGCGAGAGGTTGTGCGACAGCTGGCCGGGGACGTAGGCTTTCGAATCCTTGTCGCCGATGTTCTCCCAGTTGAGCGGAAAGGCGTGCTGCCAGAATCCGTCGTAACCGACCGAGAGCGTATTCCCTCGGGCGAAAAGGTCGTGCCAGTGGAACGAGGCGTCGAAGTTGGCGAAGCGGTAGGGAATGTTCGGCAGCCGCACCTTGTAGTGCATGTTCTCCTGCTGCGACGACCCTGTCCAGCGCCGTTCGCAGTCGCGGGTGTCGATGCTGTTCCACGTGCCGCCGAGGTCGAACCAGCGGGCGAACGAGTAGCGCAATGAGATGTTGTACCCTTTGGTGCGCACGTGGCCGTGGTTTTCGTAGATGCCGTACTGCGTCGAGCCGTGCTTGCCCAGTCCGCGCTTGATATAGTCTTTCGTGTTGCGGCAGATCAGGCTGACGTCCGCATAGAGGCCGTGCTTGCCGAAGCGGCCGTCGTAGCTGAGATTGAGATTGAAGTTGTCGCTTCGTTCGGGCCGCAGGTCGGCGCGCCCCGCTTCGAGGTCCTCGTCGCCGAACAGCTCGTCGGTGGTCGGCAGCCGGAACGCCCGTTCGTAGGAGAATTTGGCCTGCAACGCTTTCAGGATGTAATACGTTCCGGCCGCACCGCAGCCCCATGCCGAGACGCTTTTGCCCAGCTCCACGTAGTCGCCCACGCCGTCGGCGCTGCGCGAAACGGGGCCCCGGTTGTATTGCAGGTAATATTTGACGAATGCCGAGGCGTTCCACCGCTCCGACGGAATCAACCGGTAGGAGAGCCCGCCGATGTTCTTGCGCGTGAGTTTGGGAATCGAGAAATCCGTGAGCACCGACGAGGTGCCGACGTGCGAACGGCTCGTGCGGCGGAAATCGCTGAAGACATGGTTGAACGTCAGCGTGTGGATTTCGCCGATGCGGTAGTTGAGCGTCAGCGTGGCGTTCCAGTTCGTGTTGCGCGATTCGCTGTTCTGATAGGATTGTTCGCCGCGGCTCTCCTTTTCGTAGTAATGGCCGTACCAGTTGTAGTAGCGGGCCGCGGTATCGATGTTGTGCGTGACGTTGCGGTTGTAATTGGTCGTCACGAGCAGGTCGAGTCCCTCGGTGAAAAGGTTGCGCTTGGCAAACTCCAGCGACGGGGAGAGCGAATGGCCCTTGCGGTGCTTCCGGCCGAAGACGATATCCTGGTAGACGCCGGTCTGGATCTCCTTGTAGAAATTGGAATAGGAGAAGCCCAGCACGAAGCGGTCCGCCCATTTTTTGCCGACCAGACCGAGTTTGCCGAGCACGACCTCGTTGTGGAAAGCGTCGTTGAAGCGCCGGACGTGCTTCACGTCGCTCTTGTCCACGGGAAACTTGTGAACCGTACCGTCGGGCAGCACCTCGAATTCGCGCACCCAGTTGTCGATACAATAGTCGTTGTCAGAGTAGTTCTGGAAAGCGTCGATTTCATACAGGAAGCCGCCCCGGGTCGTCTGCCCGAAACGGAGGTTCGAGCGGTGGGTGTTGAACGAACCGTAGGAGTAGGAGGCGTCGGCGAACCAGTTGCGCCGCCGTTTGTTCGTGACGATGTTGATGACGCCGCCGATGGCGTCGGTGCCGAAACCGACGGGCACCACCCCCTTGTAGACTTCGATGCGCTCGGCGAAGCCCGCCGGGATGTTGTTCAGGTCGAACGCCTGCCCGGCCCCCTCCTGCGGCACGCCGTCGATGAAGACCTTGACGTGCTTGCCGCTGAACCCGTCGAGCATCAGCTGCATGTCGGAGCCCACGCCGCCCGATTCGCGGAGCTTCATGCCGGGCAGTTTCGAGAGGGCTTCGCTCAGGCTCTTGGTCGTGTTCTGCAAGGCTTTCGTATCCACTGCCACCGCGTTGAACGGCGACCGGCGCACGCGGCCCACGCCTCCGCCCGTGACGACGACCTCTTCGAGTTCGGTCGCTGCCGGTTGCAGGACGACCGTAAGGTTTTTCATGTCCCGGCCGGTCTCTATGTCTTTCTCTACGGGCTCATAGCCGATAAGCGACACGGCCAGCGTATGCTTTCCGGCCGGCACCTTGAAACGGAACCGCCCCCTGTCGTCCGTGGAGCAGCCGAAGTTCGTGCCTTTCAGACAGACGGTGGCGAAAGCGACTGCCGTGTTGTCTTTCTCCATTACCTTTCCCGAGAGCCATGCGGAGGCGTGCGGGCCGTGATGTCCGGCATGCGGACGATGGGGCTGGGCTGCGGCCGACTGAAAGCAGAGGGCCAGCATGACCGTCAGAAGTCCCCATATTTCGATTCTTCTGTTTATATGTCTCATTTGTGAGCGGGTTAATTTCGAGTGCAAAATTACCCTCGCCCACGAAATCCGGCAATCGTCTTTTTTGATGATTTTGAATGGCTGGCCGATTGCCGGAATACCTATTTGTGAGTAATATGAAACGTGATCTTTCGGAATTCCGCCGAATTGCCGCTATGGGGAACGCAGACGGCCGCGGTGTCGGAGAAGATAATTTCGGCGGCTTCATCCGGGGCTAAGACGCCTTCTGCCGCGGGTTGTCGCATGATTTCCTGTGCTTGCTGTTCGCGCAGGGAACGGTTGTCGCTGTTCGGTTCCGAGGACGGAACGAATGAATAGCGTGCCCTCTTTCGCCGGGACAGCAGAAGCGCGGAATTTCACTTTTACTGTTGCCATACGAATTGTTTTTGATTTCAGCCAATAAAAAAAGCCTTCATTTTTCAAATGAAGGCTCCTGTGTTATACACAATAATATTGTGTATAAACAAAAGAATCGGTCGGTTTTTTCTTCCGCATTGCGGGCGGCCATGAAAAAA
>OFFZ01001632.1_pt1 | contig 12446 bp, 9 predicted proteins | sample 1521631 | NCBI WGS metagenome assembly OFFZ01 (sample SAMEA3504102, study PRJEB24116) | mouse gut metagenome | biome: mouse gut; feature: mouse-associated habitat; material: faeces | place: Denmark | collected 2011 | reverse complement strand
GACCTGGGAGCTTTTATGAAGGAGTTTGAGAAGAGGAAGAGCTGACAGGGGCGCCGGAGGCCGTCGATTTTACCCAAAACAGGAGGGGCTTTTTTTCGCAAACTGAAAATGTATAGGAAATTGCTGTTTTTTATAAGATATTTCAAAATAAAAATCGGAAAAACAGCCAATTTTTTGAAAAAACCACTAGCCATCCCCTGGACGATTTGGTAAAATAGAAGGAAAAGGCGGGCAAGGGGTGTGTGGTATGAAGGGCATGAAGTGGAAAAAAGGGATGGCGGTCTTTTTGAGTCTTCTGCTGACGGTTTGCATGTTCAGCGGTCTGGTCTGTAGCTCTGCCGGCGCGAAGGGGAAGAGAAATGTAAAGGTGGCCTTTTTTCCCATGAATGGGTACAACGAGAAGCGTGTGGACGGAAGCTTCGGAGGTATGGATGTGGAATACCTGGAGGAGCTGTGCCGGTATGCGGGCTGGGAAGTGGAGTATGTGGACTGCGGAAGCTGGGATGAGGCCCTGCGGCTGCTGACGGACAAGAAGGTGGATCTGGTGGGCACCGCCCAGTACTCGGCAGAGCGCGCGGCCGTGTACCAGTATGCGGATCTTCCCAGCGGCTACACTTTCGGCATTATTGCCACCAATTCCGACAGCTCCCTGGCCTATGAGGATTTTGAGGCCATGAAGGGGATCACTTTCGGAATGGTGCGCACCTATGTGCGAAGGGAAGAATTTCTGCACTATCTGGCAGACAATGGGATCAGATCCCCCAAAATCAAACAGTACGGTTCCACGGCCCAGTTACAGGAGGCTCTGGACCGGGGGGAAGTGGATGCCATGGTCCATACCTTTATGGAGATTGAGGAGGGACAGCGCCTGATAGGACGTTTTGCCCCCAGGCCTTTCTACTATATCAGCTACCGCGGCAATGACGATGTGATGCGGGAGCTGAATTATGCCATTGCGGATCTGAAGATGAACGAGCCGGAGCTGGAGACAAAGCTCATGAACGAGTTCTACCAGAGCCGTCTGGACAAGACAATTGTGTTCACCACGGAGGAGAAGAATTATATCGCCCGGACGGACAAGGTGGTGGTGGGCTACTTTGACGGATATTATCCCTTCCTCTATGAGGACGAGGGAGAGTGCAGGGGTCTGACCAAGGAGCTGATGGAAGGGGCTGCCGCGGTGGCGGGGCTTGTGCTCTCCTGGCATAAGGTGGCCAGTCCCCAGGAGGCCAGCCGGGCTCTGCAGGACGGGGTGATTGACATTATGTCCTACTGTGTCCACACGGCGGGAGAGGTCAGCGACCTTCGGCTGGTGAAGCTGAAAGATTATGTGCAGATTCCCCTGGTGCTTGTGATGAAGAAGGGACGTGACCTGCACTCTGTGGGAACCCTGGCCACAGTGGACTACCTGGCCGGGGAGGCAGGGAATGTGGTGGATCTGGAATCCACCTCCCTTCTGCTGTGCAATACACAGCAGGAGTGTATGGATGCGGTGAAGGACGGCAGGGCGGATGCGGTGCTCTGCGACGGATATCTGGCGGAGTACCTGCTGAGTGCGGAAATGCGGTATTATGACCTGGAGGTGAAAAGCGTCCTCAGCGGGGAACACGGCATTTCCATGGCCTGCCGGGGGAATGACACCCAGCTTGCAGGGATTCTGGGCAAGACGATTCTCACCATTGACGCCAGGGCGGTAAACGATTATATGCTGGAGAGGAATGTCTACTCCCTGGCCAGCGTCAGCCAGTTCATACAGAATCACAGTTTCAGCATTATTCTTATTCTGCTTCTGGTCATGACAGTGATTATCCTTGGGGCGGTGCGCACAGTCCGGGACACCATGCGGATCCGGAAGCTGATGTACAAGGATGTGGAGATTGACATTGGAAATCTGAATTATCTGATCTATTGGGGAAAGAGAACTCTTCTGCCGGAGAGGATGCGCCAATCCTATGCCATGGCTTATCTGAACATTGTCCAGTTCCAGCGCTACAAGGTGGTGTACGGGTGGAACAATGGGCATAAGCTTCTGGTCTCCATCGCAGGAGCCCTGTCTCAGTGCGTGAACGGAAAAGGGGAAGTCTGCGCCAAGGCCGACGGGGATCATTTTGCAATTCTGCTCTCTGCGGAGGAGGGGGATGTGACCAAAAGGGTGAAGGAGATTGAGGCTTTTGTGGAGGAGCGGATCTTCCAGGATACAGGGAACAAGGTGGAGATCCAGATGGGGGTCTATTACATTCCCCAGAGCAGCGTTGACCTGAGAGGGGCCATCGTCTGCGCCAGCCAGGCCATCGACTTTATCCAGGACAGCGGGGACGGAAATATCAAGGTCTATGACGACTCCATTGAAAAGATCATCAGGGATCGCCATGAGAGGGAACAGCTTCTGGACTCTGTGGAGATTGAGGGTAATTTCGCCACCTACTATCAGGCAAAGGTGGATGTGAGGACGGAGAAGATTGTGGGGGCGGAAGCCCTGGTGCGCTTTTTGGATCCCACGGAGAAGGGGGCCGTGAAGTCTCCGGGATTTTTCGTGCCGTACTATGAGCAGACCGGCAGAGTCACGGAGATAGATTTCTTTGTGCTCAGGTGTGTCTGCAGAATGCTCCGCAGGAGGCTGGACCGGGGGGATGCCGTGGTGGCTGTCTCCTGTAACTTCTCCAGGATGCATTTTACCAAGCCGGATTTTGCGGATCGCTTCGAGAAAGTTCTGGAGGAGTACCATGTGCCCAAGGAGCTTATTGAGGTGGAGATCACGGAGACGCTGGTTATGGAAGAGATGGAAGAGCAGACGGCGGAGCAGACATTGGATGAACTGCACTTGAAAGGAGTGCGGCTCTCCATTGACGATTTCGGGGCGGGATATTCCTCTCTGGGGGTTATTGAGAAGATTCCGGCGTCGGTGATCAAACTGGATCGTTCCTTCCTTCTGAACCAGGAGGACAGGGACCGGCAGGTGAAGATTATGAAGAGCATTGTGGATCTGGCGGATGAACTGGGGGCGCAGATTGTCTGCGAAGGGGTGGAGACGGAAGCGGACGTGGAGCTGATGCGGGAGATCGGAGCCCGGGTGGCTCAGGGATACCGCTACGCCAGGCCGGTGCCCGAGGCAGAGTTCGAGGCACGCCTGACGGAAAATGCAGGGGATGTGGCATAAAAAAATGTTGACAAATTATGTTATCCCGTCTATAATAAGACAGTGTGTGAAGAGGAAATGTTGATTTCGTCCATGGGAGCCGAATATGCTGATAAATTTATCCGATGTTCTCACAACGGAAGGCATGCAGATTTCAAGAGAAGTGATGCTGGAGATGCCGTGTTTTTCTCAGGGGGCTCAAAGTTATGAGATCCTGTCCAAATCTCCTGTGACCTTTGTGTTTACGAACACAGGGGAGGGAAAGGCCAGGCTGGAGGGGAAGGTTTCCCTGAAGGTTCAGGGAGCTTGTGACCGCTGTCTTACGCCGGTGCCCGTGGAGCTGAATCTGGATTTCGGGCAGCAGGAGATATCCCTTCAGACAGGACTGGAGGAGGGGTACATGGAAGGCTCCTGCCTGGACACGGAAGCCTTCGTACACAATGAGATTCTTGTCAGCTGGCCGGGGAAGATTCTGTGCCGGGAAGACTGCAGGGGGATATGCCCTGTCTGCGGCCGGGATCTGAACAAGGGAGACTGCGGATGTGACACTTTCGTTCCAGACCCCCGTATGGCTGTAATACAAGATATTTTCCACGCAGATAAGGAGGTGTAAGCGATATGTCTATTTGTCCTAAGAATAAATCTTCCAAGAGCAGAAGGGATAAGAGAAGAGCCAATTGGAAGATGACTGCCCCTACCCTGGTAGCGTGCAGCAGGTGCGGTGAACTTACGGTTCCCCACAGAGTATGCAGAGCCTGCGGTTCTTATAATAAGAAGCAGGTCATCAGTGTTGACGCTTAAGCTGTGCCTTTATTGAAGAGCATATGTTTGGTGGCAGTTCAGGGCGTTCCAAAGGACGCCCCTTTTCTTATGCCTCATTCTATGCTCTGTTTCTTTACTTATAAGAAATCACTTATATGAAAAAAATCTTGATTTTTCCTTAAGGTTAATTTATAGTGAAAATGTGGAAGGAAGGGTCCGATGGGTGAGATGGTGAATGTGGCTGTGGATGCCATGGGAGGGGACAATGCCCCCGGCGAGATTGTCAAAGGGGTCGTGGAAGCCCTGAACGCAGACAGGCGCATCAAAGTTTTCCTGGCAGGGCGGGAACCCCTGATCCAGGAGGAACTGAAGAAATATACTTACGACCCGGAGCGCCTGGAGGTGGTCCACGCCCAGGAGGTTATCGAGACCGGAGAACCGCCGGTGATGGCAGTGCGCCGGAAAAAGGATTCCTCCATTGTAAAATGCATGTATCTGGTGAAGGAGGGGGAGTGCGACGCCCTTGTATCCGCAGGGAGCACCGGGGCGCTGCTGGTGGGCGGCCAGGTGATTGTGGGCCGCATCAAGGGCGTGGAGAGACCGCCCCTGGCCCCTCTTATCCCCCATATGGACGGCGTAAGCCTTCTCCTGGACTGCGGGGCCAATGTGGACGCAAGGCCCGGTCAGCTGCTGCAGTTTGCCAAGATGGGCAGCGTCTATATGGAGCATGTGATCGGTGTGGCCAATCCCAGAGTGGGGCTTGTGAACATCGGTGTGGAGGAGGAGAAGGGCAATGCCCTCACCAAGGAGGCATACCCCCTGCTGCGGCACTGTCCGGAGATCAATTTCATCGGAAATGTGGAGGCCAGGGACATTCCCCTGGGGGCGGCGGATGTGCTGGTGTGCGAGGCCTTTGCAGGAAATATTGTGCTGAAGATGCTGGAGGGCGTCAGCGGTGCTTTGATACAGAAGATCAAGGCGGGCATGATGAGCTCGCTGCGGAGCAAACTGGGAGCGGCACTGGTAAAGCCCGCTTTAAAGCGGACGCTGAAAGGGTTCAGCACCGAAGAGTACGGCGGCGCGCCGCTTCTGGGGCTCAACGGTCTGGTGGTGAAGACTCACGGGAGCAGCAGCGCGGTGGAGATCAGGAATTCTATTCTTCAATGCATAGCATTTAAAGAACAGAATATAAATCAAAAAATCAAGGAACAGGTAGTCCTGGGGGATTGAGGAAAGGAGAAGAGCATGGAATTTGAAAAGTTGAAGCAGGTGATCGCAGATGTGCTGAATGTGGATCCGGATGAGATCAGCATGGAATCTACTTTTGTAGATGATCTGGGGGCAGATTCTCTGGATGTATTCCAGGTGATCATGGGTATCGAAGAAGAGTTCAGCATTGAGATTCCCACAGAGAAAGCGGAGAAGATCTCCACTGTGGGGGAAGCAGTGGAACTGATCAAAGACGCGTTAAATTGAAGGCTGTCAGGGCGTGTTTGAATGGTGTGTTCAAACACGCCCTGGTACTCCATATACGAAGTTTCTGTGCTGATTTCTGAGCATAGGTGATCTTTGACTGCGTTTCACGGCTGACAAACAGTTCTGTATTCTGGAGTTCTGGTCCAAAACGGAAGCGCTGAGTCCTGAAAAACCGCAGGTGATCCGGGGGACTTCAAAAATTTATGAGGGAAGAAAAATGCTGTCTGATTATACCATGGAACAACTGGAGGAGCGCATCGGTTACAAGTTCGGCAACCAGATGCTGCTGAAGCAGGCTGTGACCCACAGTTCCTTCGCCAATGAACAGAGGATAAACAGGGGGGAGAACTATGAACGGCTGGAATTTCTGGGGGACGCCGTGCTGGAGCTGGTGTCCAGCGACTTTCTGTTTCGAGAGCATGCCGCCATGCCCGAAGGCAGGCTGACCCAGCTGCGGGCATCCCTGGTCTGTGAGCCGGCTCTGGCCTTCTGCGCCCGGGATCTGGATCTGGAGAAATTCATTCTCCTTGGCAGGGGAGAGGAAGTCACAGGAGGCCGTGCCCGGGACAGCATCGTCTCCGACGTTATGGAGGCCGTCATCGGCGCTGTGTACCTGGACGGGGGCATGGAGTCGGCGAAAGCCTTTATCTACCGTTTTATCCTGTCCGATCTGGAGGACCGGCAGCTGTTTTATGACAGCAAAAGCAAGCTCCAGGAGAAGGTTCAGGGCAGACTGAAAAAGGAACTGCACTATGTGCTGGAGGAGGAAGCCGGTCCGGAGCACGACAAGACATTCTATGTGTCCGTGTATGTGGAGGAAGAAAAACTTGGCACCGGCACAGGAAGGACAAAAAAGGCGGCAGAGCAGCAGGCAGCATATAGGGCGCTTCTGCTTCTGAGGGATAGGGAATGTATTTAAAAAGCATTGAGGTGCAGGGGTTTAAATCCTTTGCAAACAAGATTATTTTTCAGTTCCACAACGGTATTACCGGAATTGTGGGGCCCAATGGAAGCGGGAAGAGCAATGTGGCGGACGCTGTCCGCTGGGTGCTGGGGGAGCAGCGGATCAAACAGCTGAGGGGCGCCAGCATGCAGGATGTCATTTTCTCGGGCACGGAGAACAGAAAGCCTTTGAGTTATGCCTATGTGGCCATCACCCTGGACAACGGGGACCATCAGCTCGCCATAGATTTTGACGAGGTGACTGTGGCCAGGCGGATCTGCCGTTCCGGAGAAAGTGAATATCTGATCAACGGCAGCGCCTGCAGGCTGAAGGACGTGAATGAACTTTTCTATGACACAGGAATAGGAAAAGAGGGATATTCCATCATAGGCCAGGGCCAGATCGACAAGATCCTAAACGGTAAACCGGAGGAGCGCCGGGAGCTTTTCGACGAGGCGGCGGGTATTGTAAAATTCAAGCGCCGGAAGGCGGCGGCCCAGACCAAACTGGAGAATGAGAAGCAGAACCTGGTGAGGGTCAACGACATATTGACGGAGCTGGAGAAGCAGACCGCTCCTCTGGAGCGTCAGGCCGAGACGGCGAAAGTTTACCTGCGCAAAAGGGAGGAACTGAAAAATCTGGATGTGAATGTGTTTCTGCTGGAGAATGCCCGTCTGAGAGAAGAGCTGCGGGATCTGGAAGAAAAATACGGTCTGGCCAGCGGGGATCTCACTCAGACAAAGACTGAGTACGAGGGGATCAAGGAGGAGTACGGGCGTATCCAGAAGGAGATAGAGGCCCTGGAAGCCGCCGTGGCCCAGGCAAGGGACACGGTGACAGAGGCGGGGCTGACCCGCAGCAGGCTGGAAGGGGAGATGAATGTCCTGAAGGAGCAGATTAACTCTGCCAAGGGCAGCGAGGCCCATCTGAACAGCCGTCGGAGCGCCCTGGAAGAGGAGATTGCCGTCAAGGAACAGGATCGGGCAGGGCTTATGTCCGAGAAGAGTCAGGCGGACGGGAAAGTCCAGGAGCTGGCGGAGGAAGCTGCCGCCGCCAGGGAGAAACTGGAGGAGATCCAGCAGGGGATTGCCCTTTTGGAGGAACGCATTGAGGATGGCAAGAACACCATTATCGAGGAGCTGAACCAGAGGGCCACAGTGAAGACCCGCCTGGGGCGTTTCGACACCATGATGGAGCAGGTGAACATCCGCAGGGCCGAGCTGAATTCCCGGCTGCTGCGGGCCAAATCCGACGAGGTGGCCAGGGAGGAGAACCTTCGGAAGCTGGAGGGGGCTTTTGCCGTTGTCACAGAGGAGATCCGTGTCATAAAGGAGCGGGAGGCTGTGCTGGAGCAGGAGCTCAACGGATTCCGGGAGGAACTCACCCGTCAGGACGCAGGTCTTCGGGAGATACAGGATACTTATCACAGGGAAAAATCCAGGCTGGAGGCGCTGTACAACCTGGCCGAGCGCTACGAGGGCTACGGCGGCAGCGTGAAAAGAGTCATGGAACAGAAGGACCACACCAGGGGCATTATCGGCGTGGTGGCGGACATTATCCAGGCAGAGAAAAAGTACGAGACGGCCATTGAGACCGCCCTGGGGGGCAGCATACAGAACATTGTCACCGACAACGAGGACACCGCCAAAAAGATGATCGCCTTCCTGAAGGAGAACAAATTCGGCAGGGCCACCTTTCTGCCCCTGACCAGTCTGGCTGGTTCCCAGGGACTCCGGAACCGGGAAATCCTGGCGGAACAGGGCGTGGTGGGTACGGCGGATACCCTGGTGTCCATAGAGGATCGCTACAGGGATGTGGCCCTGTCCCTGCTGGGGCGCATTGTGGTGGTGGACAACGTGGACAACGCCGTCAACATTGCCAGGAAATACCGCCACAGCGTCCGCATGGTGACGCTGGAGGGAGAACTTTTCTCCCCCGGCGGCGCCATCAGCGGCGGCGCCTTTAAAAACAGCAGTAACCTGCTGGGCCGCCGGAGGGAGATTGACGAGCTGGAGAACCGGGTTCGGGATCTGCAGGGGAAGATTGAGAACAAGACTCAGGAAATCGAGGAAGTCAAGGCCAGACGCACCAGACTTCGGGTGGATCTGGAGGCTGTGAAGGGAGATATTCAGAGAAAATCCATTGAGCAGAACACCGCCAGGCTCAATATCAGCCAGGCCAGGGAGCGTATGGAGGAGGATGTGGAGAGCACAGCCTCCATGCGGACGGAAGAGAAGGAAATCGAGGGAAAGATCCTGCAGATCCGCAGGGACAAGGAAGCCGTGCAGCAGGAGCTGGCCCAGAGCGAGGCTTTGGAAGAGCGTCTGCAGAAGGAAATCGCCCAGGCCCAGGAATCTCTGGTTCAGAGCAGGGAGCAGGAAACACAGGCCGCTGCCCTGGTGGCCCAGAGAGATCTGAAGGCGGAGAAAATGCGCCAGGCCCTGGATTTCCAGCAGAGCAATGTGGATCGTATAGAAGGGGAACTGGCCCGGTGCCGGTCAGAGCTGGAGGAAGTGCTGACTGCTCTGGAGGAGAACAGCCGGGAGGCGGAGCGCAAAAAGGAAAGCATCGGGGAGATCGAGAAGACCATTCAGGCTTCCTACCAGGCCCAGGACGCTTCCCAGGCCAGGCTCAGAGAGTCGGAAGCCCAGAGGGAGGAGCTGGCCGCAAAGCAGAAGGGATTTTTTGCGCGCAGAGAGGAACTCTCGGAGAAACAGGCTTCCCTGGACAAGGAAGTGTACCGCCTGAACGCTCAGAAAGAGCGTTTGGAGGAATCCCTGGAGACCCAGATCAATTTTATGTGGGATGAGTATGAAATCACTTTAAGCGATGCCGCAGCCATCCGGAATGAGGAGATGACGGATCTGGCCGCCATGAAGAAGGAGATTGCCTCTCTGCGGGATCAGATCAAGAAATTGGGGGATGTGAATGTGAATGCCATTGAGGACTATCGGATTCTCATGGAACGGTTCACCTTTATGAAGACCCAGAGGGATGACCTGGTGGAGGCGGAGAAGACCCTGGAGGGCATTATTGCGGAACTGGACGCGGCCATGCGGAAGCAGTTCCAGGAAAAATTTGCGGAGATCGGCCGTGAGTTTGACAAGGTGTTCAAGGAACTTTTCGGAGGGGGAAAGGGAACCCTGGACCTTATCCAGGAGGAGGATATTCTGGAGGCGGGTATCCGTATCACCGCACAGCCCCCGGGAAAGAAACTTCAGAACATGATGCAGCTCTCCGGCGGGGAGAAGGCCCTCACCGCCATCTCTCTGCTGTTTGCCATCCAGAACCTGAAGCCCTCCCCTTTTTGTCTGTTGGATGAGATTGAGGCCGCGCTGGATGACTCCAACGTGGGAAGATTTGCAAAATACCTGCACAAGCTCACAAAGAACACACAGTTCATTGTGATCACCCACAGAAGAGGTACCATGGAGCAGGTGGACAGACTCTATGGTATTACCATGCAGGAGAAGGGTGTCTCCACGCTGGTGAGCGTCAGTCTGATTGACAAGGATCTGGAGGACTAAATTTTAAGATCGGCCCACGAGCCGGAAGGAATCCACCGGATTTTCCGACAAATCCAAAAAACAGATGGGGGAAAGATGAGCGAGGGAAAGAAAGGCTTTTTTGCCAGGCTGAAGGAAGGTCTGGCCAAGACAAGGAATCATATTGTCAGGGGAATTGACGCGGTGTTCAGCGGCTTTTCAGCCATAGACGATGATTTCTACGAGGAACTGGAGGAGATTCTGATCATGGGGGACATCGGCGTCAACGCCACCACGGAGATTGTGGGACGACTGAAGCGCCAGGTGAAGGAGCAGCATCTCAAGACGCCCCAGGAGTGCAAACAGCTGCTCATAGACGGCATCAAAGAGCAGATGCGCGTGGGGGAGACCGCCTATGATTTTGAGGAACAGCAGTCGGTGATTATGGTCATCGGCGTCAATGGGGTGGGAAAGACCACTTCTGTGGGTAAGCTTGCCGGAAAACTCAAGGATAACGGCAGGAAAGTGCTCATTGCCGCCGCGGATACCTTCCGGGCCGCCGCCGGGGAGCAGCTGGCAGAGTGGGCCAGACGGGCCGATGTGCCGGTGGTGGGAGGCAGCGAGGGAGCGGACCCTGCCAGCGTGGTCTTTGACGCGGTCAATGCCGCCAGGGCCAGGGGGGTGGACGTGCTGCTGATCGACACGGCGGGACGTCTTCACAACAAGAGAAATCTCATGGAAGAGCTGCGGAAGATGAACCGCATTGTGGACAAGGAATTTCCCAATGCCCACAGGGAGAACCTGATTGTTTTAGACGGTACCACCGGGCAGAACGCTCTGGTGCAGGCCAGGGAATTCGGCCAGGTGGCGGAGCTCACGGGCATTATTCTCACCAAGATGGACGGCACTGCAAAAGGAGGAATTGCAGTGGCAATCCAGTCGGAGCTGAAGGTGCCGGTAAAGTACATCGGGGTGGGAGAGACCATTGAGGATCTGCAGAAATTTGACTCGGATGAGTTTGTAAACGCACTCTTTGACATAAAACGGGAGGAGTCCTCTGGGGAAGAGGAGCAGGGAGCGCAGTAAGACAGTCAGATAAGGAAGAAGGGATGGAAGGATGACACAGGATTTACCCATGGAAAGTTTTACCCTGGAAAAATTTAAGAAGGCTTCCGAGATTGTCCGGAAGGTAACATCGGAGACAAAGCTGGTGTACAGCGAATTCCTCAGCGGACAAACCGGCAACAAGGTCTATCTGAAGCCGGAAAATATGCAGCGCACCGGCGCATATAAACTCCGGGGTGCATATTATAAGATGAGCATGCTCCAGGAGGAGGAGCGGGCCAGAGGGCTTGTGACCGCCTCCGCAGGAAACCACGCCCAGGGAGTGGCTTACGCGGCCCAGTGTTTTGGGGCAAAAGCCACCATTGTCATGCCCACGGCCACGCCGCTGATCAAGGTAAACCGCACCAAGGGCTATGGCGCTGAGGTAGTGCTGTACGGCGATGTCTATGACGAGGCATGCGAGCATGCTTACCAGCTTGCAAAGGAACACGGATATACGTTTGTGCATCCGTTTGACGATCTTACCGTTGCGACGGGTCAGGGTACGATTGCGATGGAGATCTTTAAGGAACTGCCGCTGGTGGAATATATTCTGGTTCCCGTGGGAGGCGGCGGACTGGCAGCCGGCGTATCGGTGCTGGCCAAACTTCTGAATCCCAAGATCAAGGTGATCGGCGTGGAGCCGGCAGGGGCCAACTGTCTGCAGGAATCCGTGCGGGCCGGCAAGGTGACGACGCTGGAGAAGGTCAATACCATCGCGGACGGCACGGCGGTCAAGACACCGGGCACGGACATTTTCCCTTATCTTAAGGAAAATCTGGACGACATCATCACGGTGGGGGATGAGGAGCTTGTGGTCTCTTTCCTCGACATGGTGGAGAATCATAAGATGGTCGTGGAGAACTCCGGTCTGCTGACGGTGGCGGCCCTGAAGCATCTGGATGTGAAGAATAAAAAGGTTGTGGCGATTCTCAGCGGCGGCAATATGGACGTGATCACCATGTCCTCTGTGGTGCAGCAGGGCCTTGTGCTGCGGGACCGGATTTTCTCGGTATCCGTGCTTCTGCCGGATAAGCCGGGCGAGCTGTCCAGAGTGGCGGACGTGATCGCGAAGCAAAACGGCAATGTGATCAAGTTAGAGCATAACCAGTTCGTCTCCATCAACCGCAGTGCGGAGGTGGAGCTGCGCATCACCATGGAGGCCTTCGGGACGGAACATAAGAACCAGATCATATCATCGCTGCAGCAAAACGGCTACCAGCCGAAGCTGATCCGGGCCAGCATCTGACACCGGTATCTGACACGCCGGGCAGGCGGACTTACGGACTGAAAACGAAATATAGACGACAGGATCCGCATGGTTTTTCTGTGCGGATCTTATGGATTTTGGCAGGCGGTTTGACAGGATACGCAGTCATGAAATGAAGGGAATGCGGTTACACTATAGGAGAAGATGAGTTTAGCCCGCTGACCGTGGCATGAAGGAAAGGCAGATCATGATGGAAAATAAAAAAATTTCAAAAAAAAGCAAGACAGAATGGGTAAAGAAATATATTATTATAACAGCGGCGACTTTTGT
>OFFZ01001620.1_pt1 | contig 12489 bp, 13 predicted proteins | sample 1521631 | NCBI WGS metagenome assembly OFFZ01 (sample SAMEA3504102, study PRJEB24116) | mouse gut metagenome | biome: mouse gut; feature: mouse-associated habitat; material: faeces | place: Denmark | collected 2011 | reverse complement strand
TATAATCCTTTGTATAACGTCTGTCATCAATATAGCGGTAGGATTTTACGTACTCTACCGCCTCGTCGATCGCCTCCTCCGGATAGAGCCCCTGCTTCAGCTTTTCCCTGATCTGGTACTCTGTATACTCCCGGCCCTTTAAAAGATTCATGCTCCGCAGTTTTGCCCGTTTCGGGAGACCCTCCGATAATATTTCCTTCAGGAAATCATCGGACAGCCTCTCCCCCTCTTTTATATGATAAGTCCGCAGTTCGCCTTTATACAATACAAATCTGAACCTGCCGTCGATCTCTATTTTACAGCGCCCTTTGGAAAACGCCGTAATACCTGTTACTATATTTTCCTGCTGCATCTTACTCCGTCACTTTTTTTCTGGAAGATTTCTCTTTCTCCGCGGCTTTTTCTTCCGTTTTCGTCTCTGCCGCCGTCTCTTCCTCTCCCATGGAAAAATGCTTTCTTACTTTCTGTTCGATCTCTTCGCAGACTGCCGGATTATCCTTCAGATACTGTTTTGCGTTTTCTCTTCCCTGTCCGATCTTATTCCCCTCATAAGCATACCAGGCGCCGCTCTTATTAACCACATCGATACCCACCGCTATATCCAGGATATCACCCACACGGGAAATCCCTTCGCCAAACATGATATCAAACTCCGCCTCTTTAAATGGAGGCGCGATCTTATTTTTTACGACCTTTACCCTGGTCCTGTTGCCGATCACTTCCCCTGCCTGCTTCAGGGACTCTATCCTTCTTACATCCAGACGGACGGAGGAATAGAATTTCAGAGCGCGGCCGCCCGTTGTCGTCTCCGGATTGCCGAACATAACACCGACTTTTTCACGGAGCTGGTTGATAAATATTACGGTACAGTTGGATTTGCTGATCACCGCGGTCAGCTTTCTGAGCGCCTGGGACATCAGCCTTGCCTGCAGGCCCACATGGGAATCCCCCATCTCTCCGTCGATCTCCGCCTTCGGCACCAGCGCCGCCACAGAGTCCACCACAATGATATCCACGGCCCCGGAACGCACCATAGTCTCCGTGATCTCAAGCGCCTGTTCTCCGCAGTCCGGCTGGGAAATATATAAATTATCCACATCCACCCCGATATTCTTCGCATATACCGGATCCAGCGCATGCTCCGCATCGATAAAACCCGCGATGCCGCCGCGCCTCTGCACCTCTGCGATCATATGCAGCGTTACCGTGGTCTTACCGCTGGACTCCGGTCCGTAGATCTCCACGATCCTTCCTTTCGGGATACCGCCAAGTCCCAATGCCAGATCAAGGCTTAAAGAACCGGTGGGTATCGTCTCTATATTCATCTGCGCCGACGGGTCACCGAGCTTCATTACGGTTCCTTTTCCGTACTGCTTTTCAATCTGGGCGATCGCCGCATCCAATGCCTTCAGTTTTTCACTATTATCCATTTTTCATATCCTTTCTTCTACACCGACATTGCAGAACATCCGTTCGTCATCTTTCCTTATATTAGAACAAATGTTCTTTTCTGTCAAGATTTATTTTATCTTTCCCTACCATAACACAATAAGTGTCCCATAAATGACCCTCAACGGCATCCCTCCCTTATTTTTATTTTGATTTGCTTTGAAATAAATGGCGACATGCCGGATATGCAAAGCAGACAACTGACTTATCTAATAAAATTACTCTACCATATGCACTCTTTTCAGTCAACTATAATTTTCACTGATTTCGGATCAGCCTCACGCCGGGAACCCTCATGCGCCTGATACTTTGGCATATTTCACAGGTTCCCGAAAACCGCAGCCGCCCGGAACAGGACGGCAAAGGATCCGCCCTCTCTCCGAACGGATCCGCACAATAACCCTGCATCTTCTTCAGATATTCTTCAGATATTCTCCATAATCCGGATAGGTCACCGTCACCCATCCCTCATCCACATTCATCCCGATCTCCATCCCCTGAGGACAATAAAACAGGATCAGATAATAAGAATCCTCCAGAAAATACATCACATCCTCATCATCATAGTAATCGAGCACACTGTCCGCATTCTGTTTCCTGCTTCTCTCCCGGAAATCCTCCACAAACTCCTCGTCAATATCAAGCATCCCGGTATTTTCCAGAAGCTGCCCGTTTTTCATATCAAAATTCAGGCAGTACAGGTAAAAATCCGACTGGTAATCCAGATACTCCCCGTAATAGACAGTCTCCCGGTAGACAACGCTCAAAATATCCTCCGACATATATGTAACACAGCCGTCCAGCTGAGCTAAAATACCGTCCCCGCTGTACATGTAGTCCCTGTAATCTTCCTCATAGTAATCTAAAAGGCTTTCCCACTCGGCACAGATCGTGTCATTGATATAATCCACATTCGGCACATCGCCTTCCACAACCGGATAAGAAAAATAAATATCGGTGGCAGTCCCGTCATGGTATTCGTCTTCCATTATCTCCACAGAATAAGCAAGCCCTTCCACCCTGTTATCTGCCGGAAAGGAAAAATACTCTCCTGTCCCGTACCCCTCAATGTCCTCATCATGGGTGGGACGGTCGAACCGCTCCTTCGGATCATAGTCCTCATCCTCGTCAAAATAATGAAAGTTACCGTCCTCGTCATAGTAGCCGAACCTGTTATCATCATCTTCAGTTTCGCCGTAATAATGAAAATAGCCGTCTTCGTCATAGTAGCCATACTCGGAAGTCCCGTCATAATCCTCTTCTGCATGAGCCTCCGTCCACCGATCCAGCTTGCCGTTTCTCGACAGTTCCACAAACTGCATCACAACTGCGATACAGCCCGCAAAAAGCCCGATAAAAACCAGTGTAACAATAACACCGATCGCAATATGTTTCCCTTTCCCGGAATGATTATTTTCAGGATACATACCAGATTCCCTCCTGTCTTAATTAGAAAACATCACATTGCTGCAATACTGCAATATACACTCCCGCATCAGGGAAAGCGCCGCCGAAACCGACGCTTCCCTGATCTTATTTCTGTTTCCCTTGAAATGATATTCCTTTATCGTGGTCTCGCCGCAGACCCTGCAGCCGATATAGACAAGCCCCACCGGCTTTTCCTCACTGCCTCCGTCCGGTCCGGCGATTCCTGTTACGGAAACCGTCACATTCGCCTTGCTGAGCACAGAAGCGCCCTTTGCCATCTCTTTCGCCACTACGCTGCTGACCGCACCGTGTTTTTCCAGAGAACTTCTCTTCACCCCGAACAGTTTCCGCTTTGTTTTATTGGAATAGCTGACATAACCCGCCTTAAATACCTCGGAGGCTCCCGGTACGTTGATCAGCCTTGCGGAAAGCAGTCCACCCGTGCAGGACTCCGCCGTAGCAACGGTCAGATGGTTGGCCTCAAGCAGATCGACCACGGACTTTTCCAGCGTCACTTCCGTATCCGTCGTATAGATACTGTTGCCGAACCTGCCCTTTAACTCCTTCACCACAGGTTTTACAAGTTTCCGGGCTTCTTTTTCATCCTCCGCTTTCGCAGTCACCCGGAGATGCACTTCCCCGGTCTTGGCATAAGTCGCGATCGTGGGATTGCTCTGTGCACTGATCAGATCCTGGATCATGGTTTCCGCAATACTCTCGCCCACACCGCACACCTTCACGGTCTTTGAATAGATCACACCGGGCTGCAGTTTATTCAGATAAGGATAAATATCCTTTTCAAACATGGGACGCATTTCGTTCGGCGGCCCCGGCAGCAGGATCACCCTCTTATCGCCTTTTTCAATGATCAGTCCCGGCGCGGTGCCGTTCTCATTATCGATGATAACGGCTCCCTCCGGTGCAAGCGCCTGCTTCCAGTTATTTTCCGTCACGCTGAAGCCTCTTGCCTCCAGATATTCCCGGATCCGCTCCTCGGTATGGGGATCTTTTACCAGAGAAAGCCCCAGCACCCTCGCCGCCACTTCCTTTGTCAGATCATCCTGTGTAGGCCCGAGGCCTCCTCCCAATATAACAATGTCCGACCGCTCAAGAGCCGTCTGCAGAGTCTGCGTCAGCCTGTCCACATTGTCCCCCACCACCGTCTGATAGTAACAGGAAAGCCCGAGCCCCGCGCATTGCTCCGCCAGATAAGCCGCGTTTGTATTTACAATATTTCCCAGTAAGATCTCCGTTCCTACGCTGATCAGTTCTACAACCATCTTGTTCTCCTATTCCAGTTCCGCATATGCCCTGACACTGCACTGTCCGGGCTTATGCTGTTTTCCAGTTCCGCATATGCGGATCCTATTTTGTCCCCTGCATAACCTCTTTGTTTTTTATCAGATAGTCCGCCAGCGAGACCACCGTCAAAAGCAGTGATATCCACATCACAATATCTGTCACCAGTCCAAGCGCCGCAATATCGGCAATCATCAAAATAACCATGACCATCTGGAACGTTGTCTTAAACTTTCCCCAGTAGCTTGCCGCGATCACTTTTCCGTTGTCCGAAGCGATCAGCCTGAAACCGCTGATCACAAACTCCCTGCTGATAATGATGATCACGACCCATGCCGGAATCCTGTCCATAGCCGTCAGGCAGATCATGGCGGAACATACCAGAAGCTTATCCGCCAGCGGATCCATAAACTTTCCGAAATTTGTGATCAGATTGTATTTTCTCGCGATCTTTCCATCCAGCAGATCCGTCAGCGAGGCAATCACAAATATTGCCAGCGCAATATAATCCGTATAGGCAAGAATGCCTCCGAATAGCATCGTAAACCAGCTCCATCCCTCATAGCCCCCCAAAAGAAATGCCACAAAGGGAATGATCAGTACCACACGAAATACAGTCAGTTTATTTGGTAAATTCATATACCTCTTTCCCCCGTTAAAACTTCCACGCCGACCAGATCATAATCACTGCTGTCCGTCACTTCCACCTCTACAAAACTGCCGGATTCGATCTCTCTCTCCGCTTCAAAAAACAGATAACCGTCCACATTCGGCGCATCCATATAAGTTCTCGCCACATAGATACGCTCCTCCGGCAGATATCCTTCCACCACCGCTTCCAGTACCTGTCCTTTTTTCTCCGCCGCCTTCTCAAAAGCGATCTCCTGCTGCAACTCCATCAGTTCATTCCGTCGTCCTTCCCTGACCTCTTCCCCGATCTGGTCCGGCATCAGCGCCGCGGGCGTATCCTCCTCCAAAGAGTAGGCAAAAACGCCCAACCTGTCAAATTCCATCTCGTTCACAAACTGATGCAGTCTGATAAAATCCTCTTCGGTTTCCCCCGGAAATCCGGAGATCAGCGTTGTCCGCAGACAGATATCCGGTATTTCGGCCCGCAGCATCGCGATAACCTTCCTTAAATCCGCCTCCGAAGTACGCCGCCCCATACGTTTCAGTACCGCATCGGAGGCATGCTGGATCGGAATATCCAGATAGTGGCAGACCTTCCGCTCCTGCCGCATCACTTCCACCAGTTCCTTTGTGATCTCCTCCGGATAACAGTATAGAAGCCGTATCCAGCGCAGCCCCTCTATCCGGCAAAGCTCCCTCAAAAGTTCCGGCAGCCTTTTCTCTCCGTACAGATCTACGCCGTAAACCGTCGTCTCCTGCGCCACCAGAATCAGTTCCCGCACCCCCTGCGATGCCAGATAAGCCGCTTCCTCCAGCAGATCTTCCATCGGCACGCTGCGGTAGTTCCCCCTGATCTTCGGTATGATACAGTAGGTACAGTGTTTATCGCAGCCCTCCGCTATTTTCAGATAGGCATAATGGCCGCCCGTCGTGACGATCCGCCTTGTGCCGGAGACAGGCGCGGGCGCGCTTTCGCCGATATGGTTTTTGGCCCCTCCCGCCAGTGTTTCCCTCACTGCCCGCACGATACTGTGAATATCCGTGATCCCTAAAACGGCATCCACTTCCGGTATTTCCTTTTGAATTTCCTCCCGGTACCGCTGGGCAAGACAGCCTGTCACCAAAAGAGCCCGGATCTGTCCCGTTTTTTTCAGTTCCGCCATACTCAGTATCGTTTCGATACTTTCCTCTTTGGCATCCCTGATAAAGCAGCAGGTATTGATGATCACAATATCCGCCTCCGCCTCTTCGTCCGTAAACAGGTATCCCTCTTCTGCAAGTTCTCCCAGCATCACTTCCGTATCCACCAGATTCTTGTCACAGCCGAGGGATGTAAATAATATCTTCATAGAATCTTCTCTTTTCTGCGCATCTCTCCTGCGCACCGTGAATTCGGTTCAAAAAAGTTGCGGAAAAACTGTGTTTTTCCGCGTTTGTCAAATCCTTACTCTTCCTCGTCACTTAAAATATGGATCTTCCCCTGTTCCAGTTCGCTGACCGCGATGGAGAGAGGCTTTCCGTCAGATATATCATCCACCATGGGATCATCCCCCGCGATGATCTGTCTCGCCCTCTTTGCCGTCGCCATCACGATGGAATACCTGCTGTTGACAACAGGCGCCTCCCCCGGCTCTACCTCACTGTTTACCACTTTCATCAAATCTGCATAAGACGGATGTAACATTTACTTTTCTCCTTTCCATAACTGCTCCAGGTCATTCCGGATGCCCCGGATAAACTCCTCATTTCTGCCCGTTGTCTGATGGGCAGCTTCGATCAGGCCATGAAGCGTCCTGACGCTCTTATCTATCTCATCATTTATCACAACGTAATCATATTCCCCGATCGCGCCGGCTTCTTCCCTGGCCCGGCTCATTCGTTTTCTGATCACATCTTCTGTCTCTGTTCCGCGGTTTTTAAGCCTTCTGTACAATTCCTCCACGCCGGGCGGCAGTACGAAGATCAAGACCGCGTCCGGGAAACGTTTCTTTACCTTCAATGCGCCCTGGATCTCTATCTCCAGCACCACATCTTTCCCCGCCGCCATCTGCTCTTCCACATAATCCCTCGGTGTTCCGTAATAGTTTTCCACATAGGAGGCATACTCAATCAGCCCGCCTGTTTCTATTTTCCGCTCAAATTCCTCTTTTGATACAAAAAAATATTCTCTGCCGTATACTTCACCGGGCCTGGGATCTCTTGTTGTCATGGAAACGGACAGGGCATATCCCTCATAATCCTCCACCAGCCGTTTCATCAATGTCCCTTTTCCTGAACCCGCAAAACCGGAAACCACAATCAGAAGTCCCTTTCTCTCCATGTCCCCTCCAATATGCCGCCAAATCTCCTGTGTTCTTCAAAAGCCGTTATCTATCATACTTCTTCACACTTCTGTTATCTATCTTCCGCCGTCTCCGGCAAAACGCCTGCTCTCCCCGACAGCGTTTCCGGCGTCAATGCCGATAATACCACACTGCCGTTCTCCATGACAAGCACCGCCTTTGTCTTTCGCCCCTGAGTCGCGTCGATGGCTGTCCCTCCTTCTTTCGCTCCCTGCACCATCCGCTTGATCGGTGCGGAATCAGGGCCTACAATGGCAATGATCTTTTCCGCGTTTATCATATTGCCGAATCCGATATGAATCAATTTACTCAATGTTCTGAATCTGTTCCCTCACTTTTTCAATCTCGTTTTTCAGTTCGATCGCCCGCGCCGAAATCTCAAGGTCATTTGCCTTAGAGAGGATCGTATTCGCCTCCCGGTTCATCTCCTGCGCAATAAAATCCAGCTTCCTCCCAATGCCGCCGCCCTGACGGATGCTGCGATGGCTCTTTTGAAGGACTGGAACGGGTCCTACTGCATTGAATCATTTCATCCCGCCGCGCTGCTGCACCTGAAGAAGCGCTACCCGTCTGTCATCCGGGGGCAGCTCAGCGAGAATTTCATGCGGGCCAAGGAGGCGGGCGCGATCACCTGGCCTATCCGGGCTATCCTGACCCTGCTGCTGACCTCCTTCGCCACCCGGCCGGACTTCATCGCCTACAATTACATCGACCGCTCCTGTCCCAGCCTGCGGCTGATGAAACGGCTCTACGGCGTCCATGAGGTGGGCTGGACGATCCGCAGCAAGGAGATACTGGAGCGCCTGGAGCAGCAGGGGGTCATGCCCATCTTCGAGGGCTTCCTGCCATAGGCTGTCAGGGGTGCCGCCAATGCCACCCACTGCGCAGGCCGCTTACAGCTCCAATCCCCGGAAGAAGTTCAGCACCCCGTCCTCCACGGCCAGATGGTCTGTCCGCTCCCTGTCCATCTCGTAGAAATACTTCCCGGTGCCCAGGCTCACGGACAGGCTGTCCAGCGGGAACCCCTTCTGCCGCACCCCCGCATAGGGCACGGCGGTGATCAGGAACACCTCGCTGGCGGTGCTGTCGTCCATGGCCTCGTAGATATGCTCCCTGTCCATCACCAGGCATACCGCATGGCGGTATCTCGCCCGGAGATTCCCGTACTTTTCCGCCAGCCCGCCGTAATACGCCAGCATCTCCTGATCCGTCAGGCACTTCCCGCCCACGTTCCGCACATGGATGCCCGGCTGGAGCTCCTGTGGCAGGCCTTCGAAATACAGCCCCGAATCGCAGGAGAACACCGGCATCTGATAGAAATCATAGTAGCACAGGGCCTTCTGCCTGGCGTTCTCCAGCGGGGTGCTCCCGTCCTCGGAAGGGCTTGGCGCTTCCCTGTCCATGTCGGCCAGCCCCAGCACCTCAATGTCCAGCTCCGACAGCCTGCGGCGCATGGCATTCAGCTTAGCCGGGTTTCCGGTTCCAAACAGTATCTTCTTCATAGCACATTCCATCCGTATACTTCCATCTGGGTCAGGGCCGGGAAGGGCGAGGGGTCGTCCGCCTTTATCAGATTGGACAGCTCTATCCAGTCGGTCTCCTTCTCCGGGAAGGTGAGTACATGGCCTGCGACGGATTTCTCCAGAGGGAAGTCCTGGCTGCTGCCATCGGAGAATTTCAATGTCACCTGTGTCCACCAGTTGTCATGGGGAAAATCGGCCCGGGTGTAGAGCACCACCTTGTCCGTGCGGATCCGTCGGCCGAAGTCCACCCGCATGGCGGCATCGTCCTGCCTGTTGATGCCCCAGGACTGATAGGGCCAGGCCCCGTGGGACAGATTGGCGCGCACTCCGTCTATGGCGTTCTTGGCGGCGAACACGGACTCCCCCCTGGTCTCCACATTGGCTGTGGCATGGGGGAAGCAGGGCACGTCCCGATGTTGGTCCGCCGGGTTCAGGGCCAGGTTCCGATAGGCCTCTATCTCGTCTGGCCTGGCGGCCTGGACGTAGAGGTAGTGGCGGCTGCCGGAGAACACCTTGGGCGACAGGCTGACGCGCTTCTCCCCGAAGGGAATCTCATAAGACACATTGTCCGTAATGTACACAAAGGCGGCCCCCAGTGCATCGTCCACCTGCCAGTTTACATAAGCGTTCTTGTCTGAGGTCTCCAGGACAATCCTGTCCCCCTCCTCATAGGCCCGCATGCACACCAGGTCTACGAAGTCCTCTCCGCTGCTGACGCAGATGGTGCTGTCGTTTCTGTCGATTACTTTCAGCGAAAATGTAGCCATAGCTGATATGCTCCTTTTTTCTTTATTTGAGGCTGCCGACGGCGTTTCGCCGGGGCATCTGTTCCGCCGTCCTGCCCTGTCCGCGGCCCTTGATTCCGCCTGTAGGCGCAAGCCCGTCAACCATAGATGCGGAAGGCCTCCGTCTCCTTCTCGAACCGCGCGCTCTGGCCCCTCCATTCCTCCAGCAGCTCCTCCAGAGAAAGGATTCCATAGAGGTAATCGTCTATCCGCCTACCTCCGGCCAGATAGTGGAGATGCTTGTTCCCCTGGCCCTGGTCACTTAAGGTGAACTGCTCCGGGTAGAGCCGCACCACCTGGCGCATGAGCTGGAGCGCCGTGGGGATGAAGTCCAGGGTCTTGTCCAGGGGCGCGAACTCCAGGCCGAAACAGACCTCCCCGGCGTACTCCCGCTCCACCGGCACAAAGGCCCGCTGTCTGAAGATTACCTTGTCTTCCTTTACCGCGGCCTTCATCTCCCGGTACAGCTCTTCCATCTTCACATAGGGCGCGCCGTACATCTGGAAGGGCTTTGAGCTGCCCCTTCCGGCGCTTAGGGAGGAGCCCTCCAGGAAGCAGCCGCCGCAGTAGCAGATGGTGCTGTGGAAATCCACCAGGGCCGGGGAGGGGATGTTCCAGAGCAGCCCGGTATCGCTAAAATACGTGTCCCTGGTGTAGTTTTCCATGGGAATCACCCGGTAGTCCAGCTTCAGGCCCCTGTGCGCCAGAAAATAATGTCCCACCTCCCCGCAGGTCAGGCCGTAGCGTACCGGCAGCCCGTAGTCCCCGATGAAGGAGGCGAATTCCGGCAGGATGATCCCGCCGCTGACGATCCGGTTCCCCAGAGGATTCGGGCGGTCCAGCACCACGAAGGGGATGCCTGCCCTGGCCGCGGCCTCCATGCAGTAGGTCATTGTGTAGATATATGTGTAATACCGCAGCCCTACATCCTGGATATCATACACAAGGATGTCGATGTCCGCCAGTTCCTCGGCCTCCGGCCGCAGATGGTTCCCGTACAGGGAGCGGATGGGAATCTGATATCCGGGGTAGACATCGTTTCCCACCTCTTTCCCCGCGCCCTCCCCGAACATGCCGTGCTCCGGCGTGAACAACTTCCCGATCCGCAGGCCCCTGTCCATGAACAGATCCACGTTCACCCTCCAGAGGGAATCCACCCCGGAATAATTCGTAATCAGCCCGATGCGCTTCCCCCTGAAGATCCCTTCGAATTCCTCCAGCCGGTCCAGTCCCAGTACCGTCCTCATATCCGCCCCTGCCTTTCCTGGCCTGTAAGGCCATGTGTTGCATTTCCAGCATCTTCCAGCCCTCTTATTGTACCATACAATCCGCGTATTGGGAACCTGGTTTTGCCCCGGCGCGAATGCCGTTTTACGGGATTGCCGTTTCTATGGCGGCATGGTATACTATGGTATGTTATTCGGAAAAAGATGCACAAAGGAAGAGGATTGATATGACATACGTTTTGACAGATCTGGTCTGGCTGTTTTTCGTCTACTCCTTCGCGGGCTGGTGCGTGGAGGTGTGCTTCGCCGCGTTCAACCGCAGGAAGTTCGTGAACCGTGGCTTCGTGAACAGCCCCTACTGTACCATATACGGCTTCAGCGCTGTGGTGTTCGCGGTGTTTTTGCCGGAGCTTACGGACAATCTGTTCTTCCTCTTCCTGGGCGGACTGCTGCTGGCCTCGGTGGTGGAATACACCACGGGCATGCTCATGGAGAAGATTTTCCGCAGGAAATTGTGGGATTATTCTGAAATCAAGTACAATTTGGGCGGCTATGTCTGCCTCCGGTATTCCCTGCTGTGGGGGCTGCTGGCCGTGGCCACCATGCGCTTCCTGAACCCGGTGCTGTGCGGTCTGCTGCGGGGCATCCCCCGGCCTGTGACTTTGGTGGTGCAGTGGACTGCCGCAGGGCTTCTGGCGGCGGATTTCATCACCACCTCCATGGCGGTCCTGGGCATGAAGGTCACAGCGAAGCGCCTGTCCCAGCTCTCCGAGGGCATGCAGCAGACCTCCAGGCTCCTGGAGAACCGCCTCACCGCCGGGGTGCAGAAGCGGATGCAGCGCTCCTTCCCCTCCATCAATCCGGAGGACATCGCGGCGGACATCCGGGCAAAATCGGAGCGGGCCAAGGCGGAGCACGCGGTGTTCGCGGAAGGGTGCTGCTTCTATAAGCTGACGGCGCTGTTCTTCATCGGGGCGTTCCTGGGGGATCTGACGGAGACTGTCTTCTGCCTCCTGACCACCGGGGTGCTCATGAGCCGCAGCAGCGTGGTGTACGGGCCTTTCAGCATCGTCTGGGGCCTGGGCTGCGCGCTGCTGACCCTGTTCCTCTACCGCTATCGGAACAGGAGCGACAGGCACATCTTCCTGGCGGGCACGCTGCTGGGGGGCGCTTACGAGTATGTCTGCAGCGTGTTCACGGAGCTGGTCTTCGGCACGGTATTCTGGGACTACAGCGGCTTCGCCTTCAACCTGGGCGGGCGCATCAACCTGCTTTATTGCTTTTTCTGGGGGATTGCGGCTGTGGTGTGGCTGAAGATGATTTATCCGAAGCTGTCGGATTTGATAGAGAGGCTTCCGGTGCGGGCGGGAAAGATTCTGTGCAACTGCCTGATTGTGTTCATGGTCTTGAATATGGCCATCTCCTCCCTGGCGCTGGCAAGGTATACGCAGCGGCAGACGGACGGCGCCGGGAAGGAAACGGCAGAAAGCGCTGCCTCCGCCGACAGGGCCCAGGATGCTGATCCGCTGGCCGCCTTTTTGGACGAGCATTTCCCGGACGAGCGGATGGAGCGGATCTATCCCAATGCGAAGCTGGTGGAGTGAGCGGGCGGTCTTCAATCTTCAAATATTCTCAGCCGCCTTGCTATTTCTTCCGGCTCCGGCAGCATTGCTTTCATATCTTCCGGCAGCGTGCTCCGAAGCTGATATGTCGCAACGCCAATCGGCGCATTCGTTTGCTTTAAGGCATATTCCACATAAGTCTTATCTTTGCTTTTGCAGATAATGATTCCTATAGACGGGTTCTC
>OFFZ01001618.1_pt1 | contig 12503 bp, 9 predicted proteins | sample 1521631 | NCBI WGS metagenome assembly OFFZ01 (sample SAMEA3504102, study PRJEB24116) | mouse gut metagenome | biome: mouse gut; feature: mouse-associated habitat; material: faeces | place: Denmark | collected 2011 | reverse complement strand
GTTCAGGCGATCTTCAGGCGTACCGATGAGCAGTATCGGCACATGCACGTTTGCAAGGGATTTTTGTCCAAAGAGCATGGCATAGCCGGGAGCGACCAGCACCAGGGCCTTAACTCTGTCGTCGTGAATACGTTCGCGGGGAGGCAGAGGAGGAAGCGGAGGAAGAAAGGCCGGGGGGAGCGGAATCCCCTGCATTTTCTTTTTGTATTGGGCGCTCAAACGCCTGTGTCGTTTTCCCATGGCCGAGTTCAACCGGGAAAGTTCATTTTCCCGGGCAAGCAGGGCGGAACGGCGGCGTTCAGTCGCGTCCTTGCGGGCTTGGGCCCGATATCGCATGACTTCCGTCAGGGCGCGCATACGTTCGGCAATATGAGGAATGCAATACGGGTCGCTCTTTCCCTGTTTTTCAAGTTCCGGGCAGTAATCCTTCCATTGATCCGGCTTAAGAGCCGCGCCTGTGCAGAGTAACCCCGCACTGCCGCCGTTGCCGAAGCCGATGAGAGCGATGCTGTTCATATCAATAAGCGGCCCGATATGGGGGTCGCCCAGGACAAGATCAAGCGTATTGCGCAATTGGCGGCTGCGCTGTGTAAGTTGCGCGTCGGAGAATAACAGGCTCATGTCGTCGGCGTTGTCTCCGTCATGCTGGGGAGCGGCGACAATATAGCCCAGTTCGACAAGACGTTCGGCAAGATGATGATAGGAAAAACGTGTACCTGCGGAATCGTGGGACAAAATAATCAATGGGTAGAGGCCGGGAATGGGGCGCGCGTTGCGTGCGGCGTAAAACTCCTGCCCGCCGGTGCTGATTTTTCCGGATTCGGCACGAGTAGGGTACCAGACCGCCACGTCCAGGCGGATTTGCTCTGCCGGAATCCAGTTCACCAATGAACGGTAGGCGGGGCGCACTGGAGGGCTGTTCATGAAATCGAATAATCCGGCCTTCACGTTCTCTGCTAAAAAAAACGGCGACAGCATAATCAGGACAAGCAAAATCAATTTCATTTTGAAATTGCGCATGGAGTCAAGCAAGATGAGACTCCACACGAAGTCCTGATCCTTTTGGAAGCTGCCGCAATTCACTTGATGGAATGTCCACCGTCGACGCATGGCTTGAAGAGCCGTGCCTGTAGCCCGCAGGGCATACAGGCACGAACAGCAGAGTAAGTTGAAGGGAGTTGGAGAACTCATTATGACATTTGCGGACATCATGCCTGAGTTCACTGCTCAGGTTCTCCGGGATGGGCGGATGGGCTGACAAAGGCAACGGAGTGCTCATGGGGCTTGCCGGAAGGGTATTCCTTCGCCTTGACTTCATTCCAGAGTTCGTCCTTGGCGTCGAGCTCAAGAGACGTGAAGTCCTTTCCTTGTTCTTTTGCCAGATTCTCCATGGCTTCAAAGCGGGCACGGAAGCGGTTATCGGCCATATCGACGGCGTGAGCGGCCTTGATACCCATACGTCGGCCCAGTTCGACCAGAGAAAAAATCATGTCCCCGAGCTCATGTTCTTTGGCGCGTTCATCGCCGCAAGCCTTGGCGTCAAGCAGTTCCAGCCATTCCGCCTCAATCTGGCGCTCGACGTCTTCCTCCTCATCCCAGGTAAAGCCAACCTGAGCCGCCTTGCTGTGCAGACGATAGGCCTTGGTCAGCGGGGGCAGGCCGGTAGGCACAGAAGACAGGATACCGTCTTCTTTTTCGCCCGTAGCAGCCTTTTCCGCTTTTTTGATCTCTGCCCAGGCTTTGGTGAATTCGGCCTGATCGGTGAAGTGAGCATCGCCGAAAACATGGGGATGACGGCGGGTCATCTTGTCCGCACCGGCGTTCAGGGCGTCGGCCAGAGAAAAGCTTCCGGCGTCGGCAAAACGGCGGGCCACAATGAGGAGGAGAAAGAGCAGATCCCCCATTTCATCACATGCATGGCCGGGTTTTCCGGAACGTATGGCATCCACCAGTTCGTGGCATTCTTCGATAAGGTATTCGCAGAGAGAAACCGGGGTCTGCGCCTTGTCCCAGGGGCAACCTCCTTCAGGATCGAGCAGTTTATCCACTACGCTCTGGATGCGGGCCAATGCCTGCTGCTCTTTCGTACTATCATTGCTCATGTCCACTCCGTTTGAGGCAGATTAACTTTTGTGTTGCACGGCAGTAACTCATTGCCTGACGAGTATATGAATTGCGCCACTTCTTTATATCTGTGAATGGAGGAAGGCGTCTTTATCCATTTAACATTGAAATGCTCCACGCTGTCAAGTGAAACAAGAGTTACGTTCTGTTGTAGAACCGTGTTAATGGCATTGCGCGAGACGTGATTTTTATCACGGCACGGGCGGCAACATCCGTTGCCGCAAAGAAAATCCATGTTCCACACGTGTGAAAGGCGGCATCTCTGCTCTCCTTATCCGTAAAGCACGTTGCGCTGAAGCCTAAGAGCTCCACGACATCCTCGTCATTGAGGAGCCGCAATTCACTTGCGGCGTTGAATTCCTCCAAAGTGTGGTTTGGCGCGCTCACGGCGTTTACCCCGCCGCGCGGACTTGCGTTTGACAGCTGATACTACAAAATATTTCATATTATGGAGTGCTGGGGCAGAGCAATATTCAGATTGAGAGAGCCTGCTATCCAGCGCACGAATTCAAAAAGCGGAGGAATGGCCTGAGACGTTTTGACAAACTCATATTCCGGAGCAAGCCACAGGATAATATAGGCCAGCGCTGCAGCGACAACAGCTCCTTTTACCGCGCCAATGCCAAGGCCCAGGATGTGATCAAGCCATCCCGCCCAGGCGATATGGATAATCTTTTGCACGATCCGAGCCAGGAGGCTGATGACGAGCATTCCACCCAACAGTAAACCGACCCAGGCCACTACCGGGGCCCCCCGTCCCAACATGGGTTCGATGAATTCCGCACATTGAGGAGCAAACATGCGGGCCAGAACAAGACCGACGAGCAGGCCGACCAATCCGGCAACTTCACCCACAAAACCGCGCAGCAGACCACGCAGGGAGAAAATACCCACAACGGCCAGCAAGGCGACATCTACATAGTTGAACGGCATGAAAATATCCTGTGTTGAAGAAAATCAATAAGCGGAAACGTAACGGAACAATGGTGTTCTGTAAATCTTTTCTCTGCGCGGAAAGTGAAAAAGCCCGGCCAGTACTGACCGGGCTGCCTGAAACTGTTGACACTGTCAACTGCTCAATGCCGGAATGAGGTTACTTGCCTTCGTTCAATTTCACTTCCTGCGGGAACATGGGCAGGTAACGATAGGAGAGCGAAAGCACCATGGCGGCATACGCCATGACCAGCGCGCAAGCGCCCCATTCCGCCCAGTTCGGGGCATAGGTACGCCATGCGTCAAAGGGCATGACCGGAATGGCCAAGGCCTGTACTGTGAGCAGATAACGGTTCAGCGTAATGCTCACACAGGTGAGCACCAGCATGGTGTAGAAGATTTTGGGGTTTTCGCGTGTGGATTTCTTGAGCAGGAAAATCACTGGCAGAATGATGCACAACAATTCGGCCCACATCAACCACTTTCCGTAAATCCAGCCATAGAACATCTGGTCGAAGGTCAGACCTTCACGGGGAAGGAGATCAACCGCCCAAAACCAGGTATCGGCCAGCTTGAACACGGTATAAACCAGCAGCATGGTCGCGCCGATCTTGCCCATGAGCTGTTTCACTTCCCAGGTTACCAGTCTGCGGCCGGACATTTTTTCCATGATGGAGCAGACCAGCACGGTAAACATCGGGCCCGCGCTGATGGCGGAGAGGATGAACAGGAAGAAGGTCCAGGGCCAGATGAAGAAGCCGTCGCGGTACAGATAGGGGCGGCCGAACAGCACGCCGTACATACCGCCGAGCGAACCCTGATGGAAGGTGGACAGGAAAGCGCCGATACCGGCGAACAGGGGCATAAGCAGGTGGAAATTGTGCGCCAGCGCACTGATAAAGCGAGACTTTGCAAGTTGACGATTTTCCAGGGCCAGCGGCACATACTCAATAATGAGTACAATGCAGTAACAGGTAATGCAGAAAATAACTTCTGTCAGCATGGAGTGAACATTGGGATACCAGTAACCGAACCAGCAGCGGATGGGCTGGCCGATGTCCAGCACCAGGATGAGCATGGCCCCGGTATAACAGAGAAAGCCGATGACCGCTGCCAGATTGACGATATTTTTCAACTCGTCGATATTCAGAATATACCGGAGCAGGCCGGTAAAGAACGCTCCGGCACCCAGCGCGATGACCGCCAGGTCAAAGGTGATCCACAGGCCGAAACCGAAGTAGTCGTCCATGCCGGTTTCGCCCAGGCCGAAACCGAGCACACGCACGGCGGCGTAAAGCCCCCAGAGCAGGATAATGCCCAGAATACCCATCCAGGCCATAAATCTGGTCAGGGAGCAGCGCTGACAGCCTTCAGGGAACAGGGCCGCGTCGATAGGTTTGCTGTAATCCATAACCTACACCTTCTTGTTGTCGCCAGTGGCTTCGTGTTCCAGGTAGTTGTCGCCCTGACGGCGGATCCACTCACGCTTGCTCATGTAATAGACTTGCGGGTCGGTCCCCAGCCTTTCCAGCAGACGGAAGGCATGGGGGCTCTGCTTGAGCTCGTGCACTTTGTGCTTGGGATTGTTCAGGTCTCCAAACGTGATCGCGCCGTTGGGGCAGGCTTCCGCGCAGGCGGTGACATATGCGCCGTCAGGCAGATCCATGGGGTCTTCGCCTTTCAGAATGGCGGCGTCCTTGGCATGCATCCAGCGGTGGTGGCAGAACGAACACTTTTCCACCACCCCGCGCGGGCGGGTGGAAACATCGGGCGTCAGCGTACGATCCAGATCGCCCGGCCACTTGGGGTCATACCAGTTGAAGTAGCGGGCATGGTAAGGACATGATGCCATGCAATACCGGCAACCGATACAACGCGGAGGAATCTGACTGACAATACCGCCTTCTTCGCGCTTGTCTGTGGCGACCACGGGGCAGACGCTTACACAGGAAGGCTTGCCGCACTGCATGCAGGGGCGGGGCAGATAGGCCACTTCATGTTCGGGGAAGGGCTTGCCGTTGGAGAGACGGTATACGGTGAGCCAGTTCAGGGCGCGCAGTTTGTTGCTGGCGTCAACCTGCGGGGCAAGGTTGTTTTCCGCCTGGCAGGCCACCATGCATGCTCCGCATCCGGTGCATTTGTCCAGGTCGATGACCATGCCCCATCTGATTTTGAAATCGATAACTTCAGACATTTCTCGCTCCCTACACCTTATCCACGCTCACGCCTGCGGAACTCCATACCGGCAGGCCGGTGCCGGGTTCGCGGGTGATGCTGGTCAAGGTCATGATGTTGCTCCCCTTGTTCCGGCTGAACTGGTCAAAGGCGGTGTGGCCGAGTCCCGCGCTCAGAGCGACGGCATCGGGAAGAACGCCTTCAAAAATATCCACCAGAGCGGGAATCTTCACCTCGCCTCTGCGGACAGTCACGCGGGAACCTTTGCGCACACCGAGCCTGTCCGCCGTGGCGGCATTCATCTGCGCTACGCTGTAGTGTCCGGCAAGCTGGTATTCCATGATAATCTTGGTGGCAAAGGGAGGAATACCCGTCTGTGCAGTTCCCATGCCAAGCACGACAACAGGCACCAGATTCAGAGGGGTTGTTTCCTTTTTGAGCGTCAGGGCCACCTTAATGGCTTCGGCGTTATAAACCGGCACGGAGAAAGCTCCGCCGGCCTTCTTCTGGAATACCGCGCCGGTTTCCACCATCTTCCGGAAATCAGCACCAAGACTGTAGGCTTTTTTGTACAACAGTTCAGGCATATCCTTCACGCCGACTTCCACGTCGAGTTCCTTTGCCAGGGCAATAAGAACTTCGCCCATGGGGCGCGAGTTATAAAACGGTTTGACCAGGGGGTGGCTGATGCACCAGCTGACTTCGCCGGAACCGTAAGGAGTATAGCAATCGTCAAAACGTTCCAGCCCCATGGCGGCGGGGAGAACGAGATCGCATTTCGCACAGCTTTCGCTAAGGAAGCTCGCCATGGCGATTTTGAAGCCGCTTTTGGCAAATACTTCTTCCATACCGGAGTTGAAAGGCAAGGCGTACAACGGGTTGGCTTCGTACAGGAGCAGTACGCGCGGAGCCTTAATTTCACCGGAGGCCACACTCTGGGACCAAGCGACGAGGTTGCGCTTCCTCACCGCGCGGTAGTCGGAAGCTCCGGCCACGACGGGGGAAGGGAACGGCAGATTGACAAGCCCGCCTTCTTTCCCCACACGGCCAAGCAGCATGTTCACGGCGATGCCCGCCATAACGGCACCTGCGCCGCCGCCTGCGCCCAGCGAAGAACCAACCAGCACCAAAGGCTTCTCAGCCTGAGCCAGTGCCCTGGTTACTTCAGTCAGGCGCGCTGCGTCTACGCCGGTCAGCTCCGCAACCTTCTCGGGCGTGTATTCCGCTACAATAGCCTTGAAATCGTCAAAACCGGCGGAAGGAACAGCGTGCCCGGTTTTAATCAGAAGGTGGGCGATGCCCAGGGCAAGCTCCATTTCCATGCCGTCACGGCAGGGCAACCACCAATCCGCGCCTGCGGCAGTGTTGTTTTGCACCGGCCCCGCGTAGGCGAATTTCATCCGCGCGTCCTGTCCGGCCGGGCGTTTGGCGCTGAAACTTTTGCGATTACGGGCCACCGTGCCCCAGCTTTCCAGCATATTCGCGCCAATGGCGAGAATAAAGTCGCTGTTGTCCACGTCATAGCCCAGACGGCCGAGGCCGCCCATGGCGTCCCAGGCCGTGAGCGCCGCCTGCTCGTCATCGGGCATAAAATAGAAGTCGGCAGAACCGCGGCTTTCCACAAGACTGGAAAGCAGTTCATTTATCGTACTGGTAGGATCACCGGAAATACAGGCTGTGGAACCTTTGGCTTCAGCCAATTTTTCTTTGAGCAGTGTTTCTGCTTCTTCCCAGGATATGGCAACCAGCGCGCCGTCAGGTGTACGGCGCAGGGGGTCTTTCAGACGGGCCGGGCTGACCATGAGCTGTGTCTCAACTGCGGCAAGCGCAGTGAGAGCGCCGCGGCTCAGGGGGTTGCCCGGATCGCTGAGGGCGCGGACGGGCTGTCCGTCCACCAGACGGACGCGAATGCCCGTACCGGAGGGGCAAAGCTTGCTGATTGTGGGAATATACGTGCTGTCCCCCCGGGGAATGCGAGGGATCCATCCCCAGTTCTGGGTCCAGTATACTGCATCGTACAGGGTATTCCAGATGATGGGAGACGCCACGAGGCCTACGGTCCCGCCGGCGGCAAATTTGAGAAATCCTCTTCTGTTCATGACTTCCTCACTGGCTCGCTTGGGCGCTACTTGTGGCAGACGAAGCAGGCGTTATTCGCGTTGGTCGCCGGGCTCAGATGGTTCGGATTGGCGTGACAACGCTCGCAGTCCCACATGAGCATGGTGCCCTTCGGGTAGCCGGAAAGCCTGTTTTCCGAATAGACGGGCGGGGTGCTTACCTTTGACATGTCCATATGGCACACCGCGCACAGAGTGCCGGGCGCTTCTTCATACTCAGTGTGGCAGGTCGCACAGCGCCCCACGGAGTGGGCGGCGTGGCTGAAGAAAACGTTGTCGGGTTGCTTCAGATAGATAAGCCATTCGGAACGGATCTCGCGGCCCGTCTGCACATAATCCTGCACAAAACGGATTTCCTCGGGGGTGTTGCCGATGACTTCCGAATGGCATTCCGCACAGGATGCAGTGGTAGGCACGCCGCTGAACCGGCCGTCAGGCCCGGTAAAGTGACACTGCCTGCAATCCATCCCCTGTTCGTCCACATGCAGAACGTGGTTGAACGCAACCGGCTGTTTCAGTTCTTTCTGCATAAGAGCGGGCAGAACCGCCCAACCCAGAATCAGGGCCACGACCAGGCCCACAAGGAAGGCGCCCCAACCGCAACATTTTTTTGCCGTTTCAGGTGCGCTGGTGTGATTCCTCTCCTCCATCCCGATGCCTCGTGCTGGTTTGAGGTGACTGATTGACGCGTCCGAACCGCGACAAAAGTCGGGACGGCAGGACGCAGACGGAACCATCGGCAATCTGAGAAATGCAGCGAAGAGTTCCTGTGAACTTTGTCAGTCTAGGCCAAAAATATGCGTATGGCAATGGGGAAATAGAGGAATGCGGCCAGCTACGACAAGATATTCCCCTATCGTCAGCGAGGTTGTTTTCTCGGGGCGTCTTGTACCGGAATGGGACAGAGCGACGATGACGCCGTTATTTTTTTATGGTAGAAACAACCCGCCAATTCGGCTCTGGTTTCTGATGGCGGGACAGATCGGTTCTGCTGGTTTTTCCGCTATGGTTGCGGAAAAAAGTTTCTTGTTGCGACAGCGTGCGCATACGGAGGAAACCGGATATATATTGCGGGCAAGACCCGATGGAGAAAAGAATGAAACAGATTTTGCGCCTTACGTCCATTTGCATGATGCTGTTCATGGGCTATGCTGCGTCTTCCATGGCAAAAAGCGAGATGTCCGTTCTTACAAACGTAACACCTCAGGAAGCACTTACCTATATAGAACAAACTCCGCATGTGTTTATCCTGGATGTGCGCACGCCGGCTGAATTCGCTCAGAAGCATTTGCCCAATGCTGTAAATATCCCCGTGGAAGAATTGAAGGGGCGAATTGATGAAGTGCCGGTTGACAAACCTGTGGTAGTGTATTGCCGTTCTGGAATGCGGGCCGGAAACGCCGGGGCGATGCTCAGTCAGGCAAAACCTGAAATGAAGATTTTTGTAGTAAAGGGATTTATCATCCAATAATCCTGCCATAGTCCGGCGCTTCGCCTTGACTTCGCTCGGAAAGATCTTGACCTGAATACGGATGTCCGGCTACAAAGGGCGGCGTGGGAGCATCCGCATGGAACCTCACAGGCGGTGTGTATTCTGCAAACGGCATACTTCATCGTGTTTCGGAAGGATGGCAGAGCGGTTGAACGCGGCGGTCTTGAAAACCGTTGAGGATTTACGTCCTCCGGGGGTTCGAATCCCTCTCCTTCCGCCATATTGATATCAGAGAAAGCTCCCAAGTGCGATATATGTGCTTGGGAGCTTTTGATTTGCAGAAGGTTCGGTTTTCTTGCCACGTAGTGATGATTTTGCGAGAGTCCGCGACGGCAGATGCATGCCGAGGATTGACCTGCCCGCTCAGGGGCCTGAAAAAGCGAACATTTTGCATATGTGGGGGAGTACATCGTGGAGATGCGTTTCATCGATTTGCATTGTGACACCATAACCGGAAAAGGGGATGTGCCGTTCGCGGATTGGACGGGGCACGTCAATCCGGACAAGCTGCGCCGGGGCAAGGCCCTGGCCCAGTGTTTCGCCTTGTTCATACTGACGCGCGAACCTGAACTGCGGAAAGCGGACGATGTGCCTCCTCATGTTGTTTTTGAACATTATTTCGACATCTACCAGCGCGAACTGAAAATACACGCTAAGACCCTGGCACCTGCTTATTCCGTGGCTGATATTCAGGCCAATGCAAAAAAGGGACGCATTTCTTCCATTCTTACGGTTGAAGACGCCGTGGCACTGGAAGGAAAACTGGAATATCTGGATGACTGGCGCGTCAAAGGGGTACGAATGGTGACGCTGCTGTGGAATTATGAAAATGAACTCGGCTTTCCTCATTCGCGCGATTCGGAACTCATGGAGCTCGGCCTCAAGCCTTTTGGAAAAGAAGTTGTAAGGCGTATGAACGAGCTTGGTATAATTATTGATGTTTCCCACCTGTCTGATGGTGGAGTGCGGGATGTGGCGAAACTTTCGCAAAAGCCGTTTGTTGCCTCCCATTCCTGTGCCAGGGCGTTGTGCGACCATTCCCGCTGTTTGTCCGACGAGCTGCTGCACCTTATCGGAGAGCGCGGCGGCGTGGTTGGGGTGAATTTTTTTGGCATTTTCCTGCGCGCAGGGAGCGAGGTCACGCTTATTGATGATATCGTGCGTCATGCGCTGCATATCAGAAACAAGGCGGGGGTGGGTGCGCTGGCTTTTGGTTCGGATTTCGACGGCATCTCCAGCAAACTGGAATTTTGCGATTATGCCGGGATGCCCCGCCTGGCCGCCGCACTGGCAAAATACTTCACCCCGCGTGAAATGGATATGATCTGTTCCGGCAACGCGTTGCGTGTCATGCGTGAGGTATGGGGAAAGTAGGTTTACTTTGCGGGAGAGGAGTGCGGAGGCTTGTCCTGATCCATACGCTCTATCCATGCGGCAAAGGGGTTCTCTATCCGTTTTGTGTAGATCAGCCCTCCGACTGCGGTTCCGGCCAACAGCGCGATCAGCAGGATGACGGTGGGCCATTTTGCCGGATTTTGATTCCGGAAAGGATCTTTCATATCGCGGCGAATGTTGGGGGGCAACTTGGCCTTTTGCGTCAACGCCGTGCCGATGCGCAGATTGATGGGGGCAAAACTGTTCACCGCCCAGCCGGAAGCCTCAAGCAGCGGCCCCAGAGTGCGCTTGCGAAGTTTGAGCCAGGCCATAAGCACAGAGGGGCCGGAAAAGACCAGAAACAGGGCAAGTACCAGCAGGGGCAGTTGCCACCAACTCAGGGAAAGCAGCCCCTGAACGATGGAGGCCAGCGCCGTGCCAAGGGCGCCCATGGCCAGACCAACAGCAGCAAATATTCCGGCGCTTTTGCCGATGTCGAAGGTTGAGGCTTTACCGGAACTGAGGTTTTTGGCGACGTCGCCCAGTTTTTTGGCTGCTGCTGCGTCTATGGATGATGTTTTGCTGGAGGAATACTTGGCCAGTTGTTCCGTGGCCATGCGGGCTACACGTTTGTACGGAGCCCACAGCGCCTGTCGGAGGCTGATGGGAGCCTGTATCAGCTTGACCAGCGTAGCATCCCAATCGTTACCCAGGTTGTCCACGAATACGCCATTGCGCCCCGGAATGAGCAAATCGGCATCGCCCTGCGTAATCGCTGCGACAATGGTGATGGTTCCCTCCGGGGAAGTGTCGGCAGAATTTTTTCTGAGCCGCCTGCATTCGCAGTAGGCGAGACAAAGATTACTGAAAGTGGCCATGGCGGAATGTTTGTCCACATCGGCCACAGGTACGCAAAGGCGGCAACTGCGGCCGTCCATATAAAGGACGCCGTTCTGGAATGCTGCCTGGCCGCTCAGGTTGTAAAAATCGTGGAAGGAGACGAAATTCATCAACAGCCGGTGCAGATGTCGGTGAAAAATCACAAGCTTTTCTACATCCGCTACCCCTCCTGAGCCGGAGGGAACAGCCAGATCTTTTTGTACCAATTTGTCGAAACGTGCAGCCACTTCACCGTTGAGCAGCACGTCCATGTTCTTTGCTCCAAGGATTTTTTCCATATCCTCGGGCTGCGCCAGAGGGGGGATATCCACGGGAGTGGAGGTTTTGGGCACGGGCTTCTCATTGACGGCTTTGATATAGGCATTGAATGCGGCTTGAACGGCAAGCCAGTCTCCCCGGCTCATGTGGTCGGAGTGCGGTAAAATGGGTGCCAACAGACGAAACAATTCCTCAGTTTGATCCGCCCAGGCGGGATTGATGCCGGAAGCGGGCTGTAACGGTCGATCCGCTTCCACGCGGGCCAGGGGCAAATCGGCCAGAGCGGAGCTTTGCAGAATGCCGTGCTCATCTTCGGTGGGGAGTTTTTCTTCTGTGATGGAACCGATGCCGGATTCGGTTCCAGGCGCGAAGGAAGCCAGCTGGCAGCGGAGGAAATAATCGTCAATCTTGGGTTTGAGTTGGAGTATGAGAGCCCAGGCTCTTGCCGTGTCATCCCCTACGGGAAGGGAAAGCGCGGACATGCCGCTTTGCCAGGAGCGCCAGTCGCGGATAAGCTGAAGGAAAGCGACGGAAATTTCTCTGTCGATGCCGGGCTGGCCTCCGGCGTCTTTTCTGCCTCCGACAAAGGTCAGTGCCTGAGTGATGAAGGCCTGCACATCATCCGGAAGCTTTTCGTCAAGAGGGAAAATTCCGTCTCCGTTGAACAGATGTTGCGCCGCGTGCGCGGCAGCATCCATGGCCTCCTGCTGGTTCAGGCTGTCCGCTTCAGGTTTGCCGAGCGTATCAAGGACATGTCGCGCGGCGGCGAGCAGGGTATGCCCTTGGGGAGTGTCTGAGCGGATGGCGCTGAGCGGCATGGCGTCTGGAGGATTAACCAGCGAAGCCGGATCGGCCAGGCGGGCGCAGGTCCAGCGAACGGCCTCCCGTACTTCAGGAATACGAATACGACCGTCATGATCGGTATCCAGCAGCTCCAGAGTGCGTGCGTCAAATTCAAGCCCTGCGGCCGGGCAACTGAGAGCCGCCCATAGTTTGGGGTCGAGTTCGTCCAAATGAACCAGCTCGTCCGCTTCTTGCAGGGTAACTTGATCCAAACCGCCAATGCGGACGAACTTCCAGCAGAACGTGTTATATTTTTTCATGATGTTTCAATCCATCCTCAGATCCAT
>OFFZ01001612.1_pt1 | contig 12518 bp, 9 predicted proteins | sample 1521631 | NCBI WGS metagenome assembly OFFZ01 (sample SAMEA3504102, study PRJEB24116) | mouse gut metagenome | biome: mouse gut; feature: mouse-associated habitat; material: faeces | place: Denmark | collected 2011 | reverse complement strand
CTGCCTCATTTCCTTTCATGGGTGGTAATTGCGGGAATTACGTTTTTTATCTTTTCCAGCGATGTGGGGCTGGTAAATAAAATGATTCTGGCAAACGGCGGCGATGTGATAGGATTTTTATCCAATCCGAAGTTGTTCTGGTGGTTTTTACTGGGACAGACCACCTGGAAGGAAATCGGGTGGCAGTCGATTATTTTTCTGGCGGCCATCACGCAGATTGCCATCTCTTTATATGAAGCGGCCGAGGTGGACGGCGCTACCCGGCTGCAGAAGCTTCGATACATTACGCTGCCCGGACTGATGCCCACGGTTGTAACTATGTTCATTATCCGGCTGGGAACCGTTTTCGACGTGAGCCTTGACCAGATTTTAATGATGAAAAATTCCTTTGTGGCGGATGTGGCCGAGGTGTTTGACACCTATGCCTATACCCAGGGAATTATGCAGGGGAACTTAAGCATGGGCGTTACCGTAGGGATTTTTAAAGGCGTGGTGTGTATGATTCTGGTTGTGACGGCCAATAAGGTCATTACCGCTATGGGCTATGACGGAATTTACTAGAGAGGGCGGAAAGGAAGGCAAGGCCATGAAGAAAAGAAGAAAATTAAAACATTTTACATGGGGAGATTATGTGGTTTATTTCATCATCACCTGCATTTGTCTGCTGTTTGTAGCTCCTTTTGTGTATGTGGTAAGTATATCCCTGACGGACCCGGAGGTTTATGTGCCCTTTAAGCTGTATCTGTTTCCGGAAAAGCTGTCTCTGGATACCTATCGGTATATTCTGTCAAATTCTGCCTTTGTGACCGCTCTGAAAAATACGGTGTTTATTACAATGGCAGGGACGGTTCTGGATTTGGGAGTCACTTACACCTTTGCCTATGTGCTGACAAAAAAGAGGATGCCGTTCCATAAGCTTTTCATGGGAATGGTGGTGTTTACACTGATGTTCAACGCGGGAATCATTCCCAATTTTATGATGGTGAAGTCCTTGAATCTGATTAACAGCCGGTGGGCGCTGATTCTTCCGGTTCTGACCAACGCATGGAGCCTGATTGTGGCAAAGAGCTTCATTGAATCCATTCCGGGTGAAATCGAGGAATCCGCCAGAATCGACGGGTGTAACGATATCCAGATTTTCCTGAAAATGATTATACCCTTATCCAAGGCTTCCATTGCCACGCTGACACTGTTCTTTGCGGTAAGCCACTGGAACACTTACTTTAACGCATTGATTTATCTGACTGACAGTAAGAAAAGAACGCTGCAGGTTTATGTAAAATCCCTGTTGATTGACGCTTCCACCACAGGAGTGGGAGTGGACGTGATGAATATGCCCTCCGAGACCGTGCGGATGGCGACGGTGATTCTGGCCATGCTTCCTATTCTTATCGTGTATCCGTTTTTACAGAAATATTTTGTAAAGGGGGTTACTATCGGCGCGGTAAAAGGATAGGCCGCGAAAGAATACGAAAACATTGAAACTTTTAAAAATATAAAGGAGGAAAAAGTTATGTTTAAGAAAAAAGGAAAGGTTTTGTCATTATTGCTGGCGCTGGTCATGCTGACGACTGTACTTGGCGCCTGCGGTTCCGGTGATTCCGGCAAGGAAAAGGATACGGGCGCGCCTGCAGATACGCAGACGGAAAGCCAGTCTGATGGAGAAGAGACGGCGGACGCCCAGACCGAAACGGAAGAGGCATCCGGCACAGAGGAAGCAGGGCCCGATATTTCCGAGGAGGTTACGCTCGTTATGTATTTAATCGGCGACCGTCCTGCGGACAACGACGAGGTATTTGCAAAGATTAACGAACGTTTAAAAGCGGAAATCAACGCGACAATCGACGTGAAGTTTATGAGCTGGGGCGAATACGAGCAGAAATACCCTTTGATTTTTGCTTCAGGCGAGGACTGGGACATCATTTACACGGCTGACTGGTGCTTCTATAACGCACAGGCCACCAAACAGGGATTTTATGAGATTACGCGGGAAGCGCTGGAGACCTACGCGCCGATGAGTGCGGAAACAATGTATCCCGAAGCATGGGAGCAGGCAAAGGTTGACGATAAAGTTTACATGCTTCCTATGAATTACAAGGAAATTACAGCTTATGTTTACATGGTAAGAGGCGACCTGATGGATAAGTACGGCATCACTTCCGTTGCGTCACTGGACGAAGCGGAAGCTTATATGGACGCCATTGTGGCTAACGAGCCTTCACTGATTCCTATCGACGTAGGTTCCGATTACGACAAGCTTTTCCTTTTCGACCGTATGTGGAAGAAAGCGAACTGGGAGAGCGAGGAGAAGATAATCGGTATCGGGCCCTGGCAGGTAATGGCAAGCGTAAGCGAGGTTGACGACGGCGCCGCGGTTATGGGAAATTATGACCAGTCGACGTTCCAGGATACAATCGCACGTTTGAAAGACTGGAAGGACCGCGGATTCTGGAGCAAGAATGCGGTTGTCAACACACAGAACAACACGGAAAGCTTCCAGGCGGGCCGTTCCGCGCTGGCAATGATGAATGGAAATACGGCAAAGAGCGTTTACGCGTCTGTTACGGCAGAGCATCCCGAATGGGACGTACGCGTATTTGACGCACAGGACGGCGTACCTCCGGTACTCAATTCTTATCTTGCAAACGGTATGAGTATCTTTTCCAAGTCCAAAAATCCGGAGCGGGCTTTAATGGCGCTTGACTATCTGCGCAATGATAAAGAAGTAAACAGCCTGTTCTGCTATGGAATCGAAGGAAAACACTAGGAAGCGTCAGGAGACCAGGCATTGGTATCCCTTCCCGACAGCGCAAATTATGCCTATGACGGCAACTGCAACTGGGGCGTAAGAAACGATGCTAACTGGCGTGTGATTGAAGGCGGAATCCCTAATCTGCAGGAATTAAATAAGAGCTGGCAGGAAACCGCCAGAAGCGAGCGTTACCAGACATTTGTATTTAACGATGAATCCGTAAAGAACGAGATAGCCGCTATGGGTGAAATTTTCGACACGGATTACAAGCTTCTGGGACTTGGCTTTACGGATGACCCGGAGGCGGACATTGCAAAGCTTCGGGAAAAGATGGAAGCGGCAGGAGCACAGAAAGTTTTTGATGAACTGCAGAAGCAGGCGCTGGAATTTCTGGCGGCGCAATGAAAATTGCTTCAGCAACTGATTTTGGATTAAAACCGGGCAACAGTCCTCTGCTCACCGGAATACTGAGAGAAGCCCTTTTATCTCTGAGGGGGGCGGAGGACGTGGTTTTAAGGTTTGAGCCCGGAGAATATCATTTTTATCCGCAGGGCGGATTGACGCGGAAGCTGTGTATTTCCAACCATGACAGATGGGACGGACATACAGCGGCTTTCGCGCTTGAAGGCTTTGACAACTTTGTAATTGACGGAGGCAGGAGCAGGTTTATTTTTCACACGGAGATACTGCCTTTCTATATTGCGGAGTGCCGCAATATCCGCCTTCAGAATTTCCTCATGGATTATGCCCGGCCTTCCTATTCGGAGGGAACCATTGTAAGCGTCAGCCCCCGGCAGATGACGGTTGAAATTGATGAGGACAAATGGGAGTGGCAGATAAAGGATAAGTGTCTTTTCTTTTCAGGAGAAAACTTTGGCTATCCCCTGCATCTTTGGCTGGAGATGGATGGCAGGGAGAAGGGGCCGGCTTACGGCACCGACGACCTTTATATCTGTGCCGGCAGCCAGAAGGTGGGGCTTCGCCCGCTGATTGAGGAAGCGGGCGGCGGAAGGGTGCGCTTTACCCTTCAGGGTGAGGAACGCTTTTTTGAGGGAAGCCGGGCGGGAAATAAGCTGGTATTCCGGCACCACCCGCGCAGCCACCCGGCCTTTTATGCTGTGGACTCTGCCGGTCTTGTTCTTGAGAAAATCAGGGTCTGCCACGCCGGAGGCATGGGCTTTCTGGCGGAAAGATGCAGGGATGTGAGCCTGCTGCGTCTGGAAGTAATGCCCGATGAAAAGAATCCCCGCTGTTTTACGGCGGCGGCGGACGCGGCCCACTTTGTAAACTGCGGGGGTGATATCCTGTTGGAGGAGTGCCGCTTTGAGCAGCAGATGGACGACGGCTTAAATATCCACGGCTTTTATTCGCCGGTGGTAAAAAAGGCGGACGAGTATACGCTTTTGCTGGGCTGGGGGCACAGAGACCAGCAGGGAGTGAGGCTGGCCAGAGAGGGAGACGAAGCGGCTCTTCTTGACGCCGGAAATCTTTATCCTTTCTGGAGGGGCCGTTTTGAAAAGGTAAGCATGCAGGAGGAAAACGTAGTGGTCAGGTTTGACAGGAAACTGCCGCAGGTTTTACCTGAAAATACGGTGGCGGAAAACCTGACGCTTTCTCCTAAAGCAGTTATCAGGAAATGTATTTTCCGGAAAAACCGCGCAAGAGGTATCCTGCTTACCTGCAGAGAGGCGCTGGTGGAGGATTGTCTGTTTGAAACGGCCGGGGCGGCCGTCTATATGGAGGGCGAAGCCTGCTACTGGTACGAATCGGGCGCTGCGAAGGCAGTAACGCTCCGGCGCAACCGCTTTATAAACTGTTCCTACATTCCCGCCTGGGGCGAAGCGCCGGTTACGGTTCATCCAAAAGTTAAGAGCAGGGAAGGGGCGTTTTATAACGGAAAGCTGACGCTCTCGGAAAACGAGTTTTACTGTTTCGACGAACGGGTTTTATTTGTGAGGGGGACGGAGCAGATTGTTTTAGAGAACAACAGGTATTACCGGACAAATAAATATGAAAAGCGGGAGGGAGCGCGGTTTGACATTGACGGCTGCGGTTCGTTCCTGAAAGATTACGGGTTAAATGAAATATGAGAATCAACGGGCCGGGGGTATACCTCCGGCCTGTTTTTCATACATATGGAATAAAGTATAATTGAATGAGGCGTGGCGTGACGGACAATCAGAACAGGGTTTTAAAGCTGGTAATGGCGGGGATACTGCTGTTTTCCATGTTTGTGGTGGCGAGAGAGGGGGCGGCCTACGTTAATTCCCGGCAGGTGGAAAGCAAAAAGGATATTTGCGTGGTGATAGACGCGGGGCATGGAGGCTCCGACCCCGGAAAGGTGGGAGTCAACGACCAGTTGGAGAAGGACATCAATTTAAAAGTTGCAAAGATTTTAAAGCAGTTTCTGCAGTCGGAGGGAATAAACGTGGTGATGACCCGGGAAGGGGACGACGGCCTGTACGATGAAAATGCTTCCAATAAAAAGGTACAGGATATGAAGAAAAGGCTGGAAATTATTGAGGAGGCGGACCCGGAGCTGGTGGTCAGTATCCACCAGAACAGCTACCATGAGGAGGCAATTCACGGAGCGCAGGTTTTTTATTATGGGACTTCCGCAGAGAGCCAAAGCCTGGCGGAGCTGATTCAGGGGGAGCTGATTCGTTTTGCGGATCCGGAGAATCATCGGCAGGCCAAGGCGAATGATACTTATTATCTGCTGAAAAAGACGGATGCTCCGGTGGTAATTGTTGAGTGCGGATTTTTAAGCAATTGGGAGGAGAACGGGAAGCTGAAAGACGAAGGCTATCAGGATCAGCTGGTGTGGGCGATACATATGGGAATTATGAGATATCTGAATCAATAGTGAGCTGATGTCAGCCGGAACGGGAACATGGACCGCTTATCTTGTATGAGGTAGGCGGTTTTTTGCGCTTCGTTTGCTCGTCCGGAAGAGCACTCGGCTTTTGATCAAGAAATGACCAGGATAAAATAAAAAAGAGAGGTGAAGAACAAAAAAAGAATAAAAAGCAGCATAAATGGACAGGTCATTTTTTGACGTCTTTTGTTGAAAAAGGAAAATAATACAGTTAAAATTAGATCAAAGACGGAAAAAGACGGAATGGTGCTGGGACAAATGAGAAAGACTGCATATTCAAAGCTGATTGATAATATTGGGATTAAAAAAAAGATGGTAATTGTACTGCTGGTATTCTCAGCCGTTCCCTTTATGCTGATTAATATGCTCTCCTTTGCAGCCGGCCGTCATCTTATTTTAAAGCTTATGGCAGAGACTTCTTCCGAACAGCTGCAAAAGACAAATGAGGAGATTCACCAGGAGATTGTGGACATGTCTTTGGTTTTGCTGGAGAAGCTGCGCTATCATGGAGAATTCCTGCGCGATTTGGTGGAGGAGTCCGGGGAGGCGCCGGGGGAAATAGTGGAGGAAGGAAAGGTGGTAAAACGCCTTGCCCGTTTTTCGGAGGAATATTCCTTTGATTCTATTTATATTTACACGGAGAATAAGGTATTTTCCGTTCAGAACACGGATGATTTTGACGCGGAATACGATGCGCGTAAGAGCTGGTGGCTTTTGGATGCATTGGAGGAAGAGGAGCCTGTTGTGCTGTCTGATATCCACTATGATCTGCAGGGAAGGATTAAGAGCAAAAAGGTCGTCTCTTATGTGGTAAAAATCACAAAGGATACAGGAGAGGGGACCTTTGAGGCTACGATGGTCTGCAATAAGCTGCTGTCGGAATGGATCCGGAAGTATTATAGCAAATCTTATGATGAAACCGTGCTTGTGACGGATCGGAAAGGAGACAGACTGTTTACCATGAACAGCCGCCTTCGGATTGATAATGCTGGGGAAATATTTCCGGCACATGTGCTGGAGAAGGCGTCAGGATATTGCCTGAATAATTTTTATGGGGAAAAGTATTTAACTGTTTGGGGGACTTCGGAGCTTGCCGGAGTCAAGGTTATCAAAACGATTCCCCATCGCAGTTTGGTGGGAAGCCTGAACCTTATATCATTTTTGACCATAGCCGCCTTTGCCGTCTTCCTGGTTTTGACCATTCTTATGCTGCATCTGCTTTCTGAAAGTATTGTGAAGCCCATTGAGAATCTGAAGCTATCCATGGAAGGGCATGAGGTAGAGCGGGATAAGCTGATATCCAGGCATGATGAGCTTGGAGAGCTTTCCGGAAGCTATTATACCATGCAGGACAATCAGCGGCGGATGATCCGGGAGATAGAGGAAACGAATAGAAAAAAGGTCTGGCTGGAACTGAACTTGCTCAATGCACAGATTAATCCCCACTTTCTGTATAATACCATTAACACCATCCGTTCTCTGGCGATGATACAGGGAAACCGAATGGTGGCGGAAAGCCTTAAGAATTTAAGCGAACTGCTCCGTTCCTCCATTCAGATCGGCAGAAACTTTATTACCATTGAGGAAGAGCTGAAGCAGATAGAAAACTATGTAAAAATTCAGAAGCTGCGCTATCTGGATATGTTTGATGTCTGCTATGAGGTGGAGGAAGGAGTGCGGGAGCGGTACACACTTTCTTTTCTTTTGCAGCCCATTGTAGAAAACGCCATTTTTTACGGAATGGAGAATGAAACGGGCGGCGGAAGAATCCGAATCTGCATCCGGCAGGAGGAGGAACATATCATCTATCAGGTATCTGATAACGGTCCGGGGATGTCCGGGGATATAATGGAAGAGCTTAAAGCCAGCTTTGATGCGGAGCTGTTTCCTTCCGGAAAAGCGCATATCGGCCTGAAAAATATACATGACAGGCTGAAGCTGTTCTTCGGCGCGGAACAGTCCCTGGAGATTTTCAGCGAGCAGGGAAGCGGCACGCGGATTGTGGTAAGGATACCTGTGATTTACGATATAAAGGAGATGGAGGAAGGATGATACGAGTTTTAATTGTAGATGATGAGCCCTTAATCCGTATTGGAATCCGGGTATCTCTGTCGGAGTGCGGCGGAAAAGTCAAGGTCGTGGGGGAGGAGTATAATGGGGCAAGGGCTCTTGAATTCCTGAGAAAGCAAAAGGGAGAGGTGGACTGTATTCTTACGGATATCAAAATGCCTGTAATGGATGGAATTGAGCTGATCCGGCATGTAAAAGCGGAATTTCCGGAGATTAAAGTGATTGTGCTGAGCAGCTACAACGATATTGACTATGTTCGCGATGCCCTCAAAAACGGGGCGGGCGATTATCTGCTAAAGCATGAAATTGATGATAAGAATTTGGCGGGAAAGCTTGAGCAGGTTTTTGGTAATGAAAAGCAGGAGCGGAGTGAGGAGGGGACGGAAGCGGACATGGAGCCGGGAGAGCAGCTGCTGCGGAATATAATGAAGGGGAAAGAGGCTGTTTCGGGAACGCCGGTTCGTCTTCCGGCGCTTGCTTTTGTTATGCGGGTCAAAAAGGCCAACTCAAATTTGCTGGAGGAGGGAAGAACGCTTTTTCGCTCTGCGGTTATGAATATACTGGAAGAGGGACTGGGAACACCCTGCCGCGGAAAGATAGCCGTGATGGACGATATGACTTATGCGGGCCTGCTTCCTCTTGACGGAAATGAGCGCTATGAAAACAGCTTTGAGTTCTGCCAGATGCTGCTGAAAAAGTATCTTGATATTATTACCTGGTGCGGTGTCAGCGATGTGTTCCGGCGCAAGGAGGAGATTCCCGAGGCCTACACACAGGCGTGTGCGGCGGTTGAGGTGGAATTTTTTCCCCGTGGGGGTGCCTGCGATTATTCCGAATACCGGTTTTTAAAGAAGGCTGACTGCGGGCCGATTTTTCGGGAATATACGAAGAAAATCATAGAATCTGTCAAAACCGGCGGCAATACGGCTGCGGAAACTGCCTTTGACGAGCTGCTAAGAGCCCTTAGCCGATGTAGAGGCGCGAAAAAAGAGGCAATTAAGAGCGGCTTTTGGGCTTTGGCGGAGCAGGCGGTGTCCGGGACAGGGGTAATGCCGGATATACGCTTGCTGCATGAGCATGACGGCAGTCTCTGTGAGCTTTGTCATACGGTAAAAAATATTGTGCTTTCCTCAGGAGATTTTTACGGAGTCCCTTATACGGAATATTCTATCAAAAAGAAAGCCATGAGGTATATCAATGAACATTTTGATGATGCGGATTTGAATTTGACGAAACTGGCGGAGTATATGAATCTTAGCACCTCTTACCTGAGCAGGAGCTTTAAAAATAACGTGGGTGTCGGCTTTGTGGAATATTTAACCAGGCTTCGGATGGAGAAGGCGGTAGAATATATCAAGGGCAGAAGCGATCTGTCCATGCAGGAGATCAGTATGCTGGTAGGCTTTGAGAATTATAATCATTTCAGCAAAACCTTTAAGCGCGTTATGGGCTGCTCCCCCTCGGGCTTTCGATAGAGATGCCGTGACAGCAAAAGCAAAAGGCGCCTTATGAAAGGTGCTTTTTTGCTGCTGCAAGGATAAAAAATACAACCTATAAAAAAATAGCAGGAGAAGGTCAATATATTTCATTGCGGTACGCCGCGGGGCTTGATATGATTGCGGTGTAAACAAAGGCAGGAACATATATAAGGGGGAAACAAATGAAAAAAATGAAAAGACTTAGGGACCGGAAACGAATCATTAGCCTTATGGCCGCTATGGCGCTGCTTGGTTCCTGTATGGCCTGCGGCTCGAAGATGCCGCAGGAGACAGAAAAAACAGAAAATGCGGAGCCGGAAGCAGGGGAAAATAATACTGCCCAGGGCGCCATAGAGCTGGAATTCTGGCTGGTGGGAACGGAAGAGGATATTCATTACAAAGCGCTGCCGGCCGTATGCGAAGCCTTTAATGAGGCCAATCCCGGAATTAAAGTAAATTGTGTGGTGGGCGGCGCTTCGGATGATTACCACAAGAAGATTTCACTTATGGCGGATACGAATTCCCTTCCGGACTTTTTTGAACTGGAGGCGGCGCCGGGAGAAGGCTTTATGGAGGGAGGCGTTGTGACGGACATCACCGATTATATGCAAAATGATTCCGAGTGGTCCTCCTACAAATGTGTGGACGGTGCCTATGACAATATGTTAAAGCTTCAGAACGGAAAATATGTCGGTGTTGCAATAAACGCATCGGCAGCAGGCTGGTTTTTCAATAAGGGAATGTTTGAGGAGAAAAATCTGCAGGTCCCCGATACCTGGGATGAGCTTTTGGATGCGGTAGCCACATTCCAAGACGCGGGTATTACGCCTATCGCACATGGAGCCTCGGATCTCTGGAGTGTTTGGGGATACTTTCCTATGTTTGACCAGTACGGTATAGAGAGCATGGCGGAGGAGATAAAGGATGGATCCGTTACATGGGCGGATTGCATGGTAGAGCCGTTCGCCAGAATCGGGGAGCTGGCGGCGGCAGGGGCATATCCGCAGAATACTTCTGCAATGACTTATGCCCAGGCGCTGGCGACCTTTACGGATGGAACATCTCCCATTCTCACCACAGGATCCTGGGAGGCAGGCAATTTTGCGGCTATGGAGGATGAGGTGGATTTCCGCTGGGGCTTTACCGGAATGCCCGACACGGAGTTTGAGCAAAATGTGGGGCTTAAGGGCGTGGACTGGTATGTATATGCGGGCAGCTCCTTAAAGGAGAGCGATGAAAAGCTGGAAGCAGGTATGAAATTTCTCAAATATCTGTGCTCTCCTGAAGCGAATCAGATTTTGCTGGAGCATCATTTTACCTTCCCGGCTTATGAGTGCGCGGATATCAATTCCATTGATATGGATGATATAACAAGAACTCTGTATGAGCGTTTGTCGGACGACGCGGGCAGCGTAGGCTATGCTTTTACCTATATTGACGGAAATCTGGAAAATGCCCACCGAAATTCCATATCCGGCGTTATATCCGGTTCCATTACGCCGGAGGAGGCCGCCCGGCAGATGGATGACAACTATCGATTGCTTAAATAAAACGTAACTGGCTTGGGATTGCCGTAAAACTGCGGCAGTCCCATTTTATAAAGAAAGGTGCTGATGATTTGAATTTAGTATGGAAGAAGAGCTCCTTTTATAAATACATCCTGCCGTTGGTAATCGTATATACGATTTTTACATTTGTTCCCATTGTGGTATCTCTGTACTACAGTCTTACCAATTTCAGCGGTTTTGGAAAATACGATTATGTGGGGCTTAAGAATTTTGGACTTGCTTTTACGGACAGATTCCTGTGGAGGGCCTTTGGCAATACCTTTCTCTACGCGGTGCTTACACTGACTGCGGTGACGCCGCTCTCTTTTTTAATGGCCCTTGCCATACAGAAAAAGAGTGTGAGGACAGGTATCTATCGGGTTATCTATTTTTTGCCCTATACCCTGGGCGGAGCGATTGTAGCATTGATGTGGCGGTTTATTTTTGATCCTAATATGGGAATTCTGAATTATGTACTGCGTATGCTGGGAATTTCTACCGACAAGCTGCTGTGGATTGGCGGCCCCAGTTTGTCACCTGTTTCTTTTTCCGTTATTACCATATGGGCGCTTTCCGGCTTCTGTATGATACTGTGGACCAACGGGCTTAAGCAGATCGCCGGAGATATCATTGAGGCGTCCGTAATTGACGGAGCAACAAAAAGCCAGCAGGTATTTCTTGTGATGCTGCCTAATATGAAGAGTACCATACAAACCGTACTTATCCTTATCTATACTACGGCACTGAAGCTGTTTGATTATGTGTATATTCTTACGAGCGGAGGACCGAATCACGCTTCGGAGTCCATAGTATCTTATATGTATAATATGACCTTCGGTTCCAGGCTGTACGGATACGGATCGGCGATTGCCGTAATTGAACTGATTGTGGCAGTAACAGGTTCCCTGCTTATTATTTGGGCGGTAAACGGAAAGGCGGGTAAGTAGTATGGGAGAGCGGAATACGGAGCGGACTTATAAAAGAAAAATCATGTTGAAAAGGACAGCCTGCGAGGTTGTTCTGGCGATTAGCATTGTGCTGATGCTGGTGCCGTTTCTTGGAATTTTATATCTTTCCGTAAAACCAAATGCCGAGATTCTGGCGGGGAACTTAAGCCTTCCCCTGGCAGCGGAATGGGCAAACTATGCAAAAGCCTTGTCTGCAATTGATTTTGTGACTATGATACGCAATACGATGATTGTGGCGGTAATTACCATTGCAGCTGAGTTTGTACTGGGCATCACCGGCAGCTTTGCTATTTCCCGTTTTAAAATCGGCACGGGAAAGCTGCAGCGTTTTTTTTATGTATATTTTATTATCGGGATAATTATCCCGGTTTTTGTACTGATCTATCCTGTCTATAAGATGAACTTTATGCTTGGAACGCTGGACACTCTGTGGGCGGTGATTCTTCCCTATATAGGCTGGAGCGCGCCCATGAATACGATGCTTCTTGTCAGCGCCTTTAACAATATTCCGGACACTCTGGAGGAGGCGGCTGTTATAGACGGCTGCGGGACCTTCCGGCTGCTGGCACAGATTGATATGCCGATTATCCGGCCGGCGATTACAACCATGCTGATTATCAACTTTCTGGCTATCTGGAATGAATTTGCAGTATCGGTCATCATGCTGACCTCTCCCGAGGTGCAGACCATCTCTCTTGCTTCCGCGAAATTTGTGGGTATTCACACAACGGATTACGGAGCTATGGCGGCTGCGGTTGTGCTGCTCAGTATTCCCCAGGTAGCCGTATTTTCAATGTTTCAGAAATACGTAACGGCGGATATGAC
>OFFZ01001608.1_pt1 | contig 12523 bp, 11 predicted proteins | sample 1521631 | NCBI WGS metagenome assembly OFFZ01 (sample SAMEA3504102, study PRJEB24116) | mouse gut metagenome | biome: mouse gut; feature: mouse-associated habitat; material: faeces | place: Denmark | collected 2011 | reverse complement strand
CAACCACAGCGTCCTGGGCGTCGGGCATGACCTTGCTGCGCAGATGGGTGGTGGTGACTTTCAGGGTATTGCCCCGATCCTGGAGGATGTCGCTGGCTTCGTCCATGAGGGCTTGCAGCTTGTTCTGGGCCCGGAAGGTGTCTTTCAAATTCATGTGTTCCACTCCTTTGCTCTGTCGTTGTGTCCCTATCATACAGGCAGAGGAATGGTTTGTCATTGAACTGGTGGTTTAATTTGGGTAGAAAAAAGCGACTCCCCGAACGCAAAGCGTCCGGGGAATATGATCAGTTTGTATTCAGATACGCCAAAATTTCCGCCGCGTTGGTGTCCGGCTTCACCTTGGACATCACTTTTTCGATCATGCCATTCTCATCAATCACAAAGGTGGATCGCACCACACCCATGCTCACCTTGCCATAGAGCTTTTTCTCCTGCCACACATCGCAGGCTTGGATGGCGGTCAATTCCGGGTCGGAGAGAAGGATAAACGGCAGGCCGTACTTCTCCGCAAATTTCTGGTGGGAGGCCATAGAGTCTTTGCTGATTCCAATCACTACTGCGTTGATTTTCCTGAACTCCTGGTAGGCCCCGGCAAAAGCACAGGCCTGGCGGGTACAGCCTGGAGTGTTGTCCTTTGGGTAAAAGTACAGCACCACTTTTTTGCCCGAGAAATCGGTCAGGGATACAGCGTTGCCATCTTTGTCCGGCAGGATAAATTCTGGGGCCTTGGTTCCAATTTCCAGCATCTGATTGTCCTCCTTTATCTTGTTACTCTATCGACAAATAGTTCGCATTTTCTCTAGCCCATTCGCCGGTACCCCCAGTGTCCGCCCTGCCGACATTTGACCAGCCTGTCCTCCGCCACAAACCCGGCCAATATCCGGTTAGCCGTCGCCGCCGAAACGCCGCAGAGCTGACGCACATCCGCGTTTTGAATGACATCGTGGCTCTCCAGGAACCGCTCAATCTGTTTCCAGCGTTCCGACGTTTTGTCTTTTGAACCATCACTCATTCCATCGCTCATGTTTGCCGATTCTATGAGCGATGCCTTGATTGCCGCAAGCATAAATTCGATGAACGCCGTAGAGGACACAGCGGCATTGGAGGTATTGATTGCCTCATAATACGCTTCCTGATGATCATGGACGATGGACTCCACCGGAAGCCAGGCAAACACAGGATTCCATTTGGAAAGCAGCAGCGTGTGCCACAGCCGACCTGTCCTCCCGTTGCCATCGGAAAATGGGTGAATCAACTCAAACTCGTAGTGGAACACACAGCTTCGAATCAACATGGGAAGCTCACTGCTTTTGACCCACTCCAGCAGATTTGCAACTGCCTCCGGCACATATTGGGGCAGCGTCCCGAAGTGGACGATCTCTCCCGCCTGGTTGACCACCCCCACGGGCCTGGAGCGGAACTCTCCGGCCTCCTGTTCCAAGCCTCGCATCATGACTGCGTGGGCTGCCAAAAGGTCATCTATGGAATAGGGGTCCAGTGCCTCCAACCGCTCGTAGATTTCAAAGGCGTTGCGCACCTCTGCAATATCCTTAGGCGGTACCAGTACCCGCTTGCCATTCAGGACTGCTGTGACTTGATCCAGTGTCAGCGTATTCTGCTCAATGGCCAGGGAACCATAGACCGTTTCGGCAACGATCTCATCTGCGATGGCCAAGACACCAACGTACATATCCTCCATTGTCTCCATGACCAGCCCGTATTCGCCATTGGAATCGTCTATGCTGTAATCTGAATATTCCCGCAGCGCATCCACCCTGGCCTGGAACGCCAACAGAGGTTCATTCCGGGCCAGCAGCGTTTCCGTCTGCCGCTGAATATGATCTGCAATCGCCTCTGAGAACTTTCCCTCATGGTAATAATCTATGGTATCATCTCTGCCTGCGTATTGCCTCCCGATGGAGACCAGTTCTTTTTTCAGTGTCTTCATAGAGCTTTTGTCAAGGGGAAGTTTTACGAAATATCACCAGTCATAAATTCGATGAAACAAGAAACTCAGCATGAAGGACCTTGCGAACCACCTCATTCAAACCATGACCTATATTGTGGCAGCTCATGGGGAACACCTCCTATCGAAAGTATGATATCGCCAAATGCTCCTTTTTCCCGAGCAATCTCTAACGGAAATCAGGATGCCCTTGGGGGTCTCATCAAATGTTGATCCGGTAATCCAGTACATGGCTGAGCAGCTTTCGCGGCTTCACGCCCAACTTTGCCGCAAGGGTGCGCATATGTTCTGTTATGAGATCCACGTGGGTTGCCTCAAATTGTTCCGCATCCTCTTCGCTGTCAAAGGCATAATTATGCAAGCCGGTCAATTCTGCGCCGGCTTTTTTCATGCAGCTCTGGCAGGGAATATTATCCACTTCCACCAAAAATTGAAACTGATTCTTTGTGGTGATTTCATTCAGCCGCTTCAAAAACAGCGTGATTGCTTTTGAGCCGCAGCCCTGGCCACAATGGGCTTTGTCCAACTCGACAGCGATTTCCCAAAGTTCTTTGGAGGTATCCTTTACTGCAATATAGCCCATTTTCTGGCTGCGATCCTCCGCCTCTATTGCACAGTAAAACGCAGAATCCTTCCTGAGATCCGGACTCCAATAGTCAGTTAATTGCGCCATAGTAAGACCTTTGTGAAAAATGGAATACTGCTCCCGAATTGCTGTGTAAAATTCCTCATCCCTGGCGGTGAGCGGGCGCAGCAGGATTGTTCCATCCGCAATAAAAACCGGCTTTGTCCTCTCCTGGCTGAAATCCCAACATTTTCCTGCTGTACTTGGCTTGGACGGATCGAGAAATGCTGATATGGTGTCTATAATTTCTTGCTTGCTGTATGTAGATGCTTCACCTGTCAAAGCTTTCCTTTTTCCAAGTTTATCAAGAGAGGCAAGTATTTCATCTGAAACACGCTTCATTTCCTCTTTTTGGATGATAGTGTAAATTCGATCCATTTTATACGCTCCCTCCCTAAAGGATTCTTATATCCCGAACAGTCCGCGGATATCCCCCTCGTCAATGGTCCGTCCGCTGGTCCGTCCGGCATTTTTCAGCATTCGCTCCACCCGGTTGGCAATGGCCACATCAATAAAGCGGCCCATTTCGATTCCCCGCAGTTCAAAAAACAAGGACGGATTTTCGTCCAGCCGCGCCCCGATTCCGTAGAGGACCGCCGCCACATGCTTACACATCAGCGCCCAGTCGGGGCAGCTGCACGAAAAGCTGATCTCCCGGGAGGAGGGAAACAGGCCGCCCCGCTGGGTGAACAGCTCCTTGAGCTCCTCGGGAAAATCGCCGGACAGGAGCTTTTCCAGGGTTTCCACCCGCTTTCCGCATTTCTGGAGGATCTCCTGACATCGCTCCTCGGACAGGGGGCTGATGCGGATCTCCACCTTGTAGGGCGTTTTCCGGGACCCCTGCACCTTGGCCTGAATCCTGCCCTTTGTAATGCTCAGGTCAATGACCGCGCCGGTTTTGACATACCGCTTGCCCCGGCTCAGCCGGCTTTCATAGTCGGCGTACCGCTCCAGGTTATCGCACCATGCCCTCCCCCACCAGCTTTTTGCGATCTTGCGGCCCTGAATGACCACCGGCTCCAGGCGTTTTCCCTTCTTCTCCGCGCTCACCCGGCTGGCATCTGATTTCCGCTTCAGCTCCGAGGTGGTGGGCTGGCTGTAAAATCCTTCCTCCCAATAACGGCTCATCACGTCCTCCTCTCATCCATCCAGCCGCAGCATAGACAGCAGCTCATCGTTGCTCAGCTCGGTCAGCCACTTCTCGCCGCCCCCGCCCAGTACATTCTCCGCCAGCTCCTTCTTGGCCTGGATCATGGCGTCGATCTTTTCCTCAATGGTCCCGTCGCAGACCAGCTTATGCACCATAACATTCCGGGTCTGCCCGATGCGGTAGGCCCGGTCGGTGGCCTGATTCTCCACCGCCGGATTCCACCACCGGTCAAAGTGGATCACATGGCTGGCCTTTGTCAGGTTCAGTCCCGTCCCTCCGGCCTTCAGAGAGAGCACGATAAAGGGCACATAGTCCTCCCCCTGAAAGGCGTCCACAATCTCGCCCCGCTTTTTCACCGGCGTCCCGCCGTGGAGAACCCGGCCCGGAACCTGAAAAATATCCGTCAGAAATTCTGACAGCGGCCCAGTCAGCTCCCGGAACTGGGTAAACACCAGCACCCGCTCCCGCTTGTCCCGGATGGTCTCGCACAGCTCTCTCAGAACAGCCAGCTTGCCGCTGTCCTTTTCCTCAAACCCCTGCTGGCCCAGGTACTGGTCTGGATGGTTGCAAATCTGCTTGAGCTTTAGGATTGTGGCCAGCACCAGCCCCTTCCGGCCAATGTCGTCCGCGTCCACCAGCCTGCGCTCCATATCCGCCACCGCCTTGCGGTAAAGGACCGCCTGCTTTTTGGACAGAGCGACATGCTCCACCATTTCCAGTTTCTCCGGCAGGTCGGCAATAATCCGCTTGTCCGTTTTCAGCCGCCGGAGCAGGAAGGGAGCCGCCATGGCCCGCAGCCGGGCGTAGCCCTCCGGCCGCTCGTCCAGACCCTTGCAGAACGTCTTGAAGGCCTGAGAGGAACCCAGAAGCCCTTTGTTCAAAAAGTCGAACAGAGACCAGAGATTGGTCAAATCGTTCTCCACCGGCGTACCGGTCATAGCCACGCGCATATGGGCGGACAGCTTTTTCAGCGCCTGGGTCTGTTTGGTCAGGGGGTTCTTGATGGCCTGGGCCTCATCCAGAATGACGCATTCCCAGACGATGTCCTGCAGCCCTTTGATCCGCGCCGCCATGCCGTAGGTGGTCACGGTCAAAAACGCCGGATGCTTCTCCAGCAGCTCTTCCAGCGCGGCGGAGGACCTGCCGTGGAGGATCAACGGCTCCAGCTCCGGGGCAAAGCGCTCCGCCTCTTTTTTCCAGTTGCTCAGCAGGGACGCGGGGACCACCAGCAGCACCCGGGCCGATGGCTTGTCCCCGCGCAGGCGTTCCAGGTATCCCAGCACCTGCACTGTCTTTCCAAGGCCCATGTCGTCCGCAAGGCAGGCGCCAAAGCCCAGGGAACCCATATAGTGCAGCCAGGTAAAGCCGGTCCGCTGGTAGGGGCGCAGGGCGGCGTGAAAGCTGTCTGGCAGCTCAGGGGTGGGAATGGCCTCCGGCTCCCGTAGGCGGGAGAGCAGTTCCCCCAGCCACGCGCCGTTGGTTATGGCGACCCCCACATCGGCACGGGGCTTGTCCAACTCCGCACGCAGAGCATCTAACAGGGTGATCTCATCGGGTACGGAGTCCATCTGTTCCAGCAGCGCCCGCAGCCGGCGGTGGTCCACCTCCACCCACCGGCCTTTGAGCAGGGCAAGTCCCTCGGTTTGGGCCAACAGATCCTGGATCTCCTCTCGGGTCAGGGGGATACCGTCCACCGCCAGCTCGGGCTGAACCGAGACCAGGGCGCTGAAGCCCACCATAGACGGCTTCTTCCCGCCCAGGCTGATGGACAGACTGACCGCGGCATTGCGCTTGCGCCACCAGTTGGGGACCCGGCACAGGATGCCCGCCTGTTCAAATTCCTCGGCGTGCTTCAAAAGCTGAAAGGCCTCCTCCGCCGTCAGCTTCAGGGGATGGAACAGCTCGCCGCTCTCCATGAACGACCCAATCAGAGGCGAGACCTCCGCCGCCCGGTTCAGGCAGGCCAGCAGCTCCAACAGCTTTTCCCGGTCATTTTTGTACTCGGTCAGGGCGTATTGCAGGGGTACATGGGAAATTTGCCCGTTCTTCCCCTCTGTGGCGTAGGTGGCCAGAAAGGCGAAGGGAAACGCCTCGTCTCTGCTCTCCACGATGTGGAAAAAGACCCGTTCCGGAACCCTCAGCCGCTGGCTCTGCTCAGCCAGATAGAAAGCGACAGTTCCGGAATAGGCCCCGATTTCTTCGGAAAATACCTCGTTCAAGCGCAGAAAAAGCCCTTCCAGCCAAGCGCGGTTTACATACTCCGCGCCGATGACAAAGGGGACCGCCTGGAGCAGTCTGGCCGTCTCCTCCTCGCAGAGCAATGCCTGCGCCCTCTCCCGCAAAAGCTCCAGCTCGGGCAGGGTGGTCAGTGCGCGGAAGAAGGCCTCCGCCACAGTATATAAGTACAACACCGATGGGGACAGCCCTTCGGGACGTTCCCGCTGGCCCAGATGGTACAGCTCCTTGCAGCGGTTTTCCTTCCACCGGGCCAGCAAGGCTTCTCCCTCCTCTGTGTGCCGGCTGCCCGGCAGCTCCGGGACAAAGCCGTCCGGCGTCAGGACAAGCTCCAGGGGAAACGTGATTTTCTCTGGCATGTAAAATACCTCCGCCTGTTTTATCGCTTCACCCGCTGCTGGTACAGCCCTCTTACAGAGCAGGCAAAGCTTTCTTCTATTATAGCACAGAGCGCAATCGTCAACAAGCTCTGGTATAAAAGGTCGCCCGGCCCTTTCCATGCTGCACAAGAATGCCCTGGTCCACTAGCTTTTTGAGGGAACTCTCCACCGAGGTCTTCCCCATCGTGGGGCAAAGCTCCAAAATATCGGTCTTTGTGAACTTGCCCAGCCTGCTCTCCACAGCCCGCCGCACGACTTCAACAGCCGGAGCCTTGGCCCCAACCAGCTCCAACCGCTCATCCAGCTCGCGATAAGCCGCCAGGATGACCGAGAGCAAATATTTGATAAACGGTGTTGGGCCGTCTGCGTTCTCATACCAGCCACCTTGACTGGCCTCTAACGCATCATAGTACAAATCTTTATTTTTGGCAATTTTACTCTCCAGCGAAATATACTTCCCTACATGATACCCCGAACGATAGAGCAGCAGCGTCGTCAGCAGACGGCTCATTCTGCCGTTGCCGTCGTTGAAGGGGTGAACACACAGGAAATCGTGGATCACAACTGAAATCAGGATCAGCGGATTAATCTCCTGGGTATCAAGAACCCGATTATAGCTGGCACAAATCATGTCAATAGCCTCCGGCGTCTCATAGGGCGGCAGAGGTGTAAACAATACAAAGGTATTTCCCAACCCGTCGGCAGTGCTGATATAGTTCTGTGTATTTTTGAAGCTGCCGCCGATTCCCTTCTCGGAGTACCGGTACAGGTCCCGGTGGAGCTGGAGAATATAGCTGGAACGCAGAGGGATATATTCATAGTTCTCATGGATAGTGTTCAGCACATCCCGGTAACCCATGATCTCCCGTTCATCCCGCGTCCGGGGAGCCGTCTTATCTGCATAGAGCTGCTTCAGTCGGGTGTTCGTTGTGCGGATGCCCTCGATCTCGTTGGAGGCCTCCGTACTCTGTATTTTGGCAATCTCCACCAGCCGCTCCAGTTCCAAGGGACGCTGCTTCAAAAGCACCTGCTGCTTTCCCTTGTACTCATGTATCTGTGCGACATAGCCCAGTATCGTACTGTCCCAGGCCCGGTCTTTCAGCTTTGTGTAATCAAATTCCCGCATGAAATCATCTCCCGCTCCACTCGGTTATCTCCCAAATTATAATATATTTCAGGAGATAATTCAACTGTTTTCTGCCTCCATCTCTTTCATTTCCAAGCACGCCGCCTCAATTTCCGCAATCTCTTCCGGGGTATACAGTGTTGGGAACTGTCTCAAATAGTCCTCCCAGCCAAACAACAGTAAGTCTGTTGTTCCTGTGCTCCGAATCAGAATTGGACTTTCTCCGTTCTCGACCCGTTCCATGACAGCATCTACATCCTGTTCCAACTCTTCTCTGGTGACAGAGGGAAGTTTTTCTATGTCTATCCTGCTCCGAACAAACTCCCGGCGCACCCAAGATTTTACAATATCTGCGTTTTCCGGCTCACCGCAAAAACAGACAAATGCCCGCGCCAACTGTTCTGGTAAAATGCCCCTGACCTCACACCAATCCATAATCTTGCGGCTCAGTATTTCATCTACCTCAACAGATACTGTCGCCGCATCATCCCTGGGTTCAGAGGGAATTTTCAACATTGCTTGTATGTTTTGGAGTTCTGCAATTTCCAGCGAAACGGGCAAAATCTGCACCTCGCATTTTTGGGTATTGGGGTCACGGAAGATAACAAGCGTCATCTGTCTGTGCAGTGGTAACAGGTCTACGCTTTCAAAACATTCCATTTTTTGCTCCTTTGTTCTGACGCTGTGTCTTAAAGTACCATCACTATATGCGTTCTAACCACAAATGTAAAGAAAGTGATTCGAATCGGTTAGAATGATTAGAACCATATAGTCGGCAATGGACTAGCGTTGAATATCCAGCGAGTCGGCAGTGGGAAGTGTAAACAAAAAATAGGCGAATTGCAGACGCTGATCCACAAAAATTAGAGCGAAATATGCCGCTGCTGTCACAGCTTTGGGTGTCAGTCAATCATTTCGGTATATTCAAAAGCACTTAGTTCCGTAAAATCATCCCTTGAGTGGGCAAACCCCCATCTTAAATAGTCCAAGCCTCCGTCTACACTACAACTGCCGCACTTGCAGGTAACAAAATCATGCCTGTATGTGGATTCAATGATATCCCCACACAGATTGCATCGTATTGCGTTCCGGATGATCTTTCTCATAGGTCCCTCACAAAAGCAATCAATTTTTTCTTCTATTATAGCGCAAAAAGCCTCTTATGACAATGATGCAGTTAAAACCCCGCGTTCCGCAGCTCCTCCATCATGGCCCGGCGGCGGATGTACCGGGTGCGCCAGTCCTCCGCCAGCTGTGCCGCCCGCTCTGCCCCGCCCGGGTAGCTCCTGAGTTTTTTCAGATAGTGCACTAACTCCTGATACCGCTTTCGGTTGGATGCCGCGGCCGCTTCTTTCGTCAGGATACAAGCGTATGCCTCCAGCAGTTCGCTTGGATACCGCTTTTTTAGGGCCGTTTCATAGCGGTCCAGGATAGAAAGATTTTCAGACTTGACAACCGCTTCCATCAACCGCTCCCAAAGCCCCTCGGATTCCATAAGCTCCAGCTTGTGGTAAGTTCGCCCGGAAAGATACCGTTCTCTGTACTCGACCCACTGCGCCGGTGTACACACGTTCTTCAGGCGGTTCAGCATCTCTATAGCGCTGGAGGACAGATCAAAGACATGATACTCCAGCTCCGCAATCAGCTTGTCCCGCTGCCCCTGCTGCTCGTACAGATTCATCAGCCATTCGCTGTACTCCGCTACCAGCCCCCGCTTGTCACGGTCGGCGGACTTACCCTCCTCCAGCAGACGAATGGCCTCGTCCATCTTCCCGTCCTCAAGCGCCTGCTGGATACACAGCTTACGGATATCGGAATAGTTTGTGTACCGTTCTAAAAAGGCGTCCAGTTCCTCCTTTGGCAAGGACAGCTTTTTCATCAAATCAAAACGGCGTGTCAGCAGCTGTTCCATCTCATATTCTCTGGAATAACCTTGCTTGCCGGAAACCTCAAGGTCCGCAATTTGTCCATCTATCAACTCCAGTTTTTTCCTGTCAAACGTCTCTCCGGAAAACCGGGAGAAAACCGCCTGTTCCGCAAAGTCTTGGACCTTCCAGTGTTCTCTGCCTGGTTCTGCACATTTCAGGAGGAGGTCAAACATCTCTGAAACGGTGTCTTCTTTACAGGCACAAAATATGTCCGTAAGCATCGCGTCCATAGCGTCATCTACATAGGCGCAGCCTTCCTCCGTTTCATAGCTTGCGTATTCCCGCAGCGCATCCATCCCTGCCCGGAGCGCCAGCAACGGTTCCCCCCGCCCCAACAGTATCTGCGTCTGCCGCCTGATAAAATCAGCCATATCGCCCTCAAACTCATCCGCGTCTCTATAGTTGACATAGCCATGGCGGTCAGCGTACTGGTTTCCGATGGAGGCCAGTTCTTTTTTCAGCGTTTTCATACATTCATCCAAAGTCGTCTCCCCATATCGAAGGAGCAGCGCCCTGTAGAGTTTTTCATCAGCGGATATCAATTCTGTCAGCAGTGAACGAATCTGTCCATCAGGAATCTTTTCTACAAGACCGGCGGGAGTCAGACGCTCCCTTTTTGCTGGGGCTTTCTTCTTGGACGGTTCGGCGGCAGATATCGCAAACAGGACCGCCGCCATGTGCTTACAGGCATTTCCATCCTCCGCATAAGGGCAGTCACAGAGCATATCCTCAATGGTATCTCCTTCCAGCAGGATCTCCACCTCATATTCCTCTGTGCCTTCCACAGTGGCGATGTAGCCATCCTCAGTGCGCTCCAGATCTGAGACTCGGCCCTCTTCAAAGTAGGTCCGGCCCCGCTCCAAAATGTGGAGCTGGAACCAATTCTTCCAGGATCCCATTTGCATCGTCTCCAACTCCGTTCTCCTATAATGTCATTTCATTTCCCGACTTCAAGTACCTCTTCAGTAAAAATGCGCAGAAGTATGGAAACGTATAGATATTATCACTGTATCCAATGTTTCCCCCAGTGAGCTTGATTCCGTGGGAAATATCGCTGTATTTTTCGCTGGAGATCAGCGTGCGCAGGGACTTGGCCCTGCCGTTGGTGGCTTTGACTTCCACCGGGATCAGTTCCGAGGCAGTGCGGACAAAAAAGTCCTCCTCCAGCGTAGAGTCCTCCCGCTTATAGTAGTACAGCCCGTAGCCGCTTTTCACCAGCGCCTCTCCCACGATGTTCTCATAGAGCGCGCCCTTGTACACGCCCAGATTCCTGTTGGCCCGCAGATCCTCCTGGGCCTCCTCGTCCAGCATAGCCACCAGCAGGCCGCTGTCGGCAAAATACAGCTTGTACTTGGTCTCCTCGTAGTTGCCCTTCAGCGGCAGCTCCGGGAAATTCAGACAGTAGCAGATATTTACCATCCCGGCATCGCTGAGCCATTCAATACACCCCCGGTAGTCCTTGAACCTTGCCCCGGAGGCCACCTTGGATATCTGGAATTTCTTGTTATCCTTGGCTAGCTGAGGCGGGATCTGATTAAATACGTTGAGGATGCGCCCCTGATCCAGCCCCTCGGCGTATTTCCGAATGTCTTCTCTGTAGTCGGCGATGAGCTGACGCTGGATATCCAGCGAGCCCTCAAAGGTGCCCTGCTCCACATATTCCCGCACCACCGCCGGCATCCCGCCCAGGATGCAGAAATCCAGGAACAGCGAATTGCAGACGGACAGTTCCAATTCGCTGAAGGGCGTCAGCGTCCGCATATGATCCAGCAGATCAGCAATGAACCCATCATCATAGCCCTTTGCCCAGAGAAATTCTTCAAAATCCATGGAGAACATCTCGTAGTCTGTCTTATAGCCTACGCTGTTGCTCTCGATCTTCCGATAATTGATCCCCAGCATGGAACCGCTGCAGATTACATCAAAACGGCCATCAATGGAAAAGAATTTCAGTGCGGTGGCGATATCAGGGAATTCCTGGAGCTCGTCAAAGAAGAGCAGAGTCTTTCCCGGCAGAAATCGCTTGCCCGGGTCCAGACGGGAAATATTCTTGATGATCTCGTCCGTCTTATAGCCGTCGGCTGTGATGAGCTTGTACTTGGGCTCCTCTACGAAATTGATATAGATCACATTTTCGTAGCTGCTTTGGGCAAAACGTTGGACAGACTCTGTCTTGCCCACCTGCCGGGGTCCCTTGACAATCAGCGGTTTGTGGTTAGGGGCGGCTTTCCACTCTGCCAGAAATAAGTCGATTTTCCGTTTCAAGTAGCGCATAGGCACTTCCCTCCATCCGCATTATTGGCTATAGTATACTCCGATGGGGGAAGAATTGCAACTGTTCCGCAAAAAAATGAGCGAATTTTTCCCTATTTCACCTAAAACACGAGCCAATTTCTGATTTGATTCACAAAAATAAGAGGGAATAAAAGCCAGCTTGTCACATTTCTTTGCGACAGGCCGGCTTTTATGGGCCGATTCACCAATTTAAGTAATATTTCGTCATAGTCTTCTCTAATTCGCTTTTGCTTTTTTAAGATGGTGCAGATACAGCAAGGTCGTTGGCGGCTTCCATCTTAAACTTGTTCATAGCCTCACGGGCGTTAGGAACCATAATCTTATTACTATTGCTGTTAGACATAACTCGTCTCTCCTTTTTATTTGTTGTTGTCTTTCGTTCTAAGTCGGATGGAACATCCACACATATCTTTGCCTGGAAAGACGGAGATATACCCGTTTGGCCCTTTGCCTATTTTTGTTAGTTTTGGATGGGGAAACTCAAGGCTGGCGGCGCTGGGCCGAAGCCGCCCCCATATTTCAGCGCCATGGCAGCTTCACTCAATACAGCGACCACCAGTAGTCAAAGACCTTGCGGTAGCCGTTTCCTTTTGGCGGGAGGTGTGGGTACGCCCGCACCTTTTTGCCGCTCACCCGCTTGAGCCAGCGCTGGCACTTGCTGTTTTTCGGATATTTGATGTACTTGCCCGTGTGCAGGAGGGTCTTTCCCTCAAAGCCCCAGTCCACGTATCCCCGGTGGGGCGCATAACCGGAAAGCCGGGTGATGGCCAACCGGCGGTCTGACTTTTCCCGCCCTTTCCTGCGGCGGTACTGCCGGC
>OFFZ01001606.1_pt1 | contig 12528 bp, 15 predicted proteins | sample 1521631 | NCBI WGS metagenome assembly OFFZ01 (sample SAMEA3504102, study PRJEB24116) | mouse gut metagenome | biome: mouse gut; feature: mouse-associated habitat; material: faeces | place: Denmark | collected 2011 | reverse complement strand
TTATGCTATTATCCGGAAAAACATCAAGACTTTGTACTGAAATTTTTGAGTTGTCTCTAATTCATTCCCTTTCTTTTCCTGATCCATTCCCGGTTGCCGCTTTCAGCCCACCCCTTACGGAGTGGGCTTTCTCGCGGCTATTCTGTAATGCGGCATCCGTCCTGCTTGTTACTTTGTCTCCAGCCAGTTCTTCCCGCTGTGAGCTTCTGCAATCAGAGGAACTGTCAGAGCGCATACCCCCTCCATCTCCTGGGTGAGCAGGGATTTGACACGCTCCGCCTCGTTTTCAGGACACTCGACGATGAGTTCATCGTGAACCTGCATGATCAGACGGGAGGAGAGTCCTTCCTCCTTCAGCCGCTTGAAAACCTTGACCATGGCAAGCTTGATGATATCGGCGGCAGTACCCTGGATAGGCATGTTGAGTGCTACCCGCTCCCCGAACGACCGGGTAGCGTATTTGCTTGCGGTGATCTCCGGGAGGGTACGGCGGCGGCGGAAGATCGTCTCTGCATACCCTGTCTCTCTGGACTTCTTCACCACATCCTCCATGTACCGCTTCACTCCAGGGAATCTGGCGAAATAGGCATCCATGTATGCCTTTGCCTCCTCGGCGGAGACACCCAGATCCTGAGACAGGGAAAAGGCGGAGATCCCGTAGACGATTCCAAAGTTCACCGCTTTGGCCGCCCGGCGCATGGAGCTGGTAACCTCATTCAGCGGTACGCCAAAGACGTGCGAGGCGGTGACTGCATGGAAATCCTCCCCGGAGAGGAACGCCTCCTGCATGGATTCATCGCCGGAGATGTGCGCCAGAAGCCGCAGCTCGATTTGGCTGTAATCGGCGTCTACCAGGACACAGCCAGGAGCGGGAACGAACATTCGCCGCAGCTCGCTCCCCAGCTCTGTGCGGGTGGGGATGTTCTGCAGGTTGGGTTCTGTGGAACTGAGCCGCCCGGTGGCGGTGACGGTCATCTGGAAATTGGTGTGGATCCGTTCGTCTGGGCCGGCAGCCTTCAGGAGTCCGTCCGCGTAAGTGCTGCGCAGCTTCATATACTGCCGGTACTCCAGGACATCCCGGACGATGGGGTGATCCAGCTTCTCCAGTACCTCCGCATTGGTGGACCATCCAGTCTTCGTCTTTTTACCGTGGGGAAGGCCCAGCCGCTCAAAGAGGACCTCTCCCAACTGCTTCGGAGAGTTGATGTTGAATTCCCCGGCATAAGTGTAGATCCGCTTTTCCAGCTCCCCGATAGCGATCCCAAGCTTCTCCCCAAACTCCCGCAGCGCTCCAGTGTCCACCTGGAAGCCTGCCGCCTCCATCTCAGCCAGCACCCTGCACAGTGGCAGCTCGATGTCGAAATACAGCTCCCCCAGGCCCATCTCCTTCAGATGCGGCAGCATCGTTTTATACAGTGCATCGATGGCGAGAGCATGACTGAACCGAAATTCCTGAGCCTGGACTGGGTCATCGTTGTCCAAAGAGACCGGCTTGGGCAACTCCTTATGAAAATAGGAGATAGAGAGCCGGTCAATATCATAACTGCCCGCTGTGGCGTCCAGCAGGTAGCCAGCCAGGGCAGTATCGAAGATAAATCCCTCCGCTGGAAAACCATTTTCTATCAGGAGCCGGGTCAAATCCTTGACGTTATGGGATACCTTTTTGACGCTCCCTGCAAATAGAGTCAGCAGTTCGCTCCAGTCGCCAGCATAGGAATCCTTAGCCAGTTCCGCCATGATGCCAGTATCCGGCCCAGTCTGACAGAAAACATCAATGACTGACAGGTCGCCTGATGGCAATATAGTTACATGATCTGCGCCTCGCCAGAGTTCCAGCAGCCGCTCTGCCTGCTCTATGCTCGTTACATGCTCCGTCTGAATCGCAATTTCCGGCTCGCCTTCTTTTGCTTCCGGCGGGATATCCTCTCCTGTCAGGCCCATCTTCTCAATGAGCTTATTGAATTCCAGGCGCAGGAACAGGTGGTACAGCTCCGGTTTTGCTGGGCGACAGAGATTTTCTTTTGGGTCGAACGCCAGGGGAGCGTTGGTGATGATTGTTGCCAAGTGGTGGCTCATTCTGGCATCGGCTTCTCCCGTCTCCAGTTTTTTCAACACGGCAGGTTTTGCGTCTGCCTCGGGCATGGCGGCGTAGAGGGCGTCCACTGTCTGATATTTTTGGATCAGCGTCATCGCCGTCTTTTCACCAATTCCCTTGACGCCAGGAATGTTGTCGCTGGCGTCGCCCATGAGTGCCTTCAGGTCGATGATGTGGATGGGGTCGAAGCCGTATACCTCCCGGAATGACTCCGGAGTCATGTCCTTCGTGGTAGTCTGCCCCATGTGCGTGGAGATCAACTTGACCTTCGTATGCTCTGTTACCAGCTGAAGGCTGTCTCTGTCTCCAGTGACAATCACACAGGCCCACCCGGCGGACTCACACTTCCTGGAGATGGTCCCGATGAGGTCGTCGGCCTCGTAGCCGGCAAGTTCGTAGCGGGGGATGTTCATGGCATCCAGCACATCCTTCAACACGGGCATCTGCTGAGCCAGTTCCTCCGGCATCCCCTTGCGCTGCGCCTTATATCCCTCGTACTCCAGATGCCGGAAAGTTGGCTCTTTCCGGTCGAAGGTCACGCAGACGGCTTCAGGGGCCTCCTCGTCCATCAGCCGCTGGAGCGTTGTCACAAAACCATAAACTGCGTTGGTATAAAGTCCGTCCTTCGTTGTCAGGGGGCGGACGCCATAAAATGACCGATTGACAATACTGTTGCCGTCAATTACCATCAACTTCATTTTGATTCCTCCTCTTTGAAAAAAATTATACCAGCTTTCGCAGAAATCACAACTGCGGGATTTTCTCGCCGCACGGCTTCTTTTATATTATGCGCTCGCTTCCAAAAATATCGAGTCCCTGGGCTGCTTTTCCCAAGGAAATTGTAAATGTCCATCGGGACATATAGAGATCATAGAACCTGCCTGCTGCGGAAATACCCCTCATTCAGACTGGTGTTTCGGGCAAACAATAGGGGCCGGCATGGGCAGAAAACTTGTGGGGTACAGAAGAGTTCCTTCTCTTATGAAGACATATTGCTTTTGGATTGCCTCAAGGCTGACAAGCAACTTGAGGACAGCACAGACCTCATCCTACACGGGGGGGATAACAGCTTCTTCATGTTTGATAGTTTTCCTTGCTATCGCATAACATAGCATAGCCACATTCCGAAAGGCTGAAAGACAAGGAGGTCATATTCATGACGAAATTAACAGATGGCAGCCAAACCATTGGAATCACTATGTGTATCCGGGGTTATGCGGGAAGACGCCGTCCAGACATAAGTGCGGGCTTCTTCGAAACCGGTGGGCTTCCCAAAGCTGAGGACGGCGAAACCTGCATCGTGGAGGACGTATCGTGCTGTGTTGATCGGGCGTTCGACTGGTCGAACTATAGGAAAAGTTTCTTCGACCCGGAAGCTGAAGTATACAACAAGGAGAATGGATTCACCCGCAGGGTTACTGTGGAAGCGATCTGACGGGAGGGGCTGGATGATTTTTCTTGATCTTAAAACGGCTGTTTTTGCCGCCGCCACAGAACTCATTCGCACCCAGTCCCCTCCCATCCTCACCACCCCCCTTATCCTCTCACATGTGAATCTGCTGGAGGCCCGTACCGGACATTATGTCATCATGCAGTTTGCCGACTGGGAAGTGGAAGAGTTTCTGATGGGGAGAAAGGATGTGTTCCAGATGCAGCGGAATCTCGACAGGAGTTTTTCCTACCGCATCCGTCCGGAGTTTTCTGCGTCCATTCCTCGGCTGATGGAGGTCCTTGACCCAATGCTCAATTATCCCATTGATTTCCTTCGGGAAATTGGACTTTTTACAAAGGAGAATAGTTATGCGGAATAAGAATACACAGGCGTTCGGCGAAGTGCAGGAAGACATCACCCTGCGCGTCGAATACAGCATCTTTGACCGGAAGGATTCTCTCCGCACGGAGGGAAACATCATGAAAACCGTCAGTCTTCAGAAGGAATTCTTCAGTAGCGGCGACGGGCTGAACATCGGGAGAGTCCTCGATTTCCAGGAGAAGGCGAACGCCCTCCTCCAGGAGGTGAAGGGATTGCTGGAGAACGGGACGTTTGTCAAGGTTTCGCTCACCAAGGGAGCCTATGAACATGTTCCCGAGTACACCGTCACCAACGAGCTGGGAACCCATACCTGCTCTCTGAAGCAGCTCCTGTTTGAGTGCTGGGCGTTTGAAGGCAACGCACTCGACGGAGATCCGGATGAGGAGGGGGCTGGCCTGTATTTGAGTCCGGACACCCGGTATACAGATGCAAGCTGGGATATGGTCCTCTATTGGGAACAGGATATCCTGAAGTCTCTGTCCGAGGCACACCTCTGATTGCTCTTTTCACATCCACCATCCTGCTCTTGCCGGCGAGTTTTTCGGAAAGGTGCTTGTTAAACAAAACATAGACCGCCTTTGGGCGAAATAATAAAAAAGGAGGAAATCGAAATGTATCATCAGCCGAAGCCAGCAGCCATTGCCAGAAGGCTGGCTGCACAATATTGGGGACCCGTCCAGCGCCAACGAAAACTCTCTAACGGTATCTGGTGGTTCACCACGGCAGGACACGGAGGGTTCGTAGTCGATCTTGACGTACGCCCTGAGCTGAAGGAATTCCAATCCGATGTGTTTCGTCGGGAACGACTCTATGAACATGAGCAGCATTTTGCCGCCTTTGAGGAGGACTGCATGGCGCCCATCGTGGAATGGACATACCCGGAGATCATGGCGTCCATCCAGAAGTCTCTCATCGAACCGTATCGTTCCATGCCTTTTGACGAGTTTGTACGGGAGCGTAAAGAGGATTTGTACAGTAGCCTCGCCCGCTGGAATCCCAACTGGTTGATAAGGTACCCGGAACCCGGTGTGCCGGCATCTAAATAAAGCACAAAAAGAAAACCGTCTTGTTGAACACAAGACGGTCTTCTTTCTTTTTTTGTCCTTTAGGATCGTAGGGTCAATGCTTCCGCCGCATTAAATCAATCGTCTCTCTGAAGAGGGGCTGGCATGGGAAAACGGGTAAGGGTGGCACCCCTTCGTTTTTATATTTTTTGCATTTAATGCATAGTACCCAGTAATCTTCTGTGCAAGGGTGAAATAGAAGGAAAAAGTGAAAGGAGACAGTTTTATGTACTATCTGATTGACCTGTATCAGCAGACCAGGACGCCCCTTGGCAGCCGTATGGATGTTCTCATTCATTGGCGGTTCCACCTGTATCATGACTGGAGTTCCATTTTTACTCCGCTCTTGAATTTCAGAGATCTGAATATCACGGGCAGGGACGTGTACGCCACAGAGGTTGACGCTCCTAGGCTGCGGCGGTTTCAGGTCGTGGATAAAGCTGGGCGCAGTCAGGACATTCGTACCTGGTCAAAGGAAATCAGCGTCGTTAATGGCATGTCACATTTTCCCTGGAGCATGCCCAATAGACGCCCGCCCCTCTTCCGTGCAGAGCCGGCGTTGTTTGGTTCAAAACGAACTTGCCGCAAGGCACACTGCAGTTCGCTCACCATGCAGTATCTGCGGGAGCAGGCGGGAACCATTGACCCTGACTTCGAGGACGAACTGCTGGGCTTTACCCCGGTGAGGGACAGCTCCAGACCCAGGCGCATGAAGAAATCCTGCTGCCCGGAGTATCCGTATTCCCGTAGCTCCCGCTCCTGGAAGGACGGCACGAAGAACGCCTACCAATGGGGGCGGCACATCGAATGTGTGAAGAACATGCCTATCCACAAGCGTGTCTCTCGGGACACTGACTGGGAAGTTGCGGAGGCTGATTATATCGGGGACGACACGACGCATTTCCATCCGGAAGACAGTAGTTGTGAGAGTATGTAAAAAAACAATGAGAGGAGGAATCTTGGGTTTTCCCGCCGGGACATGGCGGTGAGACTCGGGAAAACAATGAAGGCATTTAGTATCATTTGGGATGTTGACGAGGGCGATGATGTCTGTCTGCCCTCCGAGGTTGAGATTCCTGCTGACATCGATCCTGATGACGAAGAGAGGATTTCTGATTACCTCTCCGACCTTACCGGATTTTGTCATAAGGGATTCTGCCTGGACGCCTAAAACAAAAAAGAAGGAGAAGACGTAAATGAGCTATTTTTGCGATCAAATGGATTGTCCCGTATGTGGAGGGATCATGAACACCTCCATGAATTGCAATACAGGGGAGGAACGGCGCATCTGCCTGCTGTGCGGCACCACCCAGAGCTGGAATCTGCGTCCGAACAAGGACGGGACGCCTGCAGTGAATGGGGCCGGACAGAGGGTGCTTGACTACAAGGAAGAGATTGGTTATGGCAGCGCGTGCATTGCACACTCTGTATGCGGCATAGACCAGTACCAGCGAATCTCTTTCCCCAAGCCCCTCTCCCCAAACGAAGTCGAAGAGCTGACTGACAAAGTAGAGAAGGCAGGAAGAAAAGAAAAGTCCCGTATCATTCTTTTCGATCCTGACAAAAAGGTGATGACGGTCGCCTATGGAGCCATGCCCACGGTAAGAGAGCTGGTTCCTGATAGCCCGGAGGAGGATAGTTCCTACGATATGCCTTATCCCGTTTCTGTGAAGCTTATCACAAAATAAATCATGATAGGGCTGGGCTTGCCTTTTCCGGCCCCTTTCCCCGCTTCAGGATCGCGCTCTGATTTCCAAGATAATTCGCCATATACTGAAAAAGGAACGAACCCATCTGGGATCGTTCCTTTTTTCTTTCAACTCAATGACCAGGCAATACCTGAAAAATATTTCTGTCTTATTCGATATTTTTTTTCTGCACTGCATATAATCTACCAGAACATCCGGGTGTGGCGCAGCTGGAAGCGCGCATGGTTTGGGACCATGAGGCCGTGGGTTCGAACCCCACTACTCGGACCAGTAAGTTAAATTTTGGGAGGTGGTTTGATGAGCAAACTCGAAGAATTAAGAAAGCAGCGCACCTCAATTGATGGGCAAATTAAAGAGGAGGAAGAGCGGGTCCTGAGAGAAAAGGAGGGCGCAGTCCTGGATAAGATCCGCACCCTCTCTGATGAGCAGATTTCAACCATGCTTTCCTTCCTCCAGCACTCCCGCTCATCCTGTTCTGACGAAAATCCATGTAATGGGTTTTCATATTCGTCAGAGAGATGGCGTTGCAGCAAATGCATGCTGATGGAGATTTTGCGCGGTGAACATGGCGGCAGCTATGATTTCTATTTTGATGTAACTATCACCAAGACGGCGCCATAAGGCAGAAAGAGGAAATTATGGTATATGACAGCGGACTGATTGTGGGGCGTTTTCAAACTTTCCACAAAGGCCATCAGAGCCTTGTGGATGCTGGACTCAGCTTGTGTGATCGAATTCTCATCCTGATTGGCTCGGCACAAGAGAGTGGCACGGAGCGCAATCCGTTCAATATTGCCACAAGAATCGACGTGATTCGTTCTGTGTATGAGGACAATAAGCGCGTGTCTGTATATGCGCTCCCCGACCTGACTCATGAGGATGACCTCTCTCCTGAATGGGGGAGATACTTGTTGGACCAAGTGGATCGGTACATATACAAGGCGCCGGAACTGATGATTTACGGCAACGACGAGGCCCGCAGTCGGTGGTTCGACGTTGAGGACATCAAGGACACTGCGGAGTTTATCATTCCTCGTAGCCGGCTTCCGATTTCTGCAACCATGCTTCGTGATATGATGGTGCGGGATGAACGCAGGGAATGGATGAAGTGGGTCAATCCTAAACTCCATAAGATGTATGATCGCCTTCGTGCTGAACTCATGGAGGTTCCGTATTATTCTCAACTGAGGAAAGCTCCATAATGGGGCTTTCCCTCATATGCCGGTGTGGCGGAATGGCAGACGCAGCGGATTCAAACTCCGTTGGTAGAAATATCGTATGAGTTCAAGTCTCATCACCGGTACCATGATAAGTTGACAGGCTACACCTGGGGAGTTGTCTGTCAACTTTTTATTCTCTATGCTGCCTTTGCAAAAGCAGAAGGCGGCCCCGTTCGAAAGGTAGCAGGCTCTATCAGCAAACCGAGGACTCCCGCCGGTTTTACCAACGGGAGTCTTTTCTCTATCTGTTCGGAATGATGGCCCCGCTCAGTCGCCCAGCCGGACGACCAGCATGGAAGCGCCCGAGGCGCCGCTGGCCAGCTGGACACTGTCCATGCCGGGGATGCTGGGGGTCGTGGAGTATGCCTGAAGCTCGATCGTGGTGCGCTCCGGCAGGGCCAGTGTGATCGTGCATTCAAACTGCCGGGCGCCCACCGTGGGGGCGATGACACCCTCATAGTCGTCGGCGCTGGAGATCAACAGCCGGGTCCCCACCGGCTGAACGGAGGGGACGCTGAGGGTCACACGGTAGGAGATCTGATAGGTGCCCGCCTTCTGCGGGCAGAACACCGACTTTCCCCCGAGCATCGAGCTTGAGTCGCCCAGGAAGAGCTCCGGGCAGACGACCGACACATCCGAAAAGCCGATGAAATCATCGTCGCCAAGGCCGATGCTGTTGCCCCGGGTGTTGGCGGCGTAGGCGGCGATGGCCGTGGGGTTGGGTCCCGGGGCCCCGGTGGGGCCGGTGGGACCAGCGGGCCCTTCCGCACCGTCGGGGCCGTCGGGGCCGTCGGGACCGGCCTCGCCCTCGGCGGGACCCTCGGGACCTTCGGGGCCCTCGGCGCCCATGGGGCCCTCGGGGCCGGGGAGGGTGGGGGCCTTCAGCACCGCGCCCAGCTTGGAGGTCAGCGCCATCTGCTGCTCCATGATGCCGGACAGGGTGTCCTTCACGCTTTTGTTGACCTGCATCACCTCGTCCAGGGAGGCCGCCCCGTCCAAACCGGGCATGGTGCCCAGGACGTATTGCAGCTTCTCGCCCTCGACGTTGAGGAGGTGGCTCAGGCTCAGCTCCTCGGCGGCGATGGAGGAGATGATCTCATTGAGGCTGCCTTCTCGGGTCAGCGGGGGATCATTCTTGGGGAATGTGGGCATTGACATAAAATACCCCTCCTTAGCTCAGACGGACCATGGACAGGGAGGCCCCGATGGAATTGGGCAGCAGAGTCACCAAGCCCGCGTAACCGTACACCTGCAGGGAGACCTTGGCCCCCGCCGCCAGATCCACCAGGAAATCGTTGGACAGGCGGCTCAAAGGTGCCGTCTGCGGCATGACGTTGGAGGCTTCGATTTCCGTACCGTCGACCATCAGCCGGGCGCCGAGGGTCAGGGGCGTGACGGAGTTGATATTATAGGAAACCCGATACCGTCCGGCCTCCGCCACGGTGAAGGTGTCGTTTGCCCCGTTGACCGTGATGTCGGGGGACAGGGTCTGGGCGTCGGGCAGAGCCACGTTGGTTCCGGACATGAGGACCGTGAACGCCGCACCCTTGGTGCTAGCGGCATAGGCGTTGGTGGCGGTGACATTGGGTCCGGTGGGACCGGTTGGACCGGCAGGGCCGGTGGGGCCGGTGGCGCCCGCAGCTCCAGGGGCTCCGGCGGGGCCTGCGGGGCCGCCTGCGGGGCCGGCAGGGCCCTGGGGTCCGGTGGGTCCGGTGGGTCCGGTGGGACCCCGCATGGGAGAGGCGTCCAGAGCGCCCTGCATCTTCCCTTTCAGGAAGATCTGGTTCTGAACAGCAGTCTCCAGCAGACCGCGAACGCTCTCATTGGCGTTCAGCACGTCTTCCACGGTTGCTGCGGGGCCGCTGAGGCCGGGCAGGGTTCCGAGGATATATTGCATCTTCTCGCCCTCAGCATTGAGGATATGGCTCAGGCCAAGCTCCTCCATGGCGATGGAGGAAAGAATCTGATTAACCGCATCTTCCCGCTGGATGGGCGGGTCAACGTTGGGGAAACTGGGTAGAGACATAATTGAGAAGCTCCTTTCACACTGTGGGTTGCGCTGCGAAAGCGCATGGGCAAGCCGGCGGGAGAGGAAGGCTCTCCAGCGTCGTGCCCAAGATACTCTATGCGCCTGCGCGCCAACAGGTTCCGGCTGGAACCCAATTGCCGCTTCCATCATAGGTTGGAACGGCGGCAATCGATATCATGCCGTAACACTCCGGCCCCGGCGGTCGCTTGAACGTGCTGATGAAACCTCCATTGTTTTGCTGAGAAGCAGCGCCAAACGCGGGCGGTAGAGAGGAGAACTGAGCATGGAAATGAGGTGCGGATACAGTCGTGATGCTGGCGGAGCTCCTGTCCGCCCTGGGCGTGATAAGCAGCGTGGTCCTTTGGTTCTTCAAGTTTGTTCAGCGGAGCAGAAGACAGACGGAGGATCTGAAGTCCATCCGCAAGGAGCAGCCCCTGATCTGTTACGGGCTGCTGGCCTGTTTGAAGGGCTTAAAGGAGCAGGGCTGCAACGGCCCGGTTACGGAAGCCATGAACCGGCTTGAAGAGCATCTCAATCAGGCTGCGCACGACGAAGAGGGCTGAAGGCAAATCCTGTTCATAGGCTTTCCCGCGCCTGCCGGAAACGCGGAGGCGCTTAAAACATGAGCGAATCTTACGATATGGGGAACGGTACATTATGAATCAGATTGACTGGAAACGAAAGCTAAGCTTCCACAAGCTTTGGGTGGCGATAGCGGGTATCGTCACGGCCTGACCATGGTGTTCGGACTGGATGAGAGTCCCATCAGCTCCGTAGCAGGCGCTGTGGTATCGGTGATTTGTCGGGAGCGACAACGAATTTGACGATGCAGCCCAAGAAGCTATGCAGGAAGAGATTGAGTCGATAGCGCTGGCGGTGCGGGAACATTGGGAATTGGCTCTCTCTCCAATATCTAATCTGCAGCTTACTCTGGAGGAAAACGGTATTGTCATTACAGGTTTTGATACTGTGGACAGAAAAATCGATGCATTTAGTCAGCGGACACTTATTGATGACGGTAATGTATTCTTTATTGCGGTGGCGCAAGGAGAAAAACCAAAGGGCAGAATTTTCTTTGATATGGCACATGAACTTGGGCACATTCTCCTTCACCCTTGGAGCGAGAGCCTCGACCTGATCAGCAAGGAGGAATTTAAGAGCCGTGAAAATCAAGCTACCAGATTTGCCAGCGCGTTCCTCCTTCCGAAGGAGTCTTTCCTTCAGGAGATTCAGGCATATCCGACTGATCTGAACTACTACCTGGATTAAAAAAACGGTGGCATTGTTCCGTGCAGGCCATGATTTACAGGGCCCACCAACTGAAGGCAATCACTGACAGCCAGTATCAGTACATGATGCGGCAGGTCTCTAAAAAGGTTGGAGCACAAATGAACCTGGTGATACGCCGTATTATTTCAATGAAAATATCTTTCAAGGAGCTATTGATGTACTCTTTGAAGCTGATTATCTGAACCCCAACACTTTCCTCCAGCTATTTAAGAAATATGGTGTGACGATGTATCTGGAGGATATCGGAGAACTTCTCCATCTCCGAAAAGATACACTCAGGGTGGAACCGAGCCAGACGCGCATTGTTCAATTAAAGAGCCCTGATCAATAGGATATGGGAAACTAGAACAACATCCGTAAATGTTGTCATATTCTTGGTAATATGGTACTATTCCTGCCACGGGAGGGGACAAGAATGCGAAGTGATTTTCCTAAAAATCGATTTTGACCTCTTATTCCATTAGCAGCACAATATCTTCGGAAAGCCGAAGATATTGTGCTTTTTCTATGACCTTTTCAGAAAGTTTCCCTGTATCGTACCGGACAGTAGAAGATCAAAATGTCCATTTGACGAGGCTCGCCGGTCCTGCGTTCTTTCAAATTGCAATCAATATAAAAATCCCCAAGACCGAATGGTGGTGCCTGGTAAAGAACAAGACAAAAGACACAAAATTATTAGGCACTCACCAAAAAAGCAAGCCTTTGTGACAAAATCGAACATTCAGAAAAAAGGAGGCAGTAGCCATGCCGGATATGAAATTACCAAGCTATTTTTACGGCGACGAGGCGATGCAGTTTACCTATTTCCGTATCCCCTGCCAGCTTATCACCCACCCTCGGTTTAAGCACCTCTCCACAGACTCCAAGCTGCTCTACGGGATGCTGCTTGACCGTATGAGCCTGTCCATCAAAAATGAGTGGTACGACGATACCGGGCGCGTCTACATTTACTACACTGTAGACGAGGTATGCAGCAATCTGAACTGCGGACGGGACAAGGCCATGAGGCTGCTGGCCGAGCTGGACACCGGCAAGGGCGTCGGTCTGATCGAGCGGAAGAAGCAGGGCCAAGGCAAGCCCACCCGGATATATGTCAAGCGTTTCACCACACAGGAGATGCCTCCCCAGCCTGAGAAGAAGCCGGAGCCTCCCGCGCCACCTCCTGGCGTCGAGTTTGCCGACGTGCAGAAGTCGGATTTTCCGACCTCAAGACGCCGCAAAAATCCACCTCAAGAAGTCGAGGAAACCGACCCTAATCAAACTAAAAGAAATCAACTTGATTTTATCCAGCCTGATCCATCCATCTAT
>OFFZ01001602.1_pt1 | contig 12538 bp, 12 predicted proteins | sample 1521631 | NCBI WGS metagenome assembly OFFZ01 (sample SAMEA3504102, study PRJEB24116) | mouse gut metagenome | biome: mouse gut; feature: mouse-associated habitat; material: faeces | place: Denmark | collected 2011 | reverse complement strand
ATGCCGCGAGGGTCAAATACCAAAGTGTCCGAAGGACACTTTCTGCTCTGCAGCGCTGCAAGCTTTATTGAACTGACTGTGCCGGGCCTGGATTTTCGGGTGGGAAGATTCAGGCTTCGCTGTGGCTGTGAGCGGATTGATTGTATGCCATGACTGATTGGATGCGCTCTCCCCTGCCAGAGGGGATTTTGGCTTCTGTTCAACCAGCTGTTTCTGCGAGAGTGATATAGCCTGTAGCCTATATTATGTATATCTGCATAAATATTTAAAAATATTGTAGTCCGGATTTATAGTAAAGTCAAGAGGTAGAAATCAGGTTGATATTCGGAAAGAGAAACACAGCTGGTCAGGGTGATGGAGTCCTATCATGTGACGGAGGCGGGGATTCCGGGGAAGGACACCATGGAAGCGTTCAGGAAGGCATGCGTCTTTCTCTGTCCGGAAGAGAGGGGAAATCTTTGCAGGATGCTGAATCTATTGTGGAAAAAAGGAAATCATGGTATACTTACATCCATAGGCAGGGAAAGCGGGAGAGGGCTTGCGGACCAATTATTGGAATAGCGTCAGGTTTGGAACGAGAACGATGGACATCCATGTGTTTTGCCAGGATGCGGGGACTGAAAGAGACAGGAGGAGGGTAAAAGTGGAGACATTCGGCACAGTTCTATCTGAGAGGGCTCTGGAAATTATCATGGGGCATGCGCATGACGACAAGTCGATTTCCTCCGTACGGTCATTCGCATACGACATGTTAGGCCCCACACCGGATCGGGGAGATCTGCTCTATCGCTATGAACATTCGCTCAGAGCGGCGGAAAACGCAGCCATCGTTGCGGAAGCAGAAGGCCTTCCAAATGACGACCTGATCATAGCATCCTGCAGTCAGGCCATTGACAGCGCGAATTGGATCATGTCTTTGCCGAGAGGGACCAGGACGGCACAGGATATGATAAATGAAAACTGCCGGAAGAGAATCGCTCTTCTGCAGGATATTTTGGCGCAGGCCAACAAAGGATTATGAAACTATTGACTTTTGGCCGGTTGGGACATAAACTGAACAAAAAGGCGTTTGGATGTGGAGGTGATTTCAATGGGAACTTATTTGAATCCGGGAAACAATGGCTACCAGGAAATCCTGCAGTCTGAATATGTGGATAAGACAGGCCTGATTGCCTTGATTAATCATACCGTGGGGACAATGCAGAAGCTGAACTGTATCAGCAGGCCGAGGCGCTTTGGCAAGTCCTACGCGGCGAAAATGCTGTGCGCATACTACGACTGCTCCTGTGATTCCCGTGCGCTGTTTGACGACAAGGAGATAGCGGGGACGCAGGGGTATCTGACGCATCTGAACCAGTACCATGTGCTCAATCTGGACATCACCGGCTTCATCTCCGGTGCGGAGAGGATGAACATGCCGCTCTCAAATGTGCCGAATATGATCGCCGATGCGGTCTACAGGGAACTGACGGAAGAGTATCCGGATCTGGAAGGGAAAAGCCTCGAGGACGCCATGATTGGCTGCGTGGAAAAATCGGGGAAAGAGTTCGTGTTCGTCATTGACGAGTGGGACGCGCTGATCCGGGAGGCGAAGGGGGATGCGGCGGTACAGAGGAAGTACCTGAATCTCCTCAGGGGCTGGTTCAAGAACAATAATTTCACGCCCAGGGTCGTGGCGGCGGCTTACATGACAGGCATCCTGCCCATCAAGAAGGACGGCTCCCAGTCGGCCATCTCGGATTTCAAGGAGGTGACCACCCTGAATCCCGGCAGGTTCGTGGAATTCACAGGCTTTACGGAAAGGGATGTCCGGTCATTGTGCGGGAAATACGGGATGGATTTCCGGGAACTGCGGCAGTGGTATGACGGATATGACTTCCCCGGATACGGAGCCATTTATAATCCCTATTCCGTGATGTGCGCCATGCAGGAGCAGAAGTGCCGCTCCTACTGGCAGAAGACATCTGCGGCGGAATCCCTGATGACCTATATCAACATGGACTTCGAGGGGCTGCAGGAGACCATTTCCCGGCTGATTTCCGGGGAGGAGGTAGAGGTTGACACGGACCTTTTCGAGAATGATTTCGAATCCTTCAAGAGCCGTGACGATGTGCTGACGCTGCTGATCCATTTGGGCTATCTGACCTGGCAGGAGGACGATGGGACGGCGCGCATCCCAAATGAAGAGGTGAGGATTGAGTTCCGCAAGATCCTAAAGGGGACGAACGTGAACCGGAAATGGATGGAGCTGCTCGGCCGCTCCGAAAAGCTCCTGGAGGACACCATAGCGGAAGACGCGGAGGCTGTCGCAAAGGCCGTGGAGGAGATACGGGATTCCCAGTACGCGCCGACCTACTATAATGATGAACAGGCATTGCGGTACGTGATCAAGTTCGCGTACATTGCCGCGTTAGACCAGTACCTGAAGGTGGAGGAGCTGCCCTCCGGGAAAGGGATCGCGGATGTGGTGTACCTGCCGAAGCGCAGGTCCACGCTCCCTGCGCTGGTGGTGGAACTGAAATGGAACAAGCCGTCCGAGGGAGCGATCCGGCAGATAAAAGAGCGGAACTACCCGGCGATATTGCAGGACTATGACGGCGAGATCGTGCTGGTGGGAATCGGTTATGATGCGAAAAAGAAAGCGCATAGCTGTGTGATTGAAAGACTCTGAAGGCTGCCTGGCGGGAACAGGGCCTGCTTAAATTTTGCGAAAGGAGAGTATGATAACATGACTATTTTTTTGAGAGGTGTCTGCCTTTAATGCCGTATCAGTGGACAGAGATACGAAGATAAACGCATAATAATTCTCTTTTTGACCAGTACCGACTGTTGAAAGGAGAAAAAATGAGCTATATAAACGCGAATCTTGTATTGCCGAAAGAACTGATAAAGGAAATCCAGAAATATGCAGACGGAATCAACCTGTATGTACCCAAAGTACCTGAGGCGAAAAGTGCCTGCAGCTCCTACAAGCTGGAAATATACAGACGGAATCAGGAAATATGCGGGAGATTTCTGCAGGGCGAAAAGGTCTCGGAATTAGCCGGAGCATATTTCCTTTCCGAAAAGAGCATCTATCGAATCCTTGGCGGGATGAAAAAAAATTATGACATTTGGACGGGAGAAATCGTTTCGCGGTTTCTCCCGTTCTTTTCGATTTCCACATAAGAATGACAATCGGAAGTCCTCATGTTATCATTTATACTGCATAACGCTGAATGCTGCCTAATGCAATCATGCGATTGAACCGGTCAGCGTTATGCAGTCTGATTTCACGGCAAGTGAAATCGTTAAGCAGTATATACTGCGCACCGGTTAAATTTGCAGTACAAGTGCCACAGACGGAATCGCTCATGATAAGCTTAGGCTTCATGAAGCAATCGAAACAGGTTCACAGGAAGGAGAGGGATGCGCATGCGGGATTACAGATGCAGCGGAAGCAGCCCTGCGCTGGCAGGGCGGATACAGGAGAAACTGGAGGGAATTGTGCGGGAAAAGAAGACCGCGGCGGCCTGTGCCGCAGTCTGCGGGCCTGGCGGGCTCCTGGCGGCGGCCTGTGCCGGCACAAGGGGATTCGATGACAGCCCGGCCCGGGTGGATGACCTATATAATGTAGGCTCTGTCTCCAAAATCTATGTGACGGCGGCTGTCATGAAGCTGGTGCAGGAGGGAAGGATATCCCTGGACGAACCGGTGCGCAGATACCTGCCGGACTGGAGGATGGCGGACGAAAGGTGCGGGGAGATCACCGTCCGGATGCTCCTGAACCACTCTTCCGGAATCCCGGGGACGAACCTCCACGACCATCTTGACCTGGAGGAAGAAGAGGAGCTTTATACGGGAAAATACCGGAACACACCGGCATACTGGCAGACAGTGAAGCTGCGGGCCAGGCCGGGCAGCTTTTCCAGCTACGGCAATGACGGCTTCGACCTGGTGGCGGAAGTAGTGGAGGCAGTGACAGGCAAGCCCTATATCCGGTGGCTGCGGGAGCATATAACAGAACCGGCAGGAGCCTTTTCCACGGGAGTGGGCAGAAGGCTTGCGGAAGGGCATGTGAAGGTAGCCTACCGAGGTGACGAGCCTGAATACTACAACTGCTTCGGCGCAGGGGCGATTCATACCACAGTGCCGGAGTGCGCCATGTTCGGCTCCCTCTTCATCGATTCCAGAGGCGTCATCGGACAGGCATATCTGGACGAGACCAGGCGCCCCCAGGGAGCGACCTTCCTGCAGGGGGCATACGATGCGGCAGACTACTGCCTGGGATGGGACTCCCTCTACAACAGGAACCGGATTCCCCTGGGGGAAGGAGCGGTGATAAAGTCAGGCGGCACGGAGCAGTTTACCAGCTATCTGCTGGTGAGCCCTGCCTGTGGGCTGTCACTGGCGATTTCGGCCACCAATGATGGAGGTGCCCCATGGCTAGAGGTGTTGGAGGACATTGGAGGGGAAGCCTTGAAGCTTCTTGCAAAGAACCGGGAGGACGGTGTCGAAAAACAAAGCGCCCAGGCATCGGAACCCGCCGGCATCAAACAAAGCGCGCTCCTGGAAGTCCCCGGCAGATACAGCGGACTGGCATACGGAAGCACCAGCGTTTACCGCTTTTCCGTACAAGAAGAAACGCTGTACACGGAGACCCTGCAAAAGGGAGGGGCCTGGCAAAGGGAAGAGGGGCTAAGCGGCTTCCAGTGGGACGGGAAAGCCTTCGTAAAAGGGGAGCATGACCGGATTACAGCGGAGGAATATGATGGAAAGGTCTACTACATAAGGTGGGGAGTGGCCTTCTGCCAGAAGAACGCCGGATACCCGTCCCCCGGAGCCTTATGGCCCAATCTGGCGGGAGCCTGCTTCACGGCAGAGGGAGGGGAGGATATTTTCGGCAGAATCTGTCTGGAGAGCATCAATGAGGAAAACGTGCTGATTTTCACTACGGAGCATGAGGAATACCCGGTGGTGCCCCTTGTATGCGATTCCCGGAACGAAAAGGAGACCTGCCTGATTTCGGAAACTACCCGGGATGGGATCGTCTTCCGCCTGGAACAGGAGGGAGACCGGACATGGCTGTGCACAGGGACGGACAGATATGTCAGGGAAGTGTGAACCATGTTTGAGCCTAAACTGGAAACAGCCGCCGCGCTGTTAGGGTTCTCCTGTTCCGGCCGCCTGCTGTTCCTGTTCACAGTGCCGTTAGGACTGGGGCGGGAGCCATCGACATTCCGGATAGGGAAGCAACCGGGGGACCAGGTCCTGGTGACAGTCAGGGAACGGGAATGAGACTAGGAGGGATAAAGATGTGGACGTGTCCAAAGTGCGGGCGTGCCTTTAAGAGGCAGGAGCAGAGCCATTACTGCGGGAAAGCGCTGGAAACAGTAGATGAATACATTGCGGCACAGCCGGAAGCGGTGCAGGGATATCTGAAGGAAATAAGGGAAGCGCTCTGCGCGGCGCTGCCGGAGGCGGAGGAGCGGATTTCATGGAGCATGCCGACTTATTGGAAGGGGCATAATATCATCCAGTTTGCCGGTTTCAAAAACCATGTGGGCCTGTATCCGGGGCCGGAGGCTGTCAGGGAGTTTTCCGAGTGTCTGAAAGGATACAAGACCAGCAAGGGAACCATACAGCTCCCTTACAGCGGGACGGTTCCGGCGGGACTGATTTCCGATATCGCCAGGTGGTGCTATGAGACGGGGAACCATCCGTAAGATCGGAAAGTGTCTGAAAGGTGCAGAGAATGGTATTGACGGATGTGAAACTGGAGCTGGATAACGGCGTCTACGGGCTGTTGGCGCCCGACGGGGCCGGGAAGACCACGCTGATGAAAATGATTACCACGCTGCTCTTCCCCACAGAGGGACAGATTAAATACGATGGGGAGGACATCCGCAGGCTGGACGGTGCGTACCGGGAGAAAATAGGGTATCTTCCCCAGGACTTGGGCTATTATGGAAACTATACGCCGGAGAAATATCTTCGCTGTATCGGTATCCTGAAGAGCATGCCCAGGCAAAAGCTCACAGAGAGCATAGACAGGGTGCTGGAGCTGACCGGGATGGCAGCAGTATACGGTCTTCCGCCTGTTGATTGCGGCGGCTTTTTCCACAGGGCTCTCCCTGATGCTGTTTACGGTGACCCATTATCTGGATAGCTATGTCACGGCCATTGCCTGGGCGCTGCCGGCGGTGGTGGGAGCGGTATTTTTCTGCGGCTTTCGGTTGTGCGCCTTCGGTGAGATTGCCCGCGGCAAATGGCCTGTGCCCCTGGCGGGCGCTACCGTGCTGGGACTGGGGATATTGGCGGCGATGCTCCAGGGACTCCGGGAGATGCGGCGGGATGTGGGGATGTACTGATGGACGAACCTACTGAGGCGCATAAAAGGACGGGCAGGGATGTTGATGTACAAGGATGCTTCAAAATGGAGCAGATCATTGTTAGTGAGGATTGTGAATGCTTCTGAAATATAGTATAATGGAACCGTAATCCAAGATATTTCCCCGAAAGGAGCCGCCATGAACGCAACAGCCAAACTGCCTATCGGCATTGAGAATTTTGAAGATATCCGCAGAAACGGTTTTTACTATGTAGATAAGACTGCCCTGATAAAGGATCTCTTGGAGGGATGGGGAGGCATAAACCTATTTACGCGCCCCAGGAGGTTCGGCAAATCCCTTAACATGAACATGCTGAAGTACTTTTTCGAATATGGCTGTGACCCGCAGCTCTTTGAGGGGCTTGCCATCAGCGCAGAACCGCAGCTTTGTCAGGAACACATGGGAAAGTACCCTGTCATCTCCATCACGATGAAGGATGTAAGCGGCAATGACTACACCACGGCTCTGGAAATGCTCCGTTCAGTCATCGGCAGGGAAGCCATGCGCTTTCGCTTTTTATTGGACAGCGCCGAAATTGCCCCCGAAGAAAAGGACGCTTATAAACAGCTGATTACAATTGATGCTACCAATCAACAGCTGTTCAGCATGTCCTATGGAGCGCTTGCCTCCAGCCTTCTGACCCTTTGCGAGCTCCTCCATAAGCATTATGGGCAAAAGGCAGTTCTTTTGATTGATGAATACGATGTGCCGTTGGACAAAGCGCAGCATTTCGGCTACTATGACGAGATGGTGAGCCTGATCCGCAGCCTTTTCAGCCAGGCGCTGAAGAGCAACCACAGCCTGGCATTCGCCGTGCTCACAGGGTGCCTGCGCGTATCAATGTCTTCCTGCGGAAGACATTTAGAGAGCATCTTCACCGGGCTGAACAACCTGAAGGTGTATTCCATCACAAATACACAGTCCGACGAAAGGTTCGGCTTCACCCAAAGCGAAATCCAGGCCATGGCGGAAAGATTCCAGTGCACCGACAAGCTTCACCTGATCAAGGAATGGTATGACGGATACCGTTTCGGCCGTGCGCAGGTTATCTGCCCCTGGGATGTGATTAACTATATCGACCAGCTGCGCTGGGAGCCGGACGCGCTCCCCAGGCCTTTCTGGATCAATACCAGCGGGAACGGCATCATCCGCAATTTTGTCCGGATGGCAAAGGCGGGCACCAGGAAGGAGCTGGAGCGGCTGATCGACGGGGAGACGATTCCGAAGAAGGTCAACCAGGAGCTGACCTACCGCGACCTCTATACCTCCATGGACAATCTCTGGAGCATCCTCTTCACCACCGGCTATCTGACGCAGCGGGGCAGCGAGGACGGGGAGGTATACCAGCTGGCGATACCGAATCGTGAGATACGGAAGATCTTCATTGACCAGATTCTGGAATGGTTCCAGCAGGAGGCCCGCAGGGACACGCCCACGCTGGACGCATTCTGCGATGCGTTCGTGAGAGGGGACGCGGAAGCGGTGGAAAGCCAGTTCAACGCCTACCTCTCCAGGACTATCAGCATCCGGGACACGAATGTGCGCAAAAGCAAGAAGGAGAACTTCTACCACGGCATACTCCTTGGTCTCCTGAGCCACCGGGAGGACTGGTACATCCGCTCCAATGTGGAGTCCGGAGACGGCTACAGCGATATCCTTGTGGAGATCGAGGAAGAGGGCATAGGAATCGTGATAGAGGTGAAGTACCCGGACAGCGGGAAAAAGTCCGCGGACGGTACAGATGCATCCACCAATCGTGCAAAAGGCGGCAATGCAAAATCCCCATATGAAATGATGGAAAAAGGCTGCAGGGAAGCCCTGCAGCAGATAGAAGACATTGGCTATGAGGAAAAGCTCCGCCAGGACGGCCTGGAGACCATTCTGAAATACGGCATTGCCTGTAACAGGAAGAAATGCAGGGTCATGCTAGAAGATTAGAACAGCAATATAGCGAAGGCTTACCAGGGGATGACTTGCGCGGTAGAATGGGGATTGCGGGGGAGAAAGCCATGAACAAACCAAGCTATAGAGAGGAGTTATTTAAAAGAATTTTCCTTTGGATAAGTATCGGTTTTTTTGTCCTGGGACTGTTGGCGTTTGGCGGCGTATTAAGGCCCACGACATATTCGGAAGTGCAGGAACCGAATCTGCTGGGAACTGAATTTTTAGCGTTTGGCACAGTGCTTCTCATTGTACAGACAGTGCTGGGGGGCATCGTCTCCCGAAAGAAAAAATTACACAATGAGCTGCTTGTAAATGGAAATAGGATAAATGGAACCGTAGAAAAGGTATCTGTGGAAATGGGTGTGCGGTATGCGGGGAAGACTCCGTATATAGTTATTTATACCTTTAACCATCAGGGAAAGGTATATCATCGGGAGAGCTGTTTTTTATGGGATAAACCGGATGTGATGGCAAGTGATTCCATTGTGGTATATATCAACGATTCAGGAAAATCAACGATTCAATTATGATAGACTTGAATCATGAATCCAATGAGAAAATCTCCGGCTCTAATGCCGAATCGCAGCTGTAAAGCATGCATATCTGTTTCCCAGGAGGAAATCTCCAACCACCGAAACAGGCTCATAGGGAGGAAGGCGCATGCCGCATTTAGATGGAACAGACATAAACAGACTACAAAAGCGTCTGCCCAGGGATTTCTTTACCAGGGACGGCATCACTGTGGCCAGGGAGCTGCTGGGCAAGATATTGGTACATGAAACTGCCGTGGGCACCGTCCGGGGGATAATCACGGAAGTGGAGAGCTACATGGGGGAGACGGACAAGGGCGCGCACACTTACGGAGGAAAGCGCACGGCAAGGACAGAGCCCATGTACCATAACGGGGGCACATCCTATGTGTATCTGATCTACGGTATGTACAGCTGTATGAACATTGCCGCCATGACGGAGGGGATTCCCCAGGCCGTGCTGCTGCGGAGCGTGACCCCGGCGGACAGCCAGGAGAAGGAGAGGATGCTGGCCCTGCGCCTGGAGGAACTGAACCGGAAGCGGACGAAGAGGGGGAAAGAGCCGCTTTCTGGCCAAAGCTGTCCCGCAAGCCTGAAAAAGCACCTGGCGGACGGCCCGGGGAAGCTCTGTACCGCTATGGGAATCACCAGGGCGGACAATGACGTGGACATGGTGGAGAGCCAGAGCCTTTATGTGACGGAGGGAATCAAAATAGAACCGGAGCGCATCCAGGCGGGAAAGCGCATCGGCATAGACTATGCGGAGGAAGCCGCGGAGTATCTCTGGAGATTTTACCTATAGGTACTTGTTGGCATGATAAGAACCTCGATGCTGCTGGGAGATTGTGTAAACGAGAAGACAAATAAGGAAATCATCGCATCCTGAAAAATCGTTACTATAACAAAAGTTGGTGGAATAGACCATAAGGTCAGGCTAGAAGATATTGTTTATCCTGATACATTCAAGGCTGCAGAATAAATGGTATGATGAGTGTAGGCAGACGAATTGTGCCAGAGGGATGCAGGAAACTCAAAAAATTTGCCTATTGAACATCTGCGCTGAATGTGCTACACTCAGATAAAATCAATCTGCTTCGACAGACCGCGAAAGGAGAATGATATCATATGACTACTTTTAGAGGTATCGCGTCTTAAAACTGCATATTTGGCGCAGGCAATGAATGGGGTTCCACGGGGCATATGGCCTCTTTATTGTCGTGCCGTTTCCAGGTAGCCTTTCGTGAATACTATACCTTTCGGTTATAGCACACTCAAGAGGTGTGTTATTTTTATACCCATAATCAGCCGCAGGAAGTAACCACAGATAAGGAGTACTTTCTGCGGCATTTCTGCGCCCATTTTCAGAAAATGAAAAACAAAAAAGAAAGGGTATAGTGAGCATGAAAATAATCCGTTCTGTTTTTGGCATCACTGACATGAGGAAAAGAAGCTTTACAGGATTATGCTTTCTCAGCTTTGTAAGAGGCATCTTCTATATTTTGTACATCAATTATATCAAAGAGATGATGAACTGCCTTATAAACAGACAGTTTCAGGAAGCGTATCTTTCTACCGGCCTTTTTATCCTGTTCGCATTATTGCAGCTGACTGTGAAATGTATTTTTGATTTGCTCCGCAATAGAGAACAGGCGGCCTTGGAGGCCCATGTGAAAAAGAAGTACTTTGACAAATTAAGCAGGGCAAAACTCTCCGAACTGTACCAATTCTCCACATCGGATATCCTGACAAGATTCGACGCGGAGATAAGCCAGATCGTGGCATTCAACGTGGTGACATTGATGGATATTTTTTCAGATGTCCTCATGCTGTCATTTATCATTATATACATCGGCGCCAACAATGCGTTCCTGCTTTCCTTTCTGCTCTTGACGCCGTTCATCATCCTGCTGACCAAACGATTTGGGGCAAAGAGCAGAAAGGAATATAAAGAGGGACAGGATGCTCTGATTGACCGCAATGAGCTTGCGAAGAATATCATCGACCATTCCGATAATATCCGGGCCTATTCGGCGGAACGGTTTTTTATGACAAAATATCATAGACAGGAATGCAGATTTACGAAACATAAAAGGAAAGAAGCCTTTTATAACCGGATTTTCTGGCTGGCGAATATTGCGGGATATCAATGCATCTACATGCTATTCTATATAGTGGGGGGATTCCTTGCTTTCGTCGGCATGTTTGAATTCGGAATCATCGTCAGCCTTTTCGTCTTGCTGGATCCATTGATCATCATGATCCAGTCCCTTGCGGACATATCCCCTGCTTTTTATAAGGCAGGTGTCAGCATTGATTTTTATAACGATATCATCGGCCTGCAGGATGTGGCTGACAAGATGACCATTCCCGTGACCAATGAATGTCAAATCGCTTTCGACCATTTGCATTATTCCTATAAGAATAAAAAAACTGGCCCCTCAGCGCCGGTACTGGAAAATATCACCATGAAATTCGGTACAGGACAGAAGATTGCCGTCATTGGTGAAAGCGGCAGCGGTAAGAGCACATTATTGAAGCTTCTCATGGGGTATGACGACAGATATGAGGGCGCAATCTATATCAATAATATAGAGGCCAGGAATCTGGATCTGGAGATACGAAAGACCATATTTTCATATTTACCCCAGGAGGAACGCTTTCTGAATGAAACCATTGAAGATAATATTGACAAAATGGTCGATGCAGATTTGGACGGCTCGAAAATGCACGCAAAAATGCGTTATTATGCAGCTATGGCAGAGGTTGATAAAGAGATACAGGGTTTCGCAAATTCCTACCAGACCGTGATGGAGAACGGCGGACAGAACATTTCGACCGGACAGAAACAGCGAATCTGCCTGCTGATGGCTTTGATAAAAGAACGCCCCATGCTTCTGCTGGATGAAAGCTTCTCGGCAGTGGATCCGGACACTATGCTGAAAATAATAGACAATATGAGCAATCAGAAAAAATGCGGGATGCTTGTAGTCATGCACACAGTCTATGAAGCCGTCTTGAGCAGATTTGATTCCATCATCATCATGGAGAATGGCAGGATTGTATCAAGCGGAGAATATGATGCAGTGAAACATAGTCCCTGCTATCAAAAACTTGAAAAAATATAACATAAGGGGTATGGAACAATGAAATCTTACTTTTACAAGAATTACGCCTTTTTCCTTTTTGCAGCATCTTTCATGGAAATATTGAGAGGGTTCGTCATGACTCAGGGCGTCGCATGGGGAGTGAACTGGATAACCACAGGCTGCATGGATAAGGATCATGATGTTTTCATCACCGGTATCGCTGTATTCGCCACATCCATTGTCTTTTCGGTCGTGGTCGTAAATGTAAGCGGCATATTAGTGGACGTAAAGATGATTCAACTGGAAAGCCATATCAGAAGCGGCATCATCAGGAATACACTGTCCGGCAATTTCAAGGATGGAAAGGCCTTTGAAAAGGATGACATCTTATACCGGTACAACAATAATGTGGCTGATATCAAAAATATGTTTGTGGGCACCATGAACTTCATCGGCGGCTTTGGCAAAATTCTGGGAGGGTATATAGCAGGCCTGATGATTTCATGGCAGCTGACGCTTATATTGATTGGTTTTGGCTTTCTGAAAATATTTGCCGACCGGTGGATTATGAGGCCAGTGGTAGAGATGGCTGAGAGGAGGAACGCCG
>OFFZ01001600.1_pt1 | contig 12543 bp, 8 predicted proteins | sample 1521631 | NCBI WGS metagenome assembly OFFZ01 (sample SAMEA3504102, study PRJEB24116) | mouse gut metagenome | biome: mouse gut; feature: mouse-associated habitat; material: faeces | place: Denmark | collected 2011 | reverse complement strand
GGGGGCTTTCCTTTATGTCCTGCTCTATATTTCCAAAACCTTTATCGAAGACCGTTTTGTTCTGGGGCTGCCGGTAGAAGCCGTCATGCTTACCGTGGCGCAAAAGAGCGCAGTGTCGAGCGCAAATGCGGTCATTGCGGTCATAGTGGCGGTTTCTTTAGGGCTTGCACTGCGTCCGGCGGCTGCAAAATTTATACTTCCGTGTCCTGATGCTGACCGTAAATAATGCTTTGCCGGGTGTTTCTCGGGACAGGGCCTTCGGCCCGTAAATGATAAGCTGACGAATGCGAAAAATCTGCCTGAGTGTACGAATGAAAATGCAACTGTGCTTTTCAGCTCAGATATGATAAAATAAACACGAATGAACCAAAAACGGAAAAAGATGAAAATGAAGATACTAATATAATCAGGAAAGAGACTGCAAAAGAGATTTCAGGAGGCGGTTATGAGCCAGTGTATCAGAGAATTGACATTGAACCTGGGAGGTTGCACAGGAGAAGGAAGCGTTTATAAAAGAATTGCCGCCAGAGGAATCATCAGGCGTGACGACAAATATCTGGCAATCTACAGTAAGTACGGCGATTACAAATTTCCGGGCGGCGGCAGAGAGGCCGGGGAAGAGCTGGAAGACACCCTGCTGCGGGAAGTGCAGGAAGAAACCGGCTGCAGGGTCATTCCGGAAAGCATCGGGGACTACCTGCTTGTGCATGAGCGGCGAAAAGGCAATTCCGAAGACTGGCTGGAGATGGATTCCTGGTATTACTTCTGCGATATAGAACAAACAGTATATGAGCGCAGTCTGGACGATTATGAGAAAGAGTATGGCTATCAGGTTGTGTGGATGACTTTGGAGGAGATGATCCGGAAGAACGAGGCGGGAGACAGGGAGAAGACGCCGTGGATTCTGCGGGAGGCGATGGTCATGCGGGAGCTGGCCGGGCTGGAGGGCAGATTTTGCGGATCAGCAGAATAAGAGAAAGGAATGGATTTTTATGAAAAAAAGGATCGGCGGCCTGCTGGTGGCAATAGCCGTTTCGCTGGCGGCAGCGGGCTGCAAAGAAGGGGCTTCTGTCCCGGAAAGCAGCGGTATGGAGAAGGAGATGCCGTCTCCTGTATCTTCTGTACAGCCGGACTATCAGGACGGAACTTTGACTTACTCGAATCTGGCCGGGGATCACTCCCAGCGCGAAGTGGAGGAGATCCTGCTGGCTGCCGGTATTCCGGAAAAATATGTGGATATGCTGTTTCTATGGGTCAATGATTTTAACCAGTGCATGAGTAAATGTGAGACATTTCATTTGATAGACGGGTTTGTAACGGAGGATATCCCGGTTGTCGATTACGGTGACTACTATCCGATGTCTACCACATGGTTTAAGACGAATCAGAGAAAATATGGTGATGTACTTTGCCGGATCGCAGCTTTTTTGCTGATGCAGGATCAGATCACGGCGAAAGTGCTGATCGAAGAGGAACTGTGGGAATGCTGGCAGGATACACAATGGCTGTACAGTGACAATGACGCGATCAGTAACAATCCGCTCATTGATTTTGACCAAAAACAGCAGAGCCTCTACTATACGGTTTATAATCCGGTGACGATCACGCCCGGCTGCCCGGCGGAAGAGATGGCTGCATGTATTTCAGAGGAGTGGCAAAGGCGGGGGATATCTTTTGCGGAAGGCAGGGTTTCGCTGATCACGATTTGGACGCAGTACGAAACGCAGACAGCGGCGGCACATGCGGCGGTACTGGTTCAGGATGGGGACGCATATCTTCTGCTGGAAAAGACGAATCCGCAGTCGCCTTATCAGGCAACCAGGTTTTCAACGGTGGAGCAGGTGAAACAGTATATGTATGAGTCGATTCATATAGAAGATGTCCGTTATGATATGGAAACAGGAACCTATATTGTCATGGAGAATGACCGGATGCTTTAAAACGGAAAATAACAGAGGCATGTTTTGCCACAAAGAAGGAGGCCGACAGGATGCAGATCAGAGCAGCAGACAGAAAGGATGAGGAAATGCTTTCACGGCTTGACAGACACATCAGACCGGAAGAGCTGGAAGTCAGTATATCGCTTGGCAGAGTCCTGGTGGCCGAAGAGAACGGGCAACTGGCCGGATGGCTGAGATGGAATCTGTTCTGGGACAATACGCCTTTTATGAACATGCTGTTTTTACTGGAAGAATATCGCGGACAGGGATTTGGGGGAAAGATGGTTTCTGTCTGGGAAGAGCAGATGAAAGCGGCGGGATATGAATGCGTCATGACGTCCACGCTGTCCAACGAGGAGGCCCAGCACTTTTACCGCAGAAGGAATTATGTGGATGCGGGGGCGCTGCTGCTGCCGGGAGAGCCGTTGGAGATCATTTTCATCAGGAAATTGTGACGCTTCGTTAAGAAGTTCTTGATTTGAAATTCCGCAGAGTGGGATTATGAAAATTAACGTAGAAAAGAGGGAAGAAAATGAAAGACTTAAGAGTGGCATTTTTACAGATCGCACCGACGGGTTCAGTGGAGGGCAATCTGGAAAAGGGCAGGACATACTGCAGGATGGCGAAGGAGCAGGGAGCGGATATCGCGCTTTTTCCGGAGATGTGGAGCAGTGGGTATCAGATTCCGGAAGAAATCGACAGGCTGAAAGCGCTGGCCGTTCCACGGAATGGTGACTTTGTGCTGGCATTTCAGGCATTGGCGAAAGAGCTGCAGATGGCGGTCGGCATCACATATCTGGAAGCCTGGGAGCCGCTGCCCAGGAATACGATCACGCTGTTTGACCGGCACGGCAGGGAAGCCTACACATATGCCAAGGTGCACACCTGCGATTTCGGGGAGGAGTGCAGGCTTACGGCAGGGGACGACTTCTATGTGGCCGATCTGGATACAGAGAAGGGAACGGTCAGGGTCGGCAGTATGATCTGCTATGACAGGGAATTTCCGGAGAGCGCCCGGATTCTGATGTTAAAGGGTGCAGAGCTTGTGCTTGTACCAAACGCCTGCCCGATGGAGCTCAATCGGATCTCGCAGCTGCGGGGCAGGGCTTATGAGAATATGATCGGCATCGCCACCGTGAATTATCCTGAACAGCAGCCGGATTGCAACGGCCATTCCACGGCCTTTGACGGGATTGCCTACAGGCCGCAGGATGCGGGTTCGCGGGATACCTTGTTTATGGAGGCCGACGGTTCGGAAGGGATCTTTATAGCGGATTTTCCGATGGATGAGATACGTGATTACCGGAGCAGGGAAGTACACGGGAATGCCTACCGCCATCCTCATAAGTATAGTCTGCTGGTGGCGGAAGAGATCAGGGAGCCTTTTATCAGGAAGGATTACAGGCGATAAATAAGGAAGAAAAGGGATTGACAACCGCAGAATAATGAAGTGAAAAAAGGGGATTTCGTGAAGCGGAAAGATGGAGGGCAGAATGAATTTTGAATTGGAAAGGCCGGAAGCGGTCATCAAGGCGCAGGAAAAGCAGAAAGGTTTGAACTGGTTTCTGGAGATGCTGGTATTTGTGCCGGTGTTTTTTGTCTGCATGTTTGCACAGATTCTGGTCACCCTGCCGGGGGAACTGATGCTTATTTCCATGAATGCAGACTATCAGGCGGCCGCGGCGGCCGGAGATCTGGAGGGGATGGCCGAGGCGCTGCGTCTGCTGGGCGGCTCGGATCTGTATATGGTGCTGGCGCTGTTTTCGACTGTGGCAATGACGGCGGTCACGCTTTTATTCTGCAGGTTGATCCAGAAGCGCAGGCCGGATACACTTGGATTTGTGAAAAGGGGAGCAGGCCGGGAGTATCTGATTGGTCTGGCGGCCGGATTTGTCGCATTTTCGGCGGCGGTCCTGCTATGTGTATCGACAGGGGCGATCAGGATCGAAGGGCTTTCCGGGACCTTCGGCGGCGGTATCTTTGCGCTTTTTGTGGTTGGCTATATGGTACAGGGGATGGGCGAAGAAGTGCTGTGCCGTGGCTATCTCATGGTATCTGTCGGTCGGCGCTATCCGATGTGGGTGGCGGTCTTTTCCAACGCGGTTATCTTCGCGGTACTGCATCTGTTGAATCATGGGATCAGCGTGCTGGCGTTTATTAATCTGACGCTGTTTGGTGTGCTTGCTTCTCTCTATTTTATCAAAAGGGGCAGTATCTGGGGGATTGGTGCCTTTCACAGCATCTGGAATCTGGTGCAGGGGAATTTCTGGGGACTCAGCGTCAGCGGCGGAGCTACGGAATGTTCCGTATTCAGGACCACGATGGTGGAAGGACGGGATATCATAAACGGCGGCGCATTCGGACCGGAAGGCGGGCTTGCGGTGACGGTAGTGCTGCTTGTGGGAATTTGCGTGCTGCTGAGGAAAAAAGAGGCAGTACAGTAGTTTTGCATGGTATGTACTGAGCGGGATGGCAGAGTATGGCTGCCGCATAATGCAGTCTTGCAGTAACACAAAAAGCTCCCGTGTGTCGGCTGCGTTGCATGGATTATTAAGAAAATCTCCATCTCTTTCGCGAGACAACTACGTGAGCAATTTGTGCAATATGCCGGAGCAAAATTAAAATGACACTTTTTGCTATCCAGATCCGCAAAGCTAATTTGTGAAGCAGGTTTACATTTTATACGCCGTAGATCTCAGAATACTTTTCTTTAAAATACCGGATAAGCGGCTCAGCGGATATTTCCCTGCCGCAGACTGCCCTGATTGCATCCTTGGGTTTGCGTGTATTGCCGTACCAGTGGATCTTCTGATTCAGCCATGCGGTGATGTCCTTAATCTTTCCGTTCTTAAGCAGTTCGTCCACATTCCCCAGTTCTTCCTGCAGAGTATCCAGAAGCATACCGTCGTAAATGCTGCCCAGCAGATAGGAAGGGAAGTACCCAAAGCCACCGCCCGACCAGTGCATATCCTGCAGGACGCCCTGTGCGTCGTCTGCGGGTGTGATCTGCAGATAATCCTGCATTTTCTGATTCCACAATGCGGGCAGGTCACTTACCGGTACATGATCTCTGAAGATTGCCTTTTCCATTTCGTAGCGCAGTATGATATGGAAGCAGTAGGTCACTTCGTCTGCGTTTACACGGATAAAGCTGTTTTGCACGTGATTGATCTCCTGGTAGAAAGTTTCTAACGGGATTTCCTTAAAGGCAGGCAGCAGTTCGCTCAGCTTGTCGTAAATGGGCAGCCAGAAGTTCTTATTCCGTCCCAGAATATTTTCATAGAACCGGGACTGGCTTTCGTGAAGCCCCATGTAACCGCAGCTGCCGGCTACAGTGTTGTCATATTCCGGGTTGATGTTCTGCTCAAAAATGGCGTGTCCGCCTTCGTGGACAGTGGAGAAGATGGAACTGAGCGGATTATTCTCGTAATAGTGATTGGTTAAACGCACATCTTTGGAACAGAAGTTGAGGGTAAAAGGATGCTCTGTCTCCCCGACACTTCCTGCGTCCCTGCGGAAGCCGATATAATCAAGCAAAAGATCCTGTACCTTCCGCTGGCCGTCCGGATCGAAATAGCCTTTGAAGGCCGGATTTTCCGGTTTCTGCTTTGCAAGGATCTCTTTTACGAAGGGGATCAGATCTTTTTTCAGCGCTTCAAACAGGCCGTCGATGGTGGCGGAGTCCATGCCTTCCTCATACTGGTTGAGAAGAGCGTCGTAGACTTCCACGCCCGGATCGGTATAACCGGCCATCTCTACAGTCAGGTCGATCATCTTCTGCAGGTAAGGTGCAAACAGGCTAAAGTCAGATTTTTCCTTGGCATCCACCCAGATATTGCCGGCCTCTGCCTGGGTCTGCACGTAGGTCTTATACAGATCGGCGGGAATGCGCTTTTTGCGGTCGAAATCACGCTTCATGCGTGTGACGATAAATTTCCATGTGTCCGTGAGGGCATCATATTCTGCCGGTTTGGCCAGTTCGGTCAGCATTTCCCCCATCTGTTCGGAGGTGGACATGGCGAAGACCTCTGTGGAAAAGTGGGTCAGAGCCTCCACATGACCCTCCTGACCCAACTTCGGGGTGCAGGTCTTCATGTCCCAGTACAGCAGCGTGAGCACATGCTCATACTGATTCATCTTTTTCAGGTACTCCTGAAATTCTTCTAATAATTTACTCATGGCGTCTCCCTTTTCATTTAATTCTTGTAATGAGTTGTTCTTTTAAAATTATATCACATTTTTGGTAATTTGTGGTAGAATGTATAGGACGATAGGGCGAACGTTTGTTTTGATGGTTACGATTCACGGTGAACTGCAACTTTTGATGTGACGTTTTGACGTGACAGGTTATTGCTGCTGTCGGTGTCCGGCATATTGCGGTGGGGCATCCGGCCCTTGGAGAAAGTGGCTTTTTCACGAGCTGGATACATTGCTGTTTGCGATCGGTTGGAACGAAGGGTAACAATAGTGCGGCTTGGAATGCGCACGAACTGCATATTTCATGAGAAAATGATGCAGGGAATTGAAATGGAGAGGACTATGAACGCGGTTTTCCGGGATATCTTCCGTGCGATCCATGAGGGAAAATGGATGAGCATCGAATACCATAACAGAGAAGATCAGATCACGAAATACTGGATCGGCATCCGTGATCTGGACGTTCACAGCCGTACCCTTTCGGTGGACGGTCTTCATCTGCGGCAGTATACGGTAGAGTCTTATGACAGGATCCGGATCGATGCCATCCAGTCCTCCAGAATCATAGAAGGCTCTTACTGTCCCGTCAATGAAAAGCTGGTTCAGGATATTTATTTAAATCCCCACAAGTATACAGCGCTGTTTGACAACACTGCCAATTTAAAGATCCTCGGGTATCTGGAGATGTGCAACCGTCTGGACTGCGTGCCGTACAAATCGGATTTCAGTCTGGTGCGCTATCTTGATCATGACACGATCAAAGGAGAGCTGTACCAGCTGAGTCCGGAGCAGTTCCGGGAGATCGTGAGGAATTTCCAGTATCAGTCGGAATCCGACGGGCGGGAGGATGGCCGGCTGCAGATCAGACAGCTGGCGATGAATGTCTTAAGTATTCATATGACGAAAGGGCTGTACGTGCTGGCTTACCGCAAGCTGCATCTGGACGTAAAGCAGCGGGCGCTAAAGCCGGAGGAAGAGATCACGATCTGTACGGAGTTTGGGATCAAAGAGGAGCGGGGACGGCGTCCTGTGGAGCTCGTGACAAAACAGAGCATCCGTCGGTTTCTGGACGGTGATGAGTACGAGCTGCTTGCCGATTTCGAGGCGAATCAGGAGCGGATCAAGGACTGTATCATGCGGCGGATGCCGAGAGGCAGCTGCAATGTGGACGACATGCCGTATATTATCGGGCTGGAAGCGGATATTGCGCTGGATCTGCATAAAGAATATCAGGCCGTTATGAAGTTGTATCAGAAAAAGGAAGTGCCGGTGCCGATCCGGGCCTTTTTCGGAGATCTGCTGGAGCGGCCCAGAAGGACGGCGGCCTATCCGATTGCGCTGATCAACCGGAACATCAACATGGATCAGTTGCTGGCGATCCACAACGCCATGAAGTATCCGGTAGCCTATATTCAGGGACCGCCGGGCACGGGGAAGACGAATACCATCATCAACACCATCGTGACGGCTTTTTTCAATGAGCGCACGGTGCTGTTTGCGTCTTATAATAACCATCCGATCAACGGCGTCTACGAGAAACTTTCCACCATAGAGTATAACGGAAAGACGATTCCTTTCCCGATTCTGCGGCTGGGCAACCAGGAGAAGGTGAAGGAGGCGCTTTTGACGATCAGGCGGCTCTACCGGGAGGTGCAGAACGTGAAAGTGTTCGAGGACACGCTGGACCGCAACAAGGATGACCGGAAGAAGCGGGCCAGACGGCTGTCGGAGCTGCTAAGACGGTATGAGGAGCTGCTGGATCTGCGGGAACGGGAGGAGACCATAGACCGGGTGCTGGAATATGAGGAGAAAAAGGGCGCTCTGCTGCAGACAATGGCCTTCGAGCAGGACTTGAAGGTCAGGCAGCGCGGACAGCTCCGCAGGAAGATCGAGGTCACGGGGGAGGTGTCGGAAGCGGAGGCGCTTTCCCTGCTGGATGATAATATAGAAGATCTGAAAAAGTACCTCTACTATATTTCGGCAGGCTATATCAAGAAGATCGGGCAGCAGAAAAACGCCGACCTGCTGGAGATTCTGGAAATGGAGGAAGACGGGAAACAGCTGGAGGCTTTTGGGAAGTATCTGGGGAAAAAGGAGAATATCTTAAAGCTGCAGAAGATCTTTCCGATCATCGCCACTACCTGTATCTCGGCCCATCGTCTCGGAGAGCCGGAGCCGATGTTTGATATGGTGATCATGGACGAGGCCAGTCAGTGCAATATTGCGGTTTCGCTGGTGCCCATCCTGCGGGGGACGAGCCTGATGCTGGTAGGCGACCCGCAGCAGCTCAATCCGGTGATTTTGCTGGATGAGCTGACAAACAATAAACTGCGGAAACGTTATACGGTGTCCGACGAATATGACTACCGGAAAAATTCCATCTATAAGACGTATCTGGCCTGTGACGCGGTCAGCGACGAGACGCTTTTGCACAACCATTACCGGTGTCATAAGAATATCATCGGGTTTAACAACCGTAAGTATTATCATTCCAAACTCAGCATCCTGTCCGAGAGCAGGGAGGAACAGCCCCTTGTCTATCTGGACATGCAGGATACCTTCTCGGAGCTTAAGAATACGGCGCCGGCGGAGGCCGGTGAGATCGCCAGATATGCCGCGCTGAACAGGGATAAAAATATCGGCGTCATTACGCCCTTTGTCAATCAGAAGAAGTTGATCGAGGAAGCGCTGGCCCGGGCGAAAGTGGACAATGTGACCTGCGGAACGGTGCATGCCTTTCAGGGGGACGAGAAAGACGTGATTCTTTTTTCCACGGCGATCACGGAGCAGACCCAGGCAGGCACCTACGAGTGGCTGAAAAACAACAAGGAGCTGATCAATGTGGCAACGTCGCGGGCCAGAGACAAGCTGATCGTCCTTTCCAGCAGGCAGCATCTGGAACGTCTGCACCAGAAGGAAGGGGAAGACGATCTGTATGAGCTGGCCCAGTATGTGTGGTCCAACGGAACCTCTGCGGTGACACCCAAGCAGACGGCCTCACGGGCGCTGGGCGTTAAGCCTTTCAGCAGCGCCACGGAGGAGGCTTTTTTGGAAAACCTGAATCATGCGCTGGGGAATATCTGGCTGACCCAGAGCCGCTATACGGTCCACAAGGAGGTGGCCATCGCCCATGTCTTTCAGGGGAACGAATGCTGTAATGACCTCTTTTATAACGGACGCTTTGACTTCGTGGTGTATGAGAAGCACGGAACGACGGAGCTGCCGATCCTGGCCATCGAACTGGACGGCAAAGAGCATTTCGAGGACGAAATAGTGCAAAACCGTGACCGGAAGAAGAAAGCCATCTGCGACGAACATGACCTGCAGCTGATCCGGGTGGAAAATTCCTATGCCAGACGGTATCAGCATATTAAGGAAATCCTGATCAATTTCTTCTCGATTGCCCATTGATCTTGTGGAATGCAGGCAGGAAGAGCATGGTGCAGTATATAGGGTTGCCCATGGCATTCCTGCCTGCCGCTGACAGAGGTTTGTTACATGCCGGCGAAGTTTAAACCCTGTGCTTCCAGTGACTTTTGCAGGCGGTTGAGTTTGTCGGTTAATGCTTTTATTTCATCGGCCAGAGCGTTATTCTCATTAACCAGAGCATTATTCTCATCGGCCAGAGCGTTATTCTCATTGGCCAGAGCATTTTTCTCATTGACCAGAGCATTATTCTCATTAGCCAGAGCGTTCCGTTCATCCAGCAAGGTTTTGTTTTCCTGGATCAGCGATTCTTTTTCGGAAGTCTGTTGGGCTATGAAATTCTGGAGGTCCCGCTGTGTGCGGTAGTAATCCTCCCGCGCCTCGCATTCCATGCGGATGCGTTCTTCCCTGGTAAGCTGATAGACGGTTTCGGCGGCTTCTCTTATGGCTTCATTTTCCTGTGCGAGCATATTGATCTCCTCCCATGTTGTTGCTTTGAACAGTCTTGCCCAGCAGTCAAGTTGAAGGGCTTTATCCTGTTTGGTTGCCAGTTCTATATGAGTTAAGTCTAACACGGAAAGACGTAGTTTGTCACTATATAATGTACAATCTTTAACATTTAACAGCTGATAAGTGGCATAGAATTCCGGATGTGCAGGGAACAGGGTATAGTTCAGCAGACCGATCTGAATAACGGGTCTGGCATCCCGATAGTCTTTTCCGGCCTGGAGCGTATCAAAACTTCTGCAAAGATAACTCAGGGAACGCTCTACCCAGTTATGCTGGTTGATCACCTGGAGTTCCAGATTGATGATGGCGAGATCATTCAGATGGACTTTGACATCCAGAATAAAGGTTTTGTCCGTGAAGGAAGTACCCAGTTCGATGGGATTGGTGATCTCTGCGGTGGAGACTTCTTCTGCGGTAAGGTGCAGAAGAGAGCAGATCAGGCCCTTTAATACTGCATTATTGCGTTGCAGAAGAGCGCGGAAAAGATAGTCGTTGGTCATGGGAATGACAAGCGGACCGGAGGTGGGAAATGTTTGATGCGAAAATTTGAATTGTGTCATAGAAATGTCCTTTCTTTGGTAAGATGTGTCCGGGGCTGCAGTGCTGCAGAACCGAGGTAAATGAAGTTACATAGATTTGATAAAAAGTGTTGAAAGAATGGTACAACTCTTTTAAGATAGGTTATAGCACAGGGCGGTATGAAAGGCAATAGAAAGAAGAGCGGCAGTACGTAGAAAAATCAGGCCGTCTATGGGGTGAATAAAACCAACAGATACCATGTATGGTATTATGTATGTCGTTTAAAGTGGAATTACTACTATATATGTATTGTACAAAATTCACATAGGATATTAGGAAATTATGCCGATATGCAATGACAGGCGTATCCATTTGGGATAATGGTATTTGGGGTCAGTGCCTGCCCTGTCTGAGAAAACACTGGAGAAGGCACTGCACATGGAAATTAAATGTACACAATATTGACGAAGGAGGATATCTATGAATATCGTATATCATGAAAATACCGGAACGTTTCATCTGTATAATGACAGGATCAGCTACATTATGACGATCCTGCGAAACGGCCATCTGGGGCAGTTGTATTTCGGGAAGCAGATCCGGGACAAGGAGGATTTCTACTATTTCCTGGAGATGAGTGAGCGACCCATGTCGTCTGGTATTTATGAGAATGACAGGAGCTTTTCGCTGGAGCATATCCGGCAGGAATATCCGGTATTTGGCACTACAGATTACCGGCAGCCGGCAGTGGAGGTACGGCAGGAGAATGGCAGCCGCATCTCGGACTTTTGCTACAAGGGCCATGTGATCACGGACGGGAAACCTGTTCTGCCGGGATTGCCGGCGACCTATACGGAGGCGGACGAGGAGGCGAAGACGCTGACCGTTATGTTAGAGGATGCGGTGACGGGGGTGCAGGTGGAACTGTACTATACAATCTTTGCCAGAGGAGGCGTACTGGCGCGCAGTGTGCGGATCAGCAACGGTGGCACGCAGGCCGTGCGCCTGAGCCGGGCCATGAGTCTGTGCCTGGATCTGCCGGACAGAGAGTATGTGTGGCAGCAGCTTTCCGGCTGCTGGGCCAGAGAATGTCATATTCGTACCCGCAATCTGGAGCCGGGCATCACTGCCATCGGCAGTATGCGGGGCAACTCCTCTCATGAGCATAATCCTTTTGTGGTGCTGAGGCGGCCGAATGCCGACGAGCGGCAGGGGGAGGTCATCGGTATTTCCCTTGTCTACAGCGGCAATTTCAGACTGCAGGCGGAAGTGGATGCGCATGATACGCTGCGGTTGCTGGCGGGGATCGATCCGGAGACTTTCGAGTGGAAGCTGGAGAGCGGGGAATCTTTTCAGACGCCGGAGGCTGTTATGGTCTATACAGACCGGGGACTGAACCATATGAGCCAGACCTTCCATAAGCTGTATCAGAGACGGCTGGCCAGAGGTTACTGGCGTGACAGGGTGCGGCCGATCCTCAATAACAACTGGGAAGCGACGTATTTTGATTTTACGGAAGAACGTCTGGTGGAGATCGCATCAAAGGCGAAAGAATGCGGCGTGGAGCTTTTTGTTCTGGACGACGGGTGGTTTGGCGCAAGAAGCAGCGACAGGGCCGGTCTGGGAGACTGGCAGGCCAACAGGGACAGGCTGCCCAACGGCATCATCGGGCTGGCGGAGCGGATCGAGGCAATGGGGATGCGGTTTGGACTCTGGTTCGAGCCGGAGATGACCAACAAGGATTCGGATTTCTACCGGGCACATCCGGACTGGATCCTGGCGACGCCGGAGCGCAGTCAGTCCCACGGCAGATATCAGCATGTACTGGATTTTTCCAGAAAAGAGGTGGTGGATGCCATTTATGAGCAGATGGCGGCGATCTTAGGAGAAGCGAAGATCTCTTATATCAAATGGGACATGAACCGCAGCATTACGGAGTGTTATTCGGCGG
>OFFZ01001599.1_pt1 | contig 12557 bp, 13 predicted proteins | sample 1521631 | NCBI WGS metagenome assembly OFFZ01 (sample SAMEA3504102, study PRJEB24116) | mouse gut metagenome | biome: mouse gut; feature: mouse-associated habitat; material: faeces | place: Denmark | collected 2011 | reverse complement strand
TCTTTTTTAGGCGGCTTTTTCTTTTTTTCTTTCTTATCCTTCTTCTTTTTCTCTGCCTTTGCGTTTCCTTTTTTGCCCGCATCTTCGGACTGCTCATCTTTCGCTGCCGTCTTTTCTGCATCCTCATCCAGATCATCATCATCCGGTCCAAAGAAAAACATAGCAAGCTTCTTCCCGAATCCCGCCTTTTTTTCCTTCGTTTTATCAGCGGATTTCCCGCCTTTCTTTGCCTTTTTCCCCTTCGCCTTATCCTCTTTCTCGGGTTCCTTTTCAGGTTCCTCCTCAACCCTGGGCACAGAGGGCTTTTTCGTCTCCTCCCCGGTCTCCTCCATAAGATCCGCTTCTATTTCCGGTGTCAGTCCCAACAGATCTTTCACGCTGTCCGAATCCAGATCCACATCCGCACCAAAAGGCATATCCGCAAGCCCTTCATCGACTGTCATTTCAGAGCCGTCCGGCATCGAAAGCATATCCTGAATATCCGCCAATTCATTATTTGAACCTAACAGATCTGAAAGTTCTTTATCTTCCGTTATCTCCGGCGCCGCTTTTCCCGAAACAGCTCCGCCCTCGCCTGACTCCTGTCCCAGAACCTGATCTATCTCATCTTCCGACATGTCGAGCAAAGCCAGCGGATCTACCAGCATCTCCTCTTCATTCATACCCGACGCCGTCTCCAGCACTCCGCCCTCTTCCATATCCATTAACGTTTCCGGCGGCCCGCTCTCTTCAACGGCCGGCAGAGTTTCCATTTTTTCTCCCTGCAGATCATCCGCTGCACCGGATGCAGCCATCTCCGGCATACCGTCTGCCAGCCCGGAATCCGACATCCCCGGCAGATCTCCCGTCAGATCGGCATCCGGCATCCCTGCCAGATCTCCCATTAAATCAGCATCCGGCATCTCGGGCAGATCTCCCATTACATCTTCATCAGATATCTCATCCAACATACCATCCATGATATCAGAAATAGACATTTCATCATTCGGATCAGGCGGCGCTGCACTATCAGGTTCCATAACAGCCCTTAACATTTCCTCCAAACGTTCTTCATCAGAATTCATTCTTTTCTATGCCTCCAAAATCAACAAGTTATTATAATTCATTTAAAAATGCCACGGGATCTTTTCTGACAGATATTCCCCGCATGCTTATTTCCTCGGATAATTGGTATAAACTGCTATGTACTCTCCAAAATACAGATTTTTGGTTATAAAAACACATTTTCTCAAAAGGCCATCTGATCACGGAAGGAAGTTCCATGCCTGCGCCTAATTCCAAAATACAAAGTTTTCTGTTTACCGTACCCTGCAGCCACTTCGTATACCGCTTCCAGCTCTCCAGATAACCGCCCTCATAATACACAGGTTCCCCGTATTGATTCATAACAAGCGCCGCGCCGCAATCCGGACACTTCGGCTCTTTCAGTTCTTCCAGTGAAATGCTATCCTCTATCCATCCACAGACTTTATTCCATAACTCCTCATCCACCGGGAACAGCTTTTCCCTGCAGTTTTCTGCACACTGCATCATTTCATAACCGCCGCAGGGCAGCGTAATCCTCTCCTGCTGAAATCCTATATTCCGTATCAGATCATCGCTGCTCAAAGAAACAATAAAATAGTTTTTACCTTCCAGTATTTCTTTCAGCTTTTTATACGCTCCGGCAATATTTCTTCTTCTGTATTCTTTCGTATTTTTTTCCATTTTCCCCCACCCGTCTGACATAATCCAATGTAGTTTTATTATAGCGGCATTTTTACCCTGTTACAACAAAATTTTCCATATTACACACCATTTTTCACACCAGCCTGTAACTTTAACCGGTATCGTATCAATATAGCTTCTTTACACAAAACAGCATTTATGCTATTCTATACCAAATGAAAAATAAAAAGAAATACTTTGGCAAAGGGAGTACATAAACATGAGATGTCCAAACTGTCGGTCCGATATTCCTGATGACGCAAAATTCTGCACGGCATGCGGGTGGAAACTGACTCCTTCCGTGCCCTCTTCGGGTGCGCAGTTCTGTCAGGCCTGCGGCTCTTCCTTAGAGCCAAATACCAGATTCTGTACCAAATGCGGAACTCCGGTTCCGGGCAGTGCAGATCCATCCCCCGCTCCCCGCCCCCGCAGGCGTCCTCTTTCTTCCGCCGCCAAGTTTTTATGTGCCGCCGCTTTATTCTCTTCGACCTTTTGATCCTTTTTGTGGTCTTAAAGGACGCGGCTGACCTGAAACATGCGGCCGCCGCGGAAATCGATCATGTAAATTCGCAGATATTATCTCTTTCCGAACAGATGAAAGACGCTGAAGACAAGCTGCAAAACAATGACTATACCGCCGCCTCCTTGGAACTGGCGGAAATACTATCCGCATATTCGGACCTTTATGCCGAATATCCGCAGGACATCCTTATTCCTTATGCAGACAACGCATACGGTTCTTACTGTGAATCCGTTCTGAAACAGGCAGCTGACCTTGAGGCCCTGCCCGCTTCTGCCGATACCTACACACAGATCAGCGATCTGCTGACGGATTCTTTATCACTGACTGAAAAGCTGGCACAAAACGGCATCTCTGAGGATGCTTCTGCGCTTCAGGAATATCAGGCGGAGATATCTTCCTCTTACAAGGAAAAATACATCTATCTTTTCAATGACTTGAGATGCAGTGAAAACTGGTCTTATGATACCGCCCGGCAGTACATGCAGGAAGCAGATGCGATCGGCATTATTCCGTCCGGCCAGCCTGATGATCCGCTTACGCTGCGTTACGCTTACAGCTTCGCCGTAGTGACACATCAGGAATTAAAAACACAGCTTCACAATAACAGCCTTTCCTATAACGATGCCGCCTCCCGGATCATCTCCGCTGCAAAAAACGCTGATTACAATCCCATACTGATGGTCGATCTTGCCCGGTATCTGGATGCGGTCTATGATACCAGAAAAGCCGGTCTGATCAAAGACGCGTGCAGGGATGTATATGATTACCTTGCATACAGTGAATATATATACATTAATCCTGCTGATTTTCTCGTCGATGAAAAAAGCGGCAATAATGCTTCCAGTACCATTGCCCTGGAAGATTTCTATTATTTCAATGATTTCGACAACTACTCTGTCTCCAATACAAACGGTATCTCTTCCGAAGGCAGGCAATATATACGGAATACTTTTGAAAATGCAATTAATTCACTTTAAATTATATATGTCTTTTTGACTATCTTTTTATATCTTCTCAAATGTCCGAATAGCCCCATTTTATCAGCTATTCGGGCATTTTGTATTAGTGGTAAACCTCACATATCAAGGTCTAACTTCTTATATTTTTCCTATCAAACGTGGTTAAAATCGTGGTAAATACTTTTATGCGATTAGACGCTGAACCTCTGATTTTGCCGTATCTATGGACGCATGAGCATACCAGTTCATCGTGATACTGATGTTTGAATGCCCCATGATATACTGTAAATCCTTTGGGTTCATATTCTTGCTTGCCAGCCTTGTGCAGAACGTATGGCGTAGCGTATGCGGTGTGATATGTGGCAAGGGCTTGTCCTTGTGGTGCTTGTTATATTTCTTTACCATACGGACAAATAATGTTGTGTAATCAATCGCCACCTTTGGTTTGCCTTTGGAATTGACAAACAAGAAATCCTTATGTCCGTCTATTTCCATTGACCTTATCTTTGGGCGTTTCTTCATCACTCTGTGAAATGCCTGAATGGTTTCCTTGCTCAATGGCACGTTCCTTACTCCGCTTTTGGTCTTAGGCGTTTCAATGTAGTAGCCCTGTTCCTTGCTTTTCAATAGCTGGTGGCTGACTACGACAACCTCATTCTTGAAATCAATGTCTGCCATTGTCAGCCCACATAATTCAGAAATACGAAGTCCCGTTTTCAACAGTATCAGCACTTCATCATAATACTTATGATACACATTGTCTGTCTTGATGAATGACAGTAAGGCTTGTTCTTCTTCCTCTGTCAATGCAACTTTCTCTTTCGTATCATTTTCTATGACTTCACTTAGTTTGAAATCAAAGGGGTTCTTCCTCACATAATCATCTTGTATGGCGATGTAGAATGACGCTTTTAACGAGCGTTTATGGTTGTTGATAGTATTGTAGGAAAAACCTTTCTCTTTCATGCGTAACGCCCATTCCTTAGCGTCAGAGGGCTTAATGGTGTCAATGCTCCTTGCACCTAACTTATCCTCTTTTAATAACCGCATAAGTTGTTCCCTTTGTTTCTGTGTGCTTTTCTTCACATTTGCCCTCTGTGCGTTCTGTTTGGCGTACAGTTGGCAAAGCGTCATTTTCTTCCCCTTGCTGTCAATACCATCTTCCATATCACGTCGTATCTGCTGTTCCATTTCACGAAGTGAGGGCTTTTCCCGTTTTCCCTTTGGTGTCGGGTCTGCTGGTGTCAATCTCCAAGCATACACATATCTTGTGTTTCCAAATGCGTCTACATATTTATATAAGTATTTTCCGTCTGTTCGTTGGCTCTCTCCAGTGTGCAAGATACGTCCTTTGTTATCCCGCCTTTTTTCTTTCATGGTGTCTGCTCCTTTCCTTGTTGGAAAGAGCCTTGATATGACTTGTGTTCATCATAACACATACAAGGCTCATTTGCATTAGATTGCGTCTAATTTGTCAATGACACGTTCAAACTGTCGGCGTTTAATCTGTATGCGGTTGCCATTCATAATGAGCCAGCCAGCGTCCTTATTTTCCTCTGCCAATCTTCTCAGCTTGTTTTCTCCAATACGGAAATATTTTGACGCTTCTTCAATGGTAAGGGTGTATTTCTCCCATACGGGAATATCCTTGTTATTCATCAGATACCCCCTTTCCCGTGTTTCGTGTCAAACTGAATATAGGGGATAAGGTCAGTGCGGTCTATCCTCTGTAAATGGGCGGTCAGTTTGCTGGAAAGAGAATTGCTGTATCTTGCTTTATCCAGCATGGTTTCCACCCGTTCCAATCCGCCTAATGCGTCATGTTCTTCCAAGAAGTAAAAACTTTTCACTGCCGAAATCACGCCACCCTCTGTAAGCCACTGCTGTGTTTCTTCAAGGGAATTATGTGGTTTTGGCATACACAGTTTCAAGACTTCCACAGCCCCTAAAAACCTTTCCCAAAACCGACACGTTTTCCATCTGCTTTTATTGCTTTCATTTTTATTTGGCACAACAAAGCGTAGATTATCCGCCAGCAAACCGAAAGCCAATGCTCCAAGTTCCAGCGGTCTGTCCTTAAATGTCATGGCAAAGGCATGAGCCTTATCATCACGCAGTTGCATTTCTGTGCGTTTCCAACTGCCGACTTCCTCAAGTGTCTTGTTGTATTTTGAACAAACTTCCTTGTCTTTGTCATAAAAACGGTAGGACAATCCCGACTTTCCAGCACCGATATAAACCGTCTTTGCGGTATCAAAATCATCAAACTTGCTTTCATCAAAGTGATAGCCCTCACTGTTTGCGATAAATTCCTCTTTTTCGCATTTCTTCTTTATCTGCTCTACGGTAAAGAATGGTATTTCGTTCTTATCATCTATGGCAACATCAAGCCTTGTGAAATGGAAATTATCCAGCCCGTATCTTAGTTCACAGCGTCGGAACATATCTCCAAAGGTTGCATTTCTGCTGTCGAGGATTTGAAAAATATCATCACACCCTCTGCCCGTCATCACAAGATAACAGCCAAGTCCTTTCGGGTTGTCCTCTGTCTTTTTTGCGTCGCCCGATACATAAATATCTCCAATCTCCCAACGTGTCTGATAGGTCTTGAATTTTACGGTTGCCGGATAAACATTGAAAATGTAAGGCGGTAAATCTAAAATGTGTGTGATTACATCTTCAGCGGTTGCAGTTTCAAATACAATGCTGATGTAATCAATCTTAACGGATAAATTTTCGTGTGTTGCGATACTGCATTACTCCTTTCGTACTTCCCGATTTTTTGCGGGGTATAAATTGCAAATTTTCCTTTATTTATCACAGTTTCTAGGTACTATGACATGTATACGCAGGGCGGTGTTACATATACGCCCTTGCCCAACGCCTACGGCGTTGCCTTTCCAAAAGGAACTGTCTGTCCGAAACACGTCTGGGGGACGTGCCCCGTCCAGCCAGCCCTTTTTGGAAACCACGATTTTCAGTCTGACAGTCCATGCTCATTCATGCTGTCAAAGTGAAAATATCTTCTTTAAATGCTTACTCAAGCGTGTGATTGACCCTAGTGTGCTTAATCACTCTATCTGCTATGATAATAACGCCAATAGAATTACTTGTCAAGAACTTTTTCTTGACTTTTTCAAAAATAATAAGTATGATAGGCTTATAAAGTGATTGAAAGGAGAAGATATTCCATGAATTATAAGCATTTGGGACAAAATATACAGACGGTCAGAAAACTAAAGGGAATGAAACAGCAAGAACTTGCTGACGCTATCGGTATCAACCTACAAAGCCTTTCCAAGATTGAAAGAGGTGTGAATTATCCTACTTTTGAAACGCTGGAAAAGATAATGGCGGTGTTAGGAGTTGCACCGAATGAAATGCTGTCAGGCACATGGAAATTTGCTTCTCACATAGAGAAAGAAGTCTGTCAGTTTGTCAGAGGGGAAGAACGATTAAACGCTGAATTGAAACACGGTCATTATGATAACTTCTTTGACAGCGAGGAAGAATGGCTGGACTATGAATTAGAGCAGTTACGGGAGTATATCACGGATTACATCAATGGCAAAGACATCACAGCGTCTGACCTTTACCCAATCAAAGAGTTTGTCCAGCATTTGAAATTTCAGAAGATTTTAGACCGCTATGATGAGTTTTACAGCCTTGATATGTTCGGGGAAAGCACTGAGGGACACAAGCACATGAACCCTTATGTTCCATTCGGCAAAGGCAAGGTTATCGTAAATATGAATTTTGATGATGAAGATGAATAGCCTTTATCCTCTCACAGAAGATACAGCAAACAAAAAGTCCGATCAAGAGTGCAAGCACCACCTACGGTGGCAAGGCTCTTGACAGGACTTTTTCTTTACTGTTTTGAGGTAATCAAGAGGAATAAAGAATAAGAATGTTGCATTGAACAAAAAAATATTGACATACGTGCATACTGCATGATAATGTATACGTGTAAAGTGTATGTATGAGGAGGTGCAAGATTGCCACGTAATAAATATCCTGAAGAAACTATTCAAAAAATTTTAGATGCTTCTTTAAAATTGTTTTTAGAAAAAGGTTATGAAGAAACAACAGTATTAGACATTATAGCAGAAATGGGAGGCTTAACAAGAGGTGCTTTTTATCATCACTTTAAGTCCAAAGAGGAAGTATTTGAAGCGTTATGCGAAAAACTTTTTGATGAAATAAATCCTTTTGAAAAGGCAAAACAACATAAAGAGCTAAATGGTTTAGAAAAACTAAAATTTGTTATGAAGACATCTTTTGATGATACAGAACACCATAAATTAAGCATTGCTTCTATGCAGCTTATGGAAAGTCCTGCTTTTTTAAAGAAATTGATAGAAAGTAACAAAGAGCTAGTTCCTATGTATCAAGAACTAATAGAAGAAGGAATAAAAGACGGTTCTATACAAACAAAACATTCAAGACTATTAGCAGAGTTATTTGTCCTTTTAACTAACTTTTGGTCAATACCCACCATATATATGGTGACAGAAGATGAAGCATGGGAAAAATTTTTAATGATTAAAAAAATCATGGATAATTTGGGGCTTCCGATAATTGATGATGAAGTAGTTAGATTATGTAAGGAAAACGCTTAGCAAAAATAAGATTGTCGAAAGGCAATTTTATTTTTAGAATTATACATACATACACCATGTATAATTATGATTAAGGAGGATTTTATGAAAATATACATGAAACAAAACAAGGTATTACTTCTTTTCACTATTTTAACAAGCATAATTGCTTCCCTAGGGTATGTATTTATGGCTGTACTCTTACAGAAATTATTAGACATAGCTGTGGAAAAGAATATGCAACAATTTATTCCAATGGTTTTGTTCTCCATTTTTTATTTTGTTATGCTGGGAATTTTTCTATATCTTCAATCCTTGCTTAGCAAAAGGATTACTTGCAAAATCATTAAGCAAATTCGAACTGATGTATTTAAAGGGATAGTTAGTCAAAGTATGGGAGATTTCGGAAAAAGGAATACTGCCGATTATCTATCCATTATTACAAATGACGTAAAAATGATAGAAGATAACTTTTTACTCCCATTCTTTGAAGTAGTTCAATATACTGTTATTTTTATTTCTTCCTTTGTATTGATGATTTATTTTGATGTTATTGTAACTATCGTTGTATTTGTTGCAATTACTTTGATGTTTCTTGTTCCAAGTCTATTAGGTAAAGAGTTGGAAAAAAGGCAAAATACACTTTCTTCACAATTAGCAGATTTTACAACCAAATTAAAAGATATTTTATCTGGATTTGAAATTATTAAATCTTATTCGATGAAACAATATGTAATACAAAAATTCGATAAAGAAAATAGTGATACAATCCATACTAAATATAGTGTTGACAAATTATTTGCATTGAATGAGGGCTTATCTTCCTTTCTTGCACTCATGGTTCAAATAGTTGTTCTGTTTCTATCTGCCTATTTTATCATTACAGAGCGTATAACTGTGGGAACTCTGTTGGGTATGGTACAAGTAAGCAGTAATCTAGCTAATCCGTTGATTATGATATTTACGAATATACCAAAAATCAAAAGCATACAACCGATTATAGAAAAGCTTACAGTATTATCCAAATATGAATTGAATGAAGTACCAAAAAAGCAGTCAGCTACATTTAACAGCGTTGTTTCCATCAGCAATTTATCTTTTGCTTATGAGAAACAAAACAGAGTTTTAGACAAGATAAATCTTCATATTGAAAAAGGAAAAAAATATGTAATCGTAGGAAAAAGTGGTTGTGGGAAAACAACCTTAGTGAAACTCTTGGCTGGATATTACACCGAATATAGCGGAAAAATCCTTTATGACAATACCGACTTAAATATGATGAATGAAAATGATATTGTTCAACTATCTTCTATCATTCACCAAAATATCTATATGTTTAATGAGAGTGTCTACGATAATATTTGCCTACATGAAGACTATTCCAAAGAGTCCATAGATAAGGCTGTAAAAGCCAGTGGTTTAAATGACGTTATCGAAAAACTTCCAGAGGGGTTACTCTATGAAGCAGGAGAAAACGGCTCTAATCTTTCAGGAGGACAAAAGCAAAGGATTGCAGTAGCACGTGCTTTAATAAGAAACAAACCCATTCTGATATTAGATGAGGGTACTTCTGCTATTGATATGCAGACAGCCTATGACATTGAAAATCATTTGTTAAAGATAGAGGGCTTGACAATCATTACCATTACTCATAATTTGAAAAAAGAACTGTTAGAATTATACGATAATATTATTTATATGGAAAATGGAGAGATTATTGAACGAGGTACTTTTGAAGAACTTACAAGCGTACCGTCACGCTTTTTAAAATACCTTACAATAAAAAAAGAATAATGTAATAATGTGTTGCCCGTACAAACTATATGTTTTGTTCGGGCTTTTTTCATAGCACCACTCTTTTCTATATATCCTCTAAAACGGTATAAACGGTATTTAATATTTTCCGTTTATATATTTAGGCTTTTGCGGAAAGGGGGTGAGATTATGGGAACATCTTCTTTTGAGAAAGCTGTTTGTTTACAGTTTAATGCTTTGATGATGATTTTGATAAAAGGTACATTATCAAGCCACAGAAGACAAATTGCAAGACGTTCTAGGCATGAAATTTTGTTTTGTGAATTGTCTGAAATGAAACGTGTTGAACATGGCATAAACGATGAATATTTTTTTGATTTTACATCATTTCAAGTTTTGAATTTTACAATTCGTGTATCTAATGAAGAGCTGGGTATAGCTTTACAAGAATTGACAGAAAAACAGCGTACTGCTATCTTGTTACATTTCTTTCAAGGCATGAATGACAGAGAAATTTCAGAATTGTATCATGTATCACGTTCTGCTATTAACAGCAGACGGGATAGAGGACTAAAGAAATTACAGAAGTTATTAAAGTGGTATGTGTCCGATGCTTCCTGAGCAATGAAGATTATCTTGCAATCTTCATTTTCTTCATCACTGTCTCCAGTGTAATCCATAAGAATCGTTCTATCTCCATAGCTGATTCCACGTATCACTTCCCATGCTTTTCTGCCCAATGGCCCAGAATTTTTATTTTTGATATTATCCAATTCATCTACAACAACTTTCGGAATAATTACCTTACTGTATTCTTTGTTCAGTTCATCAATGAGCTGCGAATTTTTTAATAACGCAGATGTATCCGGAACTGCGATTCTTTCTCCCCGTAAGAATTGATTTGTCTGTTCTTCTGACATTCCAAACGCTTCACAATATTTTCTTGCAGTTTCAATTAAGGTTTTTTCACTTGTCTTTCCCGCTTCCACTCTTGAAATAGAGGATTTATTAGGTGCAATACCATTAACAGCTAACTTCTGTGCCATTTCATCCATTGTACAATTATTTTTTTCTCGAAGTTCCTTTAATCTTTTACATAAAAAAGCAATTTCATTTTCCTTTGACATTTAAAATTCTCCTTCCAGAATTATTTCTCAAGAAGCTGTTGCCTTTCATATCTCTATAATACCGCTTGTTGCATTTTTTTCAATATTTCTGCCCACATTTGCAACTCAAATAATTTATTAGCAACTTCTGTATTCATATGTCTTATAATCGCAACTTTTTCGCATTGCTTGCAACTACACACAAAAAAAAGACCTGCGAGCACCACAACAGCACCCACAGGTCGATCCACTACATCTTAAATTTTCTTTCCATAATCCAGACTAATCCACCCAGCACCGCTTTTCAGTTTTCCCCATTTCGTTGCTCCTTCGCCATCTGCTTCTCAACAATGGTAAAAACACCGATACCGGTATATTTGCCTGTCTTATCATAATTCGTGCCCGGTCCTTTTCGGATATTCAGGTTCTTAATGCCGACACGCACACGGTACGAAACCTTTTTCTGTTCCAGCTCGGATGTTTTTGATGGTGCATACACCACATTGCCATTCCAGTCATAAACAGAATAATTGATAACTCCAAGGTCATTCAGGACATTGGTACAAAGTTCCTTTCTTGTCTCATCCACACCAAACTGTAACAACGGATTTGTCCCCAGGTTCATGGTAAGACCGTCATCTGGGTCCAGTGCGTAATACTCCGACATCTCCGTTTTTAAATTCGTGTAACTTACCGCTGTGTATCTGGTAATGAAATCAGAAAAACTAGAAGTGAATCTGTGTCTGCTGCCAATCTCCATGACCGGCTCTGCACCGTACTTTCGTAGTTCCAGTTTCCCAAATCTTTTGATGCAGAAAAATCCGCCAAGCACCTGTCCTACATAGAAAAGCATGTCGCGGTAAGTTTCTATGTCATTCTCCGTATAAACAGAAAGCACTTCTGCCCCATTTGGCATTGCTTCTATTTCTTCCCTTGTCTGGGCGAGTTCCACACGACACGCTTTACTGCAAAGTTCCATAAAATCATAAGCATTGCCAACCGTCTCAAAACCATTGAATGTCTCATCAAATCGGAGCATGTAATCATACGCCTTTATCTCCAGACATTTGATTTTCCGGTTCGCTTCGCTGATTTCAAAAATCCCCATCGGTACTTCTTCCCATGAGCCATCATCCAATTCCAAATGATAGAACAATTCCACCAATGCATCTTCCAATGTGTACCTATCCACATTCAAAAATAAGGTAATACCCATTTCCGACGCATACACCGTACCAAGTTCCATTTCCGTACTGCCACAGCACTGGGCAGAAATATATCCGCTGCCTTTTGCAATGCACTTGGCATTACCTCATACGGCAGCGTTGCTCCAGAAAAAATAAGCATCGGGAAGTAAAGCAGGCTTGCTATCACGCTCGCCGTCTGGGAGTTCGGGGAAATCCCGCCTACCATCATGCCGATGCTGAATATCGACAACATAACTAATAGATAGCCACCGAGAAAAGCAATCATAGAGCCGCCCATATGAAATCCAAAAAAGAGTGTTGAAACGATATAAAGCAGTATAAGCGATGCCACGGAATAAATTGTGTAAATCGCAACCTGCACCGCTAAAATCATCGCAGGGCTGACAGGGGTAACTTTAAAACGCTTCAATATTTTTCTGCTTCGGTAATCGGATACTACCAGAGGCAACCCCATAACGCCTCCTGCACAAATCGCAATCGTTGTCAAAGCCCCGAAGGACTGCTCCAGAAACGTGTACTCCGCATCCGGAAAAGCAGGTTTATTCCCATAAATAACACCAAGTATCATCAAAACCACAAGTGGAATACAGATTGCAAATATAACCATATTCATATCACGCAGGGAAAGTTTCATCTCATTTTTCAGCATTGTTTTAAATGTTTTCATTATCACTTGCCTCCTCATCAGAATACCACAA
>OFFZ01001598.1_pt1 | contig 12560 bp, 15 predicted proteins | sample 1521631 | NCBI WGS metagenome assembly OFFZ01 (sample SAMEA3504102, study PRJEB24116) | mouse gut metagenome | biome: mouse gut; feature: mouse-associated habitat; material: faeces | place: Denmark | collected 2011 | reverse complement strand
GGCGGACTACCAACCGCCCTGTGTTTTTATCTCTGCGGGGGACATTATAGCAGATTCTTACTGGAACCGCAAGAAAGGTTTTCCCTTACGTTTCCACTACGGTGACAACCCCCTCCACCCCGCCCAGGGTCTGGAGGATATCCTCCTTCCCCGCCCCCTGGCGGGAGAGCAGGGCCAGAACGGCGCAGGAATTTCCGCTCTCGTCCCCCTTTTTCGTGATTTCCACGTCCACAATCTTGATGCCCAGCATGTGGCACCGGGACACCATCTCCCACCCCCGGAAACGTGTGCACCGGCGTGCTCCGCGTAACGGCCATAGCGGCGCCCCCCTTCCAGATCAACAGATATTTCTATTGTACCACAGCTTTTTGGGGGAGTAAAGGCGAAGAATGGTCTCTCCCTTTTCAGATTGGTGTTGCAGGAAGCCGCTTCGCCAAACCGTTCGTCAAAATATCAAAATCGGGCAGCCACCTGTTGATGGATGACTGCCCGACAAACTGGAAGTTATAAGTCTGGCGGAAAAATTTTTGTCAGTCTGGCTCTATGTCAATCCAATACCTGCGAATTGGTTCATCATCATTTTCTATATGTACAACATTTTCCATAACTCCTCCGCATTTCTCAACTGTTTTCCATGAACCAATATTACCATCATGAACACCAACCAACACCTTATATATTCCCTTTTTCTTCGCCTGCTCCAGCATCATTTTTAACATCTGAACAGCATAGCCTTTTTGGCGTTCAGTAGGACGAACACCATATCCAATATGCCCCCAAGAAAGAAATCCTTCAACTGTAAGATAATGGCGCAGACTGGTAGCACCTATTAATCTGTCGTTTTCATCCATTACAAAATATGATGATGTAGCACTAAAATTTTTATCAACAATTCCATGTTCACAATCGTCTAACATCCTAACGAACTGAGCAAACTCATCTATAGACATGATTGTACTATCCAAGAACCATGGAGCTATTTGTGTTTTGCTTGCACACCATTCGGACATCATGTCATTATATTTTTCATAATAAATCAAATCAGGCTTGACCAAATGCAGCTTCATATACACACCCCCAATACTTAAGCAAATTCCGATTTGTTGACCGGATTATAGCACAGCGTCCTTGCTATATCAATACGCTTATGTAGAAATCGCCAAAGTCATATCCCGGCAACACTTTTCTGAAAAGGGACCAGGCAGGACCCGCCTTGACAGCCTGCCCAAAAGGTGGTAAAATTTCAGTCTAAGTGGAAAAAACCGGGCAGATACCACCCTGCGGGGGGTGTCTGCGGAAGGAGAAATATGATGGCGATCTCTACCGCTATTATCAAGTTCACCAATAAGATCTTCCCCAAGGTGGTCCATCCCTTCAACCTCCAGAACCAGGGCAAGGAGACCTATGCCAAATGGCAGTACCGGAAGGGCGAGGACACCATCCGGTTCTTCCTGGAGGCCCGGACGGCGGAGGAGATGTTCCGGGGCAAGCAGGTCCTGGACATGGGCTGCGGCGCCGCCGGAAAGAGCCTCTACTACTGCTCCCTGGGCGCGGAGAAGGTCACCGGCGTGGAGATCGTCGCCCACTACGAGCAGGAGGCCAACGCCCTGGCGGCGGAGCTGGGCTTCGCGGACCGGTTCCAGTTCGTGTGCGCCTCCGCCTTCGAGCTGCCCTTTCCGGACAGCTCCTTCGACACCATCATCATGAACGACTTCATGGAGCACGTCTCCGACCCCGCCCGGACCCTGAAGGAGGCCCTGCGCCTTATCCGGCCCGCGGGAGCCATCTATATCAACTTCCCGCCCTACTACCACCCAACCGGGGCCCATCTCAGCGACGTGATCAACATGCCCTGGGTCCATCTGTTCTTTACGGAGAACATGCTGGTAAAGGCTTATAAGGAGCTGGTCAAGGGCCTCCCCGATGAAAAGGAGCGGCTGGAGCTCCGTATTTCCCGGGATGAGAACGGGCGGGAGTACTTCGGGTATATCAACAAGATGACTCTGAAAAAATTCAAGGGCATCCTCGCACAGCTGGGCATCCGCCCCGCCTATTACCGGGAGGTGCCCCTGCGGAGCTGGATGGCCCCCCTGGCGAAGATCCCCGGGATCAAGGAGATGTTCGTCAAAATGGGCGTGTGCATCATTCAGAAGCAGTGATCTGGCCGCCCCTGACCCCGCGCCGGAGAGACCGCGCGTGAAAAAATGCTGAGATCAACAGGAAAGGTTCTGATACGATGAAGAAAAACGTTTTTGCTCTGCTCCTGTCTCTGACCATGCTGGTCCTTCTGTCCGCCTGCGGGGAGAAGGAGCCGCCTCCGGCGGACAGCGGGACGGACAGCCAGACGGTCTCGCTGACCGTCTGGGGCGCGGAGGAGGACGAGGCCCTGCTGCAGGAGATTTTCGCCTCCTTCCAGGCCCGTTACGCCGGCGAGGCCAGCTTCTCCATCACCTTCCAGCCCCAGAGCGAGTCCCACTGCAAGGACGCCCTGCTGGGTGATATCGAACACGGCGCGGACGTCTTCGCCTTTGCCGACGACCAGGTGGCCGCCCTGGCCGCCGCCGGAGGACTGGACCCCATCGAGGACCCGGAGGAGATCCGCTCCGCGAACCTCTCGGCGGCGGTGGAGGCCGCCAGCGTGGGAAATACGCTGTATGCGTATCCCTTGACGGCGGACAACGGGTACTTCCTCTATTACAACAAGGCTTATTTCAGCGAGGAGGACGTTCAAAGCCTGGACCGGATGCTGGAGATCGCGGCGGAGGCCCAGCGGCTGGTGACCATGGACTGGACCTCCGCCTGGTACGTCTATGCCTTTTTCGGCAACACCGGCCTGGAGGTGGGGCTCAATGACGACGGCCTCACCAACTACTGCACCTGGAACAGCACGGACGGCCCCATTTCCGGTGTGGACGTGGCCCGGTCCATGCGGTCCATCGGCGCCAGTCCGGGCTTTGCCAGCCGGACGGACGAGGAGTTCATGGCGGGCGTGCGGGACGGCACGGTCATCGCCGGCGTCAGCGGCGTGTGGAACTCGGTAGCCATCCAGGAGGCGTGGGGCGCGAACGCCGGCGCCGCCAAGCTCCCCTCGTATACCTGCAAGGGCAAGCCGGTGCAGATGGCCTCCTTCTCGGGCTGCAAGCTGATCGGCGTGAACGCATACTCCCAGTCCCCGGAGTGGGCGGCGCGCCTGGCCCAGTGGATCACCAGCGAGGAGAACCAGCGCCTTCGCTTCCAGCTGCGGGGCCAGGGCCCCTCCAACATCCAGGCCGCCAGCTCCCCGGAGGTCCAGGCCTCCCCGGCCATCGCGGCGCTGCTGGCGCAGTCGGAATTTTCCCAGCTCCAGCGGATCGGCGGGAAATTCTGGGACCCGGTGGCGGAATTTGCCGGGGCCTGCCTGGAGGGCGGTCCCTCCGGCGCGTCCCTCCAGTCCCAGCTGGACCGCATGGTGGAGGGCGTGACGGCGCGTTAGCGCGCGCCGCCTGCCGAACGCAGTTTTGAGGGAGGAAACATATGAAAAGCAAGCTTACATTGCAGCAGCGGCTTATCATGCCCATCCTTTTTCTGGGACTGATCACCCTGCTGTCCAACGTCCTGGCGGCCGTCGGCATCAACAATGTCCACAGAAACGCGGGGACCATCGTAGACGAGTATATGGTCAGCGAGGCGCGGCTGGAGGACATCCGGCGCTCCGTCATGAACATCCACCGGCTGGCCCTCAGCCACATCGTGGCGGCGGACCATGCCACGATGATCGAGCTGGTTCAGGAGATCAAGGCGGAGGAGGCGGCCCTGGACGAAAAGCTGGCGGAGTATGAGCCCTTTATCTCCCAGGAGGACCGCCCGGTCTACCGCGCCCTGCTGGAGGACTACGACGCCTTCAAGCACGCCCTGATCGACCTGGTCTGCGCCAGCGCCGACAGCAGGACCCAGGCGGCCTACGCCGTCGCCAACGGGGATGTGGCCATCACCAGCGGCGCCGCGGAGGAGGGCCTCGATGCCCTCTCCGCCTCCGTCAGCGCCCAGGCGGAAGCGGCCCGGGGCCGCCTTGCGCGGGTCTATATCGTTTCCCTCATCACCAGCGCCGTGACCCTGATCATAAGCGTGTTCCTGGTGTGGGCGGCCCTGCGGATCATCCGGAAGCATGTCATCGCGCCGATCCGGGGCGCGATGGGCACCCTCCAGGACAGCTCCCAGCGCATCAGCGGCGTGGTGGGCGAGGTCCGCAGGCGGACCCGCACCTCCAGCGGCAGCGCCCAGGCCCTCTCCGGTCTGACCGAGCAGCTCTCCGCCGCCCTGGAGGAGATCGCCGGAAACACCGCCGCCATCACCGCCAGCGCCTCCGGCACCCAGAGCGACGCCGTGAGCATGGCGGAGGAGTGCGCCGCCATCACCGCCTACTCCGGCGAGATGCGGGGCCGGGCGGAACAGATGGAGCGCTCCGCCCGTCAGGAGATGGAAGAGGTCCGCCTCAAGACGGAGCAGATCCTGGAGCTGCTCAACCAGGCCATCCGCCAGAGCCGGAGCGTGGACCGGATCGGGACCCTGACCAAGGACATCCTGTCTATCTCCTCCTCCACGGACCTGATCGCCATCAACGCCTCCATCGAGGCCACCCGGGCCGGAACGGCGGGGAAGGGCTTTGCCGTGGTGGCCCAGGAGATCCGCCGCCTAGCCGACTCCTGCGCGGAGACCGCCAACCATATCCAGGAGGTCAGCGACGAGGTCACCGGCGCGGTGAACTACCTCTCCAGCAGCGCCCAGGAGCTGGCGGACTACCTGGGGCAGGCCATCCTGACGCAGCTGGAGCGCTCCGTCCAGTCCGGACAGCAGTATCAGAGCGATGCCGCGTACATCGAGCACTCCATGGGGAGCTTCAATGAACAGGCCGGCCGCCTGCGGACGGCCATGGCGGAGGTCGCGGCTTCCATTTCCGCCATCTCCGGCGCGGTGGACAACGCCGTCAAAGGCGTCACCGGCGTCACCAGCAGCACCCGCAGCCTGGCGGGAGATATGGCGGGTATCACCGCCGGTATGGATACCAATCAGGAGATCGTCGGCGAACTGCGGCATCAGGTGGACATTTTCGCCAATCTGTAGTCCGGCTTTTTCCGGGAAAGTACATATTGCCGCTGCCGAAAGACATGAGAAAGGACCGCGCAGGAAGAAATACTCCTGCGCGGTCCTGAAAATTTGATTGGATGCGGTTCCTGCTTACCGGCCGCCCCGCTCCGCGCAGGCGTCCATGGCCAGCTTGACCGCGCCCATGACGCCCTGGTTGTCTCCCAGGCTCACGGGGACGATGTAGTTGTCCAGATCGTCCAGGCCCTTGCCCTGGAGATAGCCGTGGAGCTGGCGGTGGACCTCCCGGCGCACCAGGGGGAGCATCTGGGGTTGGTGCATCACGCCGCCCCCCAGGATGATCCGCTCCGGGGAGAGGATCATGATATAGTCGCACACCGCCTGGGCGATATAGTAGGACTCCAGCTCCCACACCGCGTCGCAGGACGACAGCTCCTGGGCCTTCCGGCCCCAGCGGCGCTCAATGGCGGGACCGCTGGCCAGGCCCTCCAGGCAGTTGCCGTGGTAGGGGCACACCCCCTGCTCCAGGGGATCGTCGGGACGGCGGTCCATGAAGATATGGCCCGCCTCCGGGTGCATCATACCGTGGTGGGGCCTGCCATTGATAATGACGCCCATGCCTACGCCGGTGCCCACCGTGATATAGATGCTGGTGGACACGTCCCGGGTGCAGCCCCAGACGGCCTCCCCCAGGGCGGCGGCGTTCACGTCGGTATCGAAGCCCACGGGGATGCCCAGGGCCTGTTCAAAGCGCTGGACGATGGGAAAGTTCCGCCAGCTCAGCTTGGGGGTGGATAGGATCGAGCCGTAGGTGGGAGAGCTCCGGTCCAGGTCTACCGGGCCGAAGCAGCCGATCCCGATGCCGGCCAGCTCCTTCCCCTGAAAAAACGACAGCATCTCCGGCATGGTGTTTTCCGGAGTCCGGGTGGGCAGGCTGATCCGCTCCAGGATCTTTCCGTCTTCATTACCGATGGCGCACACCATCTTTGTGCCGCCCGCCTCCAGAGCGCCAAAGCAGGGCATATCATCAACTCCTTTTTTCCGAATCCTTAAGAGAGATCAATCAACTGAGATTAAAGTAGCATGGCGGGAAAGGAAGCTCAACTGCATAAACCACACTTTCCAGTGTGTAATTGATGGATTACATCCTTTTCATACTATATTTAATCTTATAAATACTTGCAGAAGGAAGGCCGGCAGAAGGATAATGAAACTGCATAGCGGACATGCTGCACAGGCGGACTGGCCCTCCGGGCTGGTCCGCCTGTCTCGACGAGGAGGTGAGTCCCGTGAGGTACCGATTGATGATCGTGGACCCCGACCGGGGGATCTGCGAGAACATCCCCTATTTGCTGGACTGGAGCCAATACGGCGTCTCAGGCATCCTGACCGCCAATTCCTATGAGGAGGCCATCAGCCGGGCCGTGGATTTCCAGCCCCACATTGCCCTGGTGGAGCTGGAGCTGGGGGACCGCCAGGGCTACGAGCTGGTCAGGCATCTGCGGGAAACGGGACTGGAGACCGTGTTCTGCACCATGGGTGACAAGGAGGACTTCCAGTGGGTGCAGCAGTCCATGCGGGCCGGGGCCCGGGACTATCTGCTCAAGCCCCTGGACACCAGCGAGCTGCGATCCTTTCTGGAGCGGGCCGTGGTCCGGGAGCTGGGGGGGGCCCTGCCGGAGCGTCCGGCGGTCCAGACGGGGGTGGATCCGGTGCTCCACACGGAGTACGGGAAGCTCTCCCGGATCACCAACAAGATCATCCTGATCGTGAAGAGCAACTACCGCCGGGGGCTTTCCCTGACCGGCATCGCGGAGATGCTGAATATGAGCAGCAAGTACATCGGCCGGGTCTTCCTCCAGGACACCGGGATGAAGTTCTCCGCCTACCTCACCGCCTACCGGATGATCCAGGCCCGGCGGCTCATCGAGAACTCCCAGGAGAAGATCTCCGTGGTGGCCAGCATGGTGGGCTACAGCCAATTGAACAATTTCTATGTGCATTTCAAGAACTACTTCCGCATCTCCCCCGGCGCGCTGCGGGACTACGGGGGAAGCCACCTGGACGAGCTCACCGGCGGACTGGAGATCGAGGACGCCGGAGCCCTGTCCGAGGAGGCGGAAGGATTAAAATGAAAGAAGGAACGGAAAACATGATGAAAAAGCGGTCATATTGGGCGGGCGTCGCCGCCCTGGCGCTGTCCCTGCTCCTGACGGGCTGCGGGATGGAGCTTTTAGACCCCGTGGACGGCGTGGACGGCGCCCCGGGGCTCTATATGGAGGACGACGGTCCGGCCCTTGACGCCGTTGTCGGGACGGACGGCCTCGATGCCGCCGGAAACGAGGCGGATGGCGCGGCAGCCTCCCTCCCCGGCGCCTCCGAGGAAGACCCCGGCACTACCGCCGGTGACAGGCAGCTCTACGAGGACCCCGCCGCCCTGGATGAGGACGGCACCTACAACAGCGCGGAGGACGTCTCCCTCTACCTTTACACATACGGCCGTCTGCCGGAGAACTACATCACCAAGAACGAGGCCCGGGACCTGGGCTGGTCCGGCGGCTCGGTGGAAAAATACGCTCCCGGCTGCGCCATCGGCGGGGACAAGTTCGGCAACCGGGAGGGCGTCCTGCCCGATGGGAAGTACCACGAGTGCGACATCGACACCATCGGCCAGGACAGCCGGGGGGCCAAGCGCCTGGTCTACTCCGATGACGGACGGATCTACTACACCGAGGACCACTACGAAACCTTTACCCTGCTGTACGGGGAGGAATAGGGATGGAGACCATCGTCATTGACGGCAGTCGGATGTCCGATCGCCAGACGGCCCACCAGCATCTGGCGGAACGCCTGTCCTTCCCCGGCTATTACGGGAGGAATCTGGATGCCCTGTATGACCTGCTCGCCGAGCGGGAAGGCCCTGTCCGCCTGCTGGTGCGCCGCCGGGCGGCGCTGCTGGACGGGCTGGGAGAGTACGGCGGCGCCCTGTGCCGGACCCTGGAGGACGCCGGACGGGCCAACCCGGAGCTGGAGGTCGTGTTCTCGGAGGATTGACATATACCAAAACGGGATATTTTAAATATACCATAGTGGGATAATATTGTCAAGGGTGATTTTATTGAGACTCAAGGAGCTGCGCAGGTCACGGCGCATCACACAGCTGAAGCTGGCAATGGACCTGAACCTGACGCAGAACACCGTCAGCCGGTACGAGACCGGAGAGCGGGAGCCGGGAATCGCGGAGCTGGTACGGATCGCGGACTACTTCCATATTTCCGTGGACTACCTGCTGGAGCGCACCGACAATCCGGAGATGAATCTGTAAACAGCGTAAACAGGCGAGGAGCGTGCCGGCTGCCGGGGCGCTCCTCCTCTGCTGCCTCCGCCGGGCGCGCGGGTGAAAAATATAAGCGGGACATGGATGAAAAAGCGATTGTCAATGGCGGATATATATGGTAAGATAAGGAAAAGATTTTTTGCGCGTGCAGGAATCTTATTTTTGTGAGAAAGGGTGAATCGATTGGCAGGGCAGATCTATAATATGATCCAGACCGTAATTACACAGAAGGCCAAGGGGAACGTTGTCATTGCAAACTCCATACGGACCAAGATGTACTTGAAGGGAATCGCTGTGGATAAGTTCACGGCGATATCTCCCGATGATCCGGCTACCATGCAGAAGGTCCGGGAAATTGCCAGAGAGTTTGGCGTTATCGTTTGACGTATCTGAAAATTAATAGTAAAGGCGGGATAAACATTGGCAATTAAAACACTTTCCATCAAGGGAACGGACAGCCGGGACGTGGCCCGGCAGGCCAGGGAGGCCCTGGCGGAGTTTCAGCCGAAGCTGCTGCTGTTCTTCGCCTCCAGCACCTATGAAAGCCCGGAAGCTGCCCTGAAGGAGGCCTTTCCCGGCACCGAAATCATCGGCTCCTCCTCTCACAGCGAGTATTGCAACGACGGCTATACCAGCGGCTCCGTGAGCATCATGGCCATGGATGCCGGCAGCGTTGAGGACGTCTGCGTGCGGGTCGTGGAGAACATCGGCGCCGAGCCGGACCTGCGGGACGTCCTGGACGGGATGCACGGCTATTTCGGCGGCGTGGAAGAGATTCTTGCAAACTACGAGCGCTATGTGGGCGTGGTTCTGTTTGAGTCCAGCGCGAAGGCGGAGGAGATCTTCATGGACCGCCTGGGCACGGTGACCGACCTCCTCTTTGTGGGCGGCTCCTCCTCCACGGCGGACGCGGGCCAGTCCCTGGTCTATGCCAACGGCCGGAGCTACAGCGGCGCGGCGGTGCTGGCCATCCTCAAGACGGTCAACGGCTACGATGTGCTGAAGACCCAGAGCGCCCACATCTTCTCGGAGCGCAAGCTGGAGGTCACCAAGTCCGACCTGCGCAGCCGCATCCTCTATGAATTTGACCATCGTCCCTGCGGCGAGGTGTACGCGGAGGTCCTGGGCATCGGACAGGACGAGATCCAGAACTACTTCGTGTGCAACCCCCTGGGCGTCGTGGCCGGTGAGGAGATCTTCGTGCGCACCTTCAACCAGATCCAGGACGGCGGCATCACCCTCCACTGCGGCCTGCCGGAGGGCACGGAGATCAACGTCCTGAAGATCGGCAACATCGTGGACGATACCAAGAAGGCGCTGGACGAGGCCATCCGGACCCCGCCCGCCGGCGTGATCAACTTCAACTGCCTGTACCGCACCCTGGAGATTTTGAACGAGGATCAGGTCGAGCCCTACTGTGCGCTGTTCGGCCGGTATCCCAGCATTGGCTTCTCCACCAACGGCGAGGCGTATCTGGGGCATATCAACGAGACCTCCACCATTCTGGTGATCAAGTAATCCCCGGCTGATATTACCGTCAAGAGGCAGCACATTGCAGAATGTGCTGCCTCTTTTCCGCTTTTCAGAAGTAGAAAAGTTCCTCAAATTTTTTGTCCAGAGCGATGCACAGCACCAGGGCCAGCTTGGCGGTGGGATTGAACTGCCCGGTCTCAATGGAGCTGATGGTATTGCGGCTCACGCCTATCAGCTCCGCCAGGGCGGATTGGGAGAGGTCCCGCTCCGTCCGGGCTTCCCTGAGGCGGTTTTTCAGGATCAGCTTGTCGTCCATCACGGCGCTCCCACGAAAAAGCGGTACAGAAAAAACAGCGTCAGCAGGGTGCAGAGGGATGCCCAGAAGATATCAGACTTCTTCCGGCTCTTTGCCTTTATCAGGCGATAGATAAAACCTGCCGCGCTCATTCCTGTCACCAGGGCCAGAATGTCCGAAGCGTTCTGGCCCCGGAGGACCTTGACGGCAAACAGCGCCAGGCACAGCAGCAGGCCGAAGCCAAAGGCGGCAGAGTCCTCCCGCAGGCGCAGGCCCCGCTCGCGCTCGTCCATATAGGCGGCGGCATTTTCCGCCCGGCTCTTCGCCAGGATATCGTCTTTGTTCATAATAGACCTCCTTTTTTTGTTCATAATAGACCTCCTTTTGACAAGTAAACTTGTCAGACCTCATGATAGCACTGCCAAGTTTACTTGTCAAGCGTTTTTTGAGGCCTCGGGGATGGCTTGTTACCCGGCGTCCACACGGAAAACCATTCGTACAGGGAAATCAATTTTGAGAAAATGACACCGCGTTTGCAGGGCGCGATGGGGCCGTCGCGCCCTGCGGACGTAAAATTGATTTCCCTGGACTTCGTAAATAAGGGCTTGACGAATCAGGAAAAATACGTTAAAATAGAGGCTGTAACTATTTGTAACCCTTCGCACCGCTTTGTAACTATCGGAGGATTCTTGTAATGGTCCAGAAGAACGCCAAAAAAAGAGTTGATAAAAAAGCCCCTTCCAAGGAAGCACCGGCAAAAGCCGCTGCCATTAAGGCAAAACATATTGCACCCCAGCCTGCCAGAGCGTTCAGGGCTCCCGTTGGCCGGATCAACCGCCGGTTTCCGGAGTCCAACAGCGCCTCCCGCCAGTTCCAGCTGCTGCTGGCGGGCAGCATGCCTCTGCTGCGGCAGAAGGTTCACGGCGCCGCCTATCAGGTCCGCTCCTTCTTTTCCACCCTGGCCCTCAAGATCAAGACGAGGCAGGCGGGGAACGATCACCGCTTTATCCAGACGGCGGTGTTCCTTACCGCCAGTCTTCTGCTGACCATCTTTGCCGCAAACCGGGTGCTTTACACCACTGCCACCACCCTCTCCTTTGAGGGGAGGGAGTTGGGCACCGTAGCCAGCGAGGCGGAGGCCCAGGCAGCCGTGAAGAACGTAGAGTCCTCCATCTCCCAGAAATTGGGCAGCCGCTACAGCCTGTCTCCGGAGAGCCTGTCCTATACCACCGGTGTGGCCTATCGCGGCGCTCTGGTTGAGGAGGCCGACCTGGAGGAGGCGCTCAGCCAGTCCCTGCGGGTGGTGGAGCATGGCTACGCCCTGTATGTCAACGGCGATTTTATCGGCGCTACCCAGACCGAGGGCGCGCTGGATGAGCTCATGGCCCAGGTGGCCACCCCCTACCGCAATGAGAACACCGTGTCCATCGACTTTGTGGAGGAGTGGGAGATCCGCGAGTGCGACCTGCCCCTGGAGGACTTTACCAATCTGGCGGACGTGGCCCTGCTGCTCAACAGCGTCAAGGCCGGAGAGCAGACCTACACCGTGGAGGCCGGGGACTGCTGGTCCGTCATCGCCGAGGACCACAACATGACCAGCCAGGATCTGCTGCGCATGAATCCCGGCTATGATATTGACAAGCTTCAGATCGGCGACGTTCTGGTCACCAGCCAGCAGGTCCCCTATCTCACTGTCCGCGCCACCCAGATGGAGTACTATGTGGCCGACATCCCCTACGAGATCGAATACGTGGACGACAACACCATGTGGGAGGGCGACACCCGGGTCATTACCAAGGGCGCCTACGGCACTGCCGACACTGTGGCCCGCGTCACCTACGAGGGCGTAGACGAAGTGGAGCGCGTCATTGAGTCCCAGACCACCATTACCGAGCCGGTCACCGAGGTCCAGGCCCGCGGCACCCTGGAGCGTCCCAGCTGGGCGCCCACCGGTTCCTTCCGCTGGCCCACCAGCGGGTCCATCACCTCCAAGTACGGCTACCGCAACATCTTCGGAGGGTCCTCCTTCCACGGCGGCATCGACATCGCCAATTCCTACGGTACCGACATCGTGGCCGCCGACGGCGGCGTGGTGTGCTACGCGGGTTGGATGAGCGGCTATGGCTACCTGGTCCAGATCGACCACCAGAACGGCTATGTCACCTACTACGGCCACAACAGCAGCCTCCTGGTCAGCGTGGGCGACAAGGTCTTCAAGGGCCAGCACATCGCGGAGATGGGCTCCACCGGCCGGAGCACCGGCAACCACTGCCACTTCGAGGTCCGCGTCAACGGCGAGCGGACGAACCCAATGAACCTGCTTCCCTGAGTTTGAAGACGCTTCGGCGGCCCCCGGCTTTCTTGCCGGGGGCC
>OFFZ01001596.1_pt1 | contig 12580 bp, 16 predicted proteins | sample 1521631 | NCBI WGS metagenome assembly OFFZ01 (sample SAMEA3504102, study PRJEB24116) | mouse gut metagenome | biome: mouse gut; feature: mouse-associated habitat; material: faeces | place: Denmark | collected 2011 | reverse complement strand
CCACCATGATCTGCATCAGGATGTCGTCCGCCATGTTGTATTTCCGCTTTGCCAGGGTCATCATCCTCCGGTAGGTGGACTCGGAGGAGTTGGAGTGGATGGTGGTGACCACGGTGTGCCCGGTACGGGAGCTCTCCGCCACGGACAGGGCCTCCTTTGCGGAGCGCATCTCTCCCACGCCGATGACGTCCGGGTGCTTACGCAGGACACGCTCCAGGAGCAGGTCCTGGCCGATGTCCAGGGACGGGTTCTCGTGGGGGCGGGTGAGCAGGTGCACCACGCTGTTGGTGGCATGGCCGTCCGCGTCCCGCTTGATCAGGTCGAACTCCCGGCTGCCCTCCTCAATGGTGATGAGCCTGCGGTTGTCAGGGACCATCGACAGAAGCCAGCTCATCACGGTGGTCTTCCCGGAGCCGGTGCTGCCCGCGATGCAGACGGAGACGCCGTAGCGGATGCAGCAGGTCAGGAGGTCCAGCATCTCGTCCGTGGCGGAGCCGGACCGGATGAGCCTGTCCCTTGAGACGGTCTGCTGGTTGACGATGCGGATGGAGGCGTTGATGCCCACCTCCGGGTCCACGATGGGGGTCTTGTCCACGGAGATGCGGATGTTCTTGTCCAGGAAGCCGATGACGGAGGGCATGGTGTCGTCGATGACCATGCCGCAGGTGTTCAGGAGCCGCCTGGTCACGTCGATGGCGTGCTGGGGGGACTGGAAGCGGTCCGGGATCTTCATGGAGCGCCCGCCGCTCATGATCACCTCGATATCGTCGTAGGCGTTGACGTTCACCTCCTCCACGCCGGGCATGTAGATCCATTTCCTTAAAAAGGAGATGCCCGCCATGTCCTCGTAGAGGGTGCTGCAGAGCTCCTCCGTGGAGAGCCCTTCGATGTGGTAGGAGCGGCTGGTGACGTACTGGCCGATGAACTCCCGCAGGAGCTTTGTGGCCTCCTCCCGGTTCGCCTCCCCGGAGAGCTTGTCCGCATGCTTCTCCGTGCAGTATCTCTGGACGTCCTCCAGGATCTGGTCATAGGTGAGTGTCTCCTTCCCTGCGGAAGTGAAGAACATGTCATTCAGGGATTCCATGCCCATGGTCTTTCTTCTCCTTTCTGGCAGGGGCCTTCTGCCTGCCGCTGCCTGTGGCCGCTGTGTACCAGGCGCCTTTGTCCGATTTTTGGAATCCGGCGTCTTCAGGGGTTCCCGCTTCCTGCTCCTCCGTGAATTCTCCCGGCTGTCCGGCTCTTTCATGGAGCCTGCCGTTCCCTTCCTGCCGTGGCGCATCCCCTGTGCCTTCCAGCTGGTCTTCGTAAGAGCCGCCGTTTCCTTCCTGGTATGGCGTATCTTCTGCATCCGCCCGTTCATCCTCCTGCAGGAGCCGGTCCCGGACGAGCTTCAGGGAGTTCACATAGCGCTGGTTGCAGTATGCGAGCGCCCTGAACATCTGCCCGCTGGTGCCGCAGCGCTCGATCTCCTTTGCGTAGGGGAGCAGGCCGTCGAAGCCGCCGATCTGGTGGTCCATCTCGTCGATGGCATGGAAGGGGCGCGCCAGCCCGGCGAAGGTCAGGTGGCTGCCGTAATGGAACTTTTCGTCCGTGAGCAGCGGCTTATGCGCCCGCAGGTAGTTCAGGCCACGCAGGTCCGGCGTGACGATCCGGACGGCCAGGTCCGCGGCCTCGATGGCGGTGGGCGTGAAGAAGTTGAGCATGTTGGAGCTGCAGTCCAGGATGATGTAGTCCACCAGCTTTGCCGCCTCGGCGATGAACAGCTTTATCTTTTCATACTTCAGCTCCGGGTAGGAGAAGGGGTTCTCCCCGGCGGCGTAGCCCATGACGCCGATGAAGGGGTACTCCTTCAGGATGGTGACGCGCTCCGCCACCAGGGCCGTGTTGATCTCCAGGCCGGTCAGCACGTTCCCGATGGAGGCGCCTGTCTCCAGGATGCGCTCCGGCATCCAGACGGGCAGCATGGGCGTGCTGGGGTCCGCATTGATGATGAGGGCCTTGTCCTTGTCCGCCGTCAGCACCTTGGCGAGGCAGCAGCAGAACATGGACTTCCCGCAGCCGGGGTTGCCCCATACAGTGATGATCTTTGACATCTGCTTTCCACTCCTTTCATGGATTGCGCAATACGTTCCTGCGCCATTTCAAAATATTCCGGGCAGATCTCCGCGCCCAGGTAGTCCCTGCCGCACAGGGCTGCGGCCACTGCCGTGCTGCCGCTTCCCATAAAGCCGTCAAATACCAGTTCCCCGGGCTGGCTGGAGATCTGGATCAGCCATGACAGGAAGACGGCATTCTTAATGGTGGGATGGCGGATGCGGTGTTTTTTCTGCCAGGTAGAATTGCAGGTCGCCTTGGGGTATTCCCCGCCGAACCAGCAGGCATTGAAGCGGGTCTTATATTTTTTGCTGGCTTCCCGGCCGGCATGGTATCTTGACCCCTCCTTTTTTCGGTTCTGCAGCAGGGTGGTGCGGCTGAATGTCCTCCGCCCTTTCTGGCAGAAGATGATCCACTCGCTGTTGTTGGCGTAGCTTCCCTGCAGGTCGCCGATCCCCCCGACCGTGCCTTTCTCCACCACGAGGCAGTTCTTGATGGAGAAGCCTGCCTCTTTCAGGCAGCTGTAGTGGTAGGGGTAGCAGTCAAAACGGGTGAAGAAATAAGCATGGGCGTCCTCCTGCAGGATGCGCCAGCTTTCCCTGGCAAGATGCCCATAGTCGATGCCGTCGTCCCCGGCAATCGGCGGGTGCGGGCAGCTGGCGAAGCTGTTATGGTAGCCGATGCCGTAAGGCGGGTCTGTCAGGATCATGGAGACGGAGCCGTCCGGCAGCCGCCTGGACAGTTCCAGGTAGTCCATGCAGTATATCTGGTTGCGGGGCAGTCCGGACTCGGGGAATACAGGCAGGGCATTTTCTTCCTTCATATGGTTTTCCTTATTCTTTCCCGGATGTGCTTTCCATGGCTGCATCCGCAGATCCGCCGGTATCAGTGGGGCTGCCTTCCTGCCTGCCGCCGTCATCGGGATCCGCCTGTCCGGGGACGTCCATGGAGGGCTCCAGCTCCCCGTCGGGCAGATCCGTGCCGTCGCCGTAAAGGGCGGCCAGTATCCCGGACTGGCGCTCCAGCAGCTCTTCTGCCAGCTTTCCGTTGCCCCGGCTGACCAGGGCCACATGCAGGACGCCCTCGTTCTCGTAGCGCGTGAGCAGCATGGCCTGTTCAGGGGTGGCGAGCACGGTGATGGTGGCTGTCTGCTGCCGTTCCTCGTCCTCCTCCGGCGGCCTGGTGTAGTCCACGTCGAGGCCTTTGGAGTCGGAGACGGACAGGACCTCCACGAAGCGCAGCTCCGGGATGTCGGACACCGGCTCCAGCGCGTTGTCTTCGTCATAGTGGTAGAGCCGGATGATGTCGCCGCCCTGCAGCTTGTCGGAGAGCGCCGTGGCTAATGTCTGGGTGGTGACGGAGATGGCCACCATGCCGTCCGGGATCGCGTTGAGGGAGAGGTCGGAGGACAGGGGGGCGCTGCTGACCTTCTCCGGAAGGATATAGTCCCCGGGATACAGGTCCGTGGCGGCATAGGTGCCTGCCACGTCCTCGATCCTGCGGGCGACGCTGTCGGGCAGGTTGAAGCCGCCCACCTCCACGATCTCGAGGTCGTCCGCGATGATGGGCGTCCCGCGGGTGACGGCAGCCTTCATGCGCACGATCCCGCAGGTGCTCCTGGTCCTGCTGGTGACGGCAGGGATGGCGATGAATGCGATGATTGCGGCAAGAGCGATGCTCAGGATGCCGTAGATGAAACGGTTGTTCATTTTCATAATGTGTTCAGTCTCCTTATCTGTGCTGGTCTGAGGACAGGTTTGTTTTTATGGCAGGCGGTCTGCGGCCATGGCTCCCGCAGGGGGCATAAAGGACGCGGGCGGCAAGCGGCATGGTTTTCGTGGTGTCCTTTCTAGTAAAAGGGTTGATGCTGTATCAGTGTGGCGGCAAGGCATCCCCAGAACAGGTAGGGCGCGAAGGGGATGTTCCCGGATGTCTTCCTCCCGCATGCCTTCCGGATGCCCAGGTGCAGCAGGGCAAGGAGGCAGGATGCTGCCAGGACGGCCATCAGCCCGGATGCCCCGTAGGGGATGCCCAGCAGGGCCGCCAGCTTGATGTCCCCGCCGCCGATGCCGCCGTCAGTGGCAAGGGAGACGGAGAGCAGGAGCAGGAGCCCGGACAGGCATCCCATGGCACAGTGCAGCGCAGCTTCCGGAAAGGTGGTTCCTGGGAGGGCATGTGCCGCAAGCGGCAGATAGAGCAGGCACCAGGGCAGGAAGGCGAGCAGGGCGGCATTGCGTATCCTGTGGTGCCTGTGGTCATAGAGGGCGAGGCCTGCCAGGGGGAACATGGTCAGGGCATGGTACAGGGACAGCGGCCTACTCACGGCTGGAGTTCCAGTCATCGAACACGCTGCCCTGGATGTGCACGGAGTCGCTCACGTTGACGGACAGCATCCCGGAGGGCGTCCATGCGTCGATGATGTAGGTGTAGACGGTGTAGGCCCCGCCGTCCGGATACCATACCGGGGTGAAGTGCACGTTCCGGCCATAGGTGGAATATTCATTGGGCTTGAAGGTGAAGGAAGCCGGGTTGCCCCCGCTGCAGGACAGGAGCCTCCAGTACATGTCATAGCCGAACTCCGGGAAATAGGAGACGGCCGTCTGTGCCGGCGCATAGTGGCTGGCCGGTGCGTTGGCGGAGAACCTGGCCGTGGCATTTTCCCTGATGCCGTAGCCGCTCTTCATGCTGTCGCCCTGTGCCGTGGGCACGATATCGTCCGGGTGGACCTCCATGGAGCCGGACAGGGAGGCGGAGTAGGCGGTGGAGGAGAAGTCGTACCAGCCGTGGTCCACCCATTCCCCATGGTCTGCCCAGCGGCCCCTGTCCACCCAGCGCCCATGGCTCTCCCCACAGTCCTGCGGGCAGTCTCCATTGTGCCCCCAGTCCTCCCACTGCATGTCGCTTTCCCACTGCCAGTCTGCCTCCCATTCCCAGTGGAAGTGCCACCTGGCGCTCCAGACGCTCCAGGATGCGGAGGTCTTCTGGGGGTTGGACGGCAGGGAGGAAAGGGAAAAATGCGGGTTGGTGTCCGTAGCCAGCGGATTGGGCGGCAGGTTCTCCTCAAGGGAGATGATCTTTGCGATGAAGCTGGTCTTTGCCGTGGATGCCCCGCTGACGGATACCTGTATGGTAAGGGTGGTGGGTTCCAGGGGCGTATGCCATTTTGCCCAGACCACCTGGGAGCCGCCTGCAGGCATCACGATGTCGTTTACAGTATAGGTGCCGCCGTTGATGTGGAAGGTGACACTTGCCGGATCATCCGGGTTCACCTCGGCGCTGCTGGTCAGGGTGATGCTGGTGATGACGTCCGTATCCACCCGGTAGGTATAGTCAGGCGCCTGCAGCTCTGCCTCCGGTACATCCTTGTAGCTTACGATGCCGATGCCCAGGACCGAGAGGATGTCGCTGTCAGAGACTTTCCCGCTGGTAGTGCCGCCCCATGCGGGATAGCCTAAATCCGGTGTCTCCAGAAAAATGGACAGCGGCAGGTTCTGGTGTGTCAGGCTGGGCATCTTGCTGCGCAGCGTCCCGCCGGACATCTGGTTGTAGAGCGCTGCTTCCGTTGCGGTCATGGCATAATTGCGGCCGCCGTGGGTGAAGTAGGCAATCGGCTCTATGACCAGCTTGTAGGAACCGGAGACCAGTTCCTCAAAAGGGATGCCGGCCTTGTCAGCCACAAGCTGTGCCGCATACTCGGAGCAGAAATACCGCCGGATCGCCTCGATGCTTGCGCGGGAGCGCCCGCCGCTGATGATGCGGGGCAGCGGGGTGCCGGGCCTGGAGCAGACATAGGAGCCGGAATCCAGGGAAAGGGAAGCGCCCCCGCTGTACTGGAGCTTGCTGACTTTCCCGAAATGCAGGATGCTGCCGGATATGCTGAAGTTGCTTATGTCAAAAGGGGTGGAAGCGGCACTGCCGTCTGCGGTGGCCACGGTGACGCGCACCCCGTCCTGGTTGTGCCAGACATCCGTTGCGGTGCCGCTCCCCATCCCGCCGCCACCGCCGTCTAAGTTCCCTTCTCCGGACGCGAAGGCGGTCATCCCCGTGGAGAGGATCAGGATGAGGGAAAGGAAAAGCGGAATGAACCGCCTGGTCAGTTGTTTCATGTGGTCCTCCTTTTCATAAGAAAAGGACATGGAGTTCATCCATGCCCTTCCGGTGCTTTCAATGTTCAGTTGCCGCCCATTGTGCCGATCTGCTTGTTGATGTCCCCGTCGCTGTCGATGCTGTCCTGCTGTACGCTGCTGGGAGTCACCCAGCCGAATACCGGATCATAGACCTGCCCGGGATGGCCGCCGTCAGCGGCATCCCCGGAACCGCCTGTGGGATTTTCCTGTGGCGGAGCGGGTGTTTGTTGGACGGGCGGGGCGTATTCCGGCTGCCGGCCGGGATCGGTGAGGTCATCCGTGGTCACCGGAGGCTCAGAGGGCTTTTCCTGTAAAGCATCCTTTTTAGTGGAGCTGTCGGAAAGGCTCGTGGTGGAGCCGGTTTCATCCTCGGAAACCACCGTCTGGGTATTGTCGGAGGCCGTGCCCTGGATCTGGGTGCTTTCCTTTGCTGCGGCATCAGGGAGGCTGGTGTCCGTGCCAGGGTTTTCCTCCCAGGTATCCGTCCCGCCGGAGGTTTCCGTGGAAGCGGGGATGAACTCCCTTTCCGGCTCCCGCGTCAGTAACCAGGCGCCCGCAAGCACTGCGACGCAGAGTGCGGATAAGCCGCAGATGGTAAAGGTTCTTTTTCTGTCGGTAGGTTTGTTCTTTTTCATGATATAGGACTCCTTTCATCGTGTTTGCATTATAGAACTTGGAATGGGATCTGCTTTGATTCCATTATATACGCATCAGAAGGCGGAATGCCAACAACATCCCCATCAGTATTTTGTGTTATGGGAACCGGTCAGCGTGATATGCTGCGTGATGGGCGGGAACAGTTCCCCGAACATGCGGATCTGAAAAATGGCATCACAGGTCACCACATATTCGATCTTGTCGGAATACTGGTTGAACTGCAGGCTGATGTTCTCCACCCTGTAATCTTCATTGGAAAGCCGTATCCTTTCTTCCATCCCGTTTATGAAGCCGGCCCGCAGAGCCTCCTGGTAGGCGGAACTCAGGTGCAGGTCAGACATGTAGGAGTCAAGGTTCGCCTCCCTCTGGGAATGGAAGGTATCCGCATAGATGCGGGCGCTGACATTGTTCAGCTCCATCTTGGCTGCATTGCGGATGTTCATGCAGTTGATCTTGACGGAAGCGAACAGCAGCAGGAATGACATCAGCATGATGATTGCCAGAATCACAAAGATTGTGAAAAAGGACAAGTCTCCACGCTCATTCCGGATGGTCTTCTTGTACATGGCATGCCTCCTTATTTCCAGTAATGTTCGCTGACGCCGGCCCCCTGGGCGCGGACGTTGATGGGAACGAGGTTGAATTTCCAGAATCCGCCAAGGTAGCAGCGCCCCGTGACGGTAACGTAAAAGGGTGTGCCGATCTGGATGCGGCCTGTGTTGCCGGGGCCGGATACCTGGTAGGAGAGCCCCTCGACACCGCTTATCTCGCTGGAGAGGAAGGAGAAAAGGGAGTCGGTCTCGCCGCTGGTGCCGCCGTTGAGCTGGATCTGCTTCACGAGCTGGTCCGCCATATGGTCCATTTCCTGTTTGGTGGAAATGATGTGGAATACATTGATGATGAATGCGATCAGGACCACAGCCACCAGAATGTAGACAAAGCTGCTGATATAAGAGGAATCTCCTCTTTCGGACAGCAGGAGCCGTTTCAGTTTCTTTTTCAATAGGACACCTCCCGGATGATAAAGAACGCAGGCGGGAAGCCGGGGTGGGGCTTTCTGCCTGCGTTTCTTATATGGCGGGCCGCATATGGGAAATGTCGTGCCCGTCTGTGTATGGATTATCACGATACCAATTCTAGCATATGGGATTTGCGCTGTAAATCGCAATGATGTGCCAGTTTGGGAAAGTTTAGTGCCAATGTTGTGCCAGTGGTGCGGATAGGGCGGAAATGGTGTTTTTCTTAGGCTCAGGGAACCAGCGGCAAAAAATTTAACAAATTTGTTCCTTGTATTAAGAAATGTTTTTGGGTATACTAAAGATACATATGAAAGAAAGAGGTGAGTTGTATGAGTTCAGCACAGCAGGTTTTGGATTATCGGAGAGAAATAGATGAAAATCAGAAACAGATACGGGAAATGGTAATGGAAAGCTACCGGGACATTGCTGCAGGCAAAGGCCGGGACTGCAACGAATTCTTTGATGAACTGGAGAAAAGGTATACCAATGAAAGAATATAAGGTGGTCACCTTGCCGCTGGCTGAGGAGGACATTGCAGACCAGACGGACGACATCGCCTTTGAGCTGAAGTCTCCGGAAACTGCGGTCAATATGGTGAGAGGCTTTCGGAAGGCAATAAACAGTCTCAGCCTGTTTCCTCAAAGCCATGAGCTGGATGAAGATGAAGAACTGGCAGGATATGGCATCAGGAAAACGTATCATAAAAATTATAAAATCTATTTCCTGATTGATGAGAGGGAGCAGACTGTGTACATATTGAGAGTTTTCCATATGCTGGTAGACAGCAGGGAAAAGATTTTAAGGATTTTCAGAGCATGATGAAAGTAAAGCCTTTGAGCAAAATAGCTTGAAGGCTTAAATTATGGGAGGACGTATAACAGATGGAATTTGCGGAACAGATTATGTTGGATCTGATTAACCAGGGATACAGCGGTAATGACCTGCGTGAGCATTTTAAGGAAGAAGTGAGCCGGATACGTCCGGCTATGGAGGCGATTCTTGCGGAAGCCAAGCGGGTTGCCGTTTCAGAATCCGGATATGCTTCCTATGGGGATGTTTTCAATGAAGTGGAGGAATAATGGCAGAAATAGAAAAAGGCATCAAAGAGTCGGATAGATTAGCAGCATCAGAAAGGCTCCTGGCTATATTGAAAGAAGGAGAGGACTCTGCAGAGGAAAAGGGTTGGATAACGGCAGATGAAGTAAAGGTGAAATTGGAGCATGACTAAGAAGCAGCATTATGTTCCCCAGTTCTATCTTAGGAATTTCACATCTGATGACAATAAATTATGGGTTTTTGACAGAGTAAAAGAAGAATATTATTTCCGGACTCCGAAGGAAGTCTGTTATGAGAAGTATTAGTGTGAAAGAAAGTAGAGGAAAACCATAAATTGGCGCACTTGAATAAGCTGTCTAAGGCAGGCAACTTTTTGAAGTGCTATGGAGTTAGGAAATTAGATTAAGAAGCTAACGGTTCATCAGGAGGAAGTAATCCTTCTCGTTGTAATAGCTTCTTGGCTTGTTTGATAGCCTTTGCCTTTTGTTTTTCAAGCAGAGGTGCAGGCATATCGATTTTGTAAAGATCGCTCGGATTCCACTGCTCACCAGTAGACAGCATCTGGTAGATGGCAGTAAGAATCATACGGGCAATAGCGATTATGGCTCTTTTCTTGCCACGGCGTTTAACAAGTGAATCATATTTCTTTTTGTAGTAAGGAGATTTGTCAGATTTTACGGCTGCATGAGCACACTGTACTAATGCAGGTTTGAGGTAGACTCCGGCACGTGTAATCCGAACAGATTTCTTCTTACCGGCAGATTCATTGCTGCCGGGGGTTAGACCAGCCCAGCAGCATAAGCGTTTGGAACTCGAGAACTGAGACATATCCGTACCAATTTCGGAGATGATAGTGATTGCACTATCATGTTTTACACCCGGAATGGTACAGAGGAACTGGACAGCATTTTCAAAATCAGGATTAGAAGAAATCATATTTTCTATCATTTTATCAACATCATTGATTTCGGCTGTGATATAATCCATATGTGCGCGGACAAGGCGCATACGATATTTTTGGGCATCAGTCATCTGATATCCTTCGATGGATTCTATAACAGCATCTTCTTTGGATTTGAGGCTCCGAAGAAGTTTAGATGCGATTTCTTCGTGGTTAATGGATGTACCCGATTGTTCAAGCAGATAGTCGATAATGGACGTGGATGACTTCCCAAAGATATCGGAAACAACAGAATCTAATGCAACATTACAAACAGTAAGAGCATTCTGATATCGATTCTTTTCACTGGAACGGCAGGAAACAAGCTTGTAACGATAGCGAGTGTATTCCCTGAGAATACGGACTTTCTTACAAGGGATATAGCTGCCTTTGACAAGTCCAAGACGGAACAAATCCCCAATCCATTTAGAATCTTTGGTATCATCTTTGTTGCCTTTCACTGCCTTTACCCATTTAGGATTGGCAATGACAACATGGATTTCATCTTCCAGAAGGTTAAAGACAGGAATCCAGTATTTACCTGTGGATTCCATACAGACATCATGGCAATCATTGTCGAGAAGCCATTGCTTGAATTCGAGAATTGAATTGTTAAAGGTGGAGAAGCGCTTCTTTTGGTAAGAAGGCTCAATGCCACCAGTAGTTTTGACGATTGTGGCAACGAGAAACGATTTGTGAACATCGACACCACAACAGGTTTGGTAAGTAACTTTCATAGTCAGACTCCTTTCGTAAAAGATGAGAAGCCATTGACTGAACTGCCACACAATTAAACTAAGGCGCTTAAACAATTCTTAGTGTACGGATTCGTAATGCCACTTATTTGTGCTTGAAAAGGCAGAACTTACACTGATTTATATGCTGTCTAAAACGAAGAAAGTTATTACAACTCCTCCTCTCGTGCTTTGTAGTTTAGCTTCTCACAAACTATTTTACAGCACAGCGTAGAGAGTTGGAACACTTTCATTACTATTTGTGCCGCCAACTGAAAGGCGGCGGAATGGAGATTTATATGAAAAAGCATAGCAATTAAGATACAGGATTAGGGTGTCAGAAGGGTGCTTTTGATACTCTAATCAATACAAATAAGAATATTTGGAGGAAGAACCATGTATAGTGAAAAGGTAATGGACCATTTTAAGAACCCAAGGAATGTAGGGGAAATCGAAAATGCCAGCGGCGTAGGGACGGTAGGGAATGCAAAATGCGGCGATATCATGCGCATTTTCCTTGACATTGACGGCGATGGCGTCATTCAGGACGTGAAATTCAAGACGTTTGGCTGCGGCGCAGCCGTGGCAACCAGTTCCATGGCTACCGAACTGGTAAAGGGCAAGACCGTAGAGGAGGCCCTGCAGGTAACGAACAAGGCGGTTATGGAAGCTTTAGACGGGCTTCCTCCAGTGAAGGTCCACTGCTCCCTGCTGGCAGAAGAAGCCATCCATGCAGCCCTTTGGGATTATGCAGAGAAAAACGGCATTAAGATTGAAGGACTGGAGCAGCCAAAGAATGATATCAGCGAAGAAGACGAAGAAGAGGATTACTAAAACCATATGGGGAAAAAGAAAGTTGTAGTAGGCATGTCCGGCGGCGTGGACTCCTCCGTGGCCGCATGGCTGCTGAAAGAGCAGGGCTATGAAGTTATTGGCGTCACCATGCAGATTTGGCAGCAGGAGCCAGAACAGGCCATGGAAGAACAGGGGGGATGCTGCGGCCTGACTGCGGTGGAGGACGCAAGGCGGGTGGCGGCAATGCTTGGGATTCCCTACTATGTGATGAATTTCCGGGAAGAATTCCAGAAAAATGTCATAGACTATTTTGTAGCGGAGTATTTAAAAGGGCGGACCCCTAACCCCTGCATAGCCTGTAACCGGTATGTGAAATGGGAATCCCTCTTAAGCCGCAGCATGGCAATTGGCGCAGACTATATCGCCACCGGCCATTACGCCAGGATCCGGCGCCTGCCAAACGGCAGGTATGCGCTGCAGAAAACAGCTACGGAGGACAAGGACCAGACGTATGCCCTCTATAACCTGACCCAGCATCAGCTTGCCCATACCCTGATGCCGGTGGGGGATTATACCAAGGAAGAAATCCGCGCCATGGCGGTGCAGATTGGGCTGCGCACTGCAAATAAGCCGGACAGCCAGGAAATCTGCTTTATCCCAGACCATGATTATGCCGGCTTTATCGAACGGGAGCAGAAGGGAAATGTGCCGCCGCCGGGGAATTTTGTTACAAAAGATGGCAGAATATTGGGCCGGCACAAAGGCATTACCCATTATACCATCGGACAGCGCAAGGGGCTTGGAATAGCCATGGGAGTCCCTGTGTTTGTGTCAGAGATCCGTCCGGACACCAACGAGGTTGTCCTTGGCAGCAATGAGGAAGTATGTGGGGTATCCCTTTATGGGGACAAGCTGAACTTTATGTCTGTCCCGGATTTGGATGGCGAGCTTGAGGCAGTAGCCAAAATCCGCTATAACCATGCAGGGACGCCCTGTACCATCCAAAAAGCCGGGGAAGATAAGGTGTTCTGCCAGTTCCATGCCCCTGTCCGCGCCATTACGCCCGGGCAGGCAGTGGTATTTTATGACGGGAATATTGTGATAGGGGGCGGGACAATCCTGTAACCCTGTGCTTAGGCTGTGCGCACCCAGCACAGC
>OFFZ01001594.1_pt1 | contig 12595 bp, 12 predicted proteins | sample 1521631 | NCBI WGS metagenome assembly OFFZ01 (sample SAMEA3504102, study PRJEB24116) | mouse gut metagenome | biome: mouse gut; feature: mouse-associated habitat; material: faeces | place: Denmark | collected 2011 | reverse complement strand
CCCGCCGTGCTTTGCCAGTTCAGGCTCCACATATTCCGCCAGAACCGCTTCTATGATCTGTTTTTTCTCTTCCATAATATAATACTCTCTTTTTAAAAATCCGGACGGTACATGAAATTAAAAAAGCAATAAAGAAAAGGGTACCGCCCGGAAATTAACTAATTTATCCTGATCTGTATCGCTGTGCCTTTTTCGGCATGCAGCAATCTTCAATCTTCATATTTACAATGGAATCTTCTTTCATATTCCTCTGCCAGCCCCGCTCGGAAATCAGGATGTGCAACCTTGATCAGCGCAGATGCACGCTGTCTTAAGGATTTCCCCCGCAGTGCCGCGATCCCATACTCTGTCACGATATAGTCAACATCCGTCCTGGATGTCGTCACCGCCGCGCCCTCGTCGAGAAAAGGAACGATCTTGGAAACGGTTCCCCTCTTCGCCGTAGAGCCGATAGCCATAATGGATTTTCCGCCTTTGCTCCGCCTTGCCCCCCGGACAAAATCGGTCTGTCCGCCGATACCGGAAATCTGGGATAAGCCTGCGCTCTCCGCCGCAACCTGCCCCTGCAGATCCACCTGAATACAGGAATTGATGGAAATCAGGTTATCATTTCGAGCAATAATGAACGGATCATTCACATAGTCAACAGGACACATATATATGGACGGATTATCATCCGCATAGTCATACAACCTCTTTGTACCCATCAGGAACGTAACAACCGTCTTGCCCGGATGCAGAGTCTTCCTTTTGTTTGTAATAACGCCCGCCGCGATCAATTCGACAACTCCGTCCGAAATCATCTCCGAATGGATGCCAAGATCCTTTTTCTCTTTCAGAAAAAGAAGCACCGCGTCAGGAATAGCACCGATACCAAGCTGAAGCGTATCACCGTCATGGATCAGCTTCGCACAATTTTCGCCGATCGCTTTTTCCACTTCACCGATCTTTGGAAGCCCAAGCTCTAAAACAGGTTCATCGATCTCCACAAACGCATCGATCTCAGAAACATGAAGAAAAGTATCGCCGTGGGTTCTCGGCATCTGCGGATTTACCTGTGCAATCACTCTCTTCGCACACCTCGCCGCCGGCAATGTATAGTCTACGGAAATACCGCAGCTGCAATATCCGTCCTTATCAGGCGGTGTCACGATAATGATCGCGACATCCACCGGAAGATAGTTCCGGAACAGTCCCGGGATCTCGGAAAAGCAGCAGGGTGTAAAATCACCCCGCCCCTCCTTTACTACCGGCCGCGACTGCACGCCCAGAAACATGGAATTTAAATGAAAATGCCCTTCTGTTCCCGGCTCCGCAAATCTGGCATTGCCCATGGAAACCATCTGCATGATCTCAACATCCCTGTAATTCTCTTTGTGATCCACCATCACATCCGTGATCGCGATCGGAACACCGACCGCATGTCCGATGACAACTCTGTCTCCGTCATGGACCAGCTTAACCGCCTCTTCCGCACTCATTCTTCGTTCGTCATAAATTTTCTTCCATTCCATATTTCATGACCTCCAAATCAATCCACTGTCATTCTTTTATCTTGGCAATCTTCTTCGCCAGTTCCTTTTTCATCGGCAGATTGCCCTGGCGGGAAATCATGATCCTCTGCGCCTGAGGGCTTCCCGCACCGTGCATAGATTCCGTACGATAACCCACGGCTGCTGTTCCAAGACACAGATTTTCGATCAAACGAAGAATACGGATCCTGTTCTCTACAGGAACATCTGCGGCACCGACAAGGTATTTCTGTACCCACTTACCGGTCTCTTCTCCTCTCAGATCTGCTTCGGAAGGAGCTGTTACCATAATGCCGCCTGCGATATCCTCCGCGAGCCGTGCGATTTCATAGGGAAATCTTGTAACATTCTGCTTACATACATTCGCAAGAAGCAGATCTATAATATAATTGCCGGACTGTGTCTTGCTGCCTTCTGCAGAGCAGGCGATACCGCAACAATATAAGGTCTCGTTTAAGTGCATCATCTCGATCAGCTTATCTTTAATATGGGAAGCTTTTGCCGCACCATTATACTCTGCCGCCAATGCAGAAGCCCCGATCAGGACATCGCCCACGCCTACTTTACAGCCGCCATAGCTCTGCCTGTGATAACCTGCAAACCGCTCAACCAGCATTCCCGCAAATTCATTTTCTCCGTTCAAGAAGATCCTGTCATTTGGAACAAATACATCATCAAAGATCACAAGTGCTTCTACACCGCCGAATTCGCTGTTGCCGACATCAAGTTCAGACCCCTCCAGTTTCCTTGTATCACAGGACTGTCTGCCGATGATCATGGAAATACCTTCCGCATCGGTCGGAACGGCAAATGCAACCGCATAGTCTTTATCGTCAGGTCCCATGGAAATGGTCGGCATAACAAGAACTTCCTGTGAATTGATAATACCTGTCTGATGCGCCTTTGCCCCTCTGACAACGATACCATCCTCTCTTCTCTCCACCACATGAAGGTACATATCGGGGTCTGCCTGCGCATGAGGCGCAAGACCTCTGTCACCCTTTGGATCTGTCATTGCGCCGTCAACAGTGAAGTCCTTTTCCTGACAATACATTGCAAACTTTTTAAAATTCTCAAAATAAGATGTACCGTATTTTTGATCGATCTCATAAGTTGTGCTGTAGACAGCATTAAACGCGTCCATACCGACACATCTCTGGAAACATGCCGCTGTCTGCTGGCCGCATAAACGCTGCATTTTCACCTTGTTCATCAGATCTTCCGTGCTCTGATGAATATGTAAGAAACGGTTGATCTTCTCTCCTGTAAAGATAGATGTTGCCGTCATCAGATCTTCATATTCAGGATTCTGCGCCAGATCATAGGTAGCCTTTACGGAATTCAGGGAAGGACGAAGAATGGGATCATCCACAGGATTCTGTATTTTTTTGCCAAACATATATACCTTCAAATTCATAGCGCGCATGCTTTCAACATACTGCTCACCGGTCATCATTGCCATAATTTTAATCTCCTTCTGTTTTTTAGTCTCTTTTATATTTATTGCCTCTTTTACAGGCAGCTCTGGTAAATAGCCTTTATCTCCTCCTGGCTCAGAGGAACATAGCTGTTCTTCAAAAGTCTCTGCTGATTGTCAACCGTGCTCTGTGCAAAAGGTTCGATATCCTCCTGCACTACGCCGTATTCGCGCATCTTCTTCGCGGGAAGCACCTTGTCAAGCAGTTCTCCCAGCAATACAATGGCACTCTTATCATCCTCCGCACCGCAAAAGCCTCCGGATGCCATACATTTTTTCAAAATGTCCTTCAGCTCTTCCAGCCTGCCGCCGGACTCTTTTTCTTCATATACTTTCAGAACCGGCACAAAATACTGATAATTGCTCTCACCGTGAGGAACATGGTACTTTCCGCCGATGGCATAAGCCATTGCATGAACGGCACCGCAGCCGTTATTGGAAAATGCGATACCTGCCATACAGCTTGCGATCAGATAATCCTTCGCATCCTCTTTCCATACCTCTGGGCTGTCAGCAGCGATTCTGCAGTAACCTTTCAGGATCATTTCGATCGCCTTTACCGAATACATCCCGGAAAAAACTGTCGCGTCAGGATTCAGATAGGATTCAACTGCATGAACCAGCGCATCAATGGAACTTGTTGCAAATACTTTATAGGGGAGGCTGCCGAGAAACTCGGAAATCAGCACAGCCTTATCCGCAAACATCGCTGTCGAAACCATCCCCTGTTTTGTTCCAAGCTTTGTCCTGTTTAAAACCGCAATATTTGTCACTTCGCTGCCGGTACCGCAGGTAGTCGGTATGATGATAAGCTCTTTCCCCTTTTTCAGGGAGGCCATCTTATCGTACATGTCATCGATACCGTCTCCGCCTTCCAGAACGAGAACCTTGGCAATATCAATAATCGTACCTCCGCCTACTGCGATGATTCTTTTTGCATTATATTTTTTCATTTCTTCCAGAATTGCCTCGGTCATAACATCCGTGGGTTCTCCCATTCCATATTTTTCCTGATAAATCACGCCGCATTTTAAATTTTCGGCTGCCATAATGGGACTGTAGATATACTCATTTGTCAGGATCACATCTCCCTCACCCAGCTCATATTCCGCTGCAAATGCTTTAAACGTATCATAGGACTGTATCTCAGGTTTGATCAAAATCTGCTTCATTACTGCTCTTCCTCCTGCTTTTTAAATTCGTCAAAATCAAAATTTTCATAGAATGTATATTCGATAGCAGATAACTGCGGTGCATAGAAACATGCCAGTTTCAGCGGTTCGCTCCCCGTATTCCAGACCATATGCGGAACACCCTGTGGAAACAGCAGCACGGCCCCCGGCTTCAGATTAAAGATCTTCTCTCCAACTTTTGCCCTTCCTGAGCCTGAAACCACATAAATCGTCTCCTCACCGTTATCATGGGCATGGGCCGGTTTCGCCCTTGCACCCGGCTCGTATACTGTGATACAGATAGAACTGTACTGCCCGCCTGTTGTTTCCGGAGTCTGCACCCAGGTCACCGTTCTGCCGGGCATCTGCTTTTTAAACATACTGTCCTCATGTGCCAATAAATTCATCTTTCCCTCCGTTCCGAGGCAAACGCATCATTGCCCGACTTTTACAAGTACTTTAAATGCCTCTTTACATTTTTCAGCATACTCAAATGCTTCTGTAACTTTATTAAATTCAAACACCTTGCTGATCAGCTTATCCAGCTTTTCATCCAACGCGCCATCCACTACCATATTGACCGCGCCGCCGAAGTTATACTGGTTATGTATACGTACCCCCTGGATCCGCAGTTCTTTGGCGAATACTTTTCCGGTATCTACAGGATAAGGCCCCTTTGTCATCGCGATCTGAACGATCGTTCCCGTATTTTTCACATGATCTACAAGTGTTGTGATCGCACTGGGCACGCCTGCCGCCTCAAATCCGACATCATAGCCTTTTCCTTCGTTTACGGCAAGAAGTTTCTTTTCAAAATCCTCTTCCAGCGGATTCAGGGCGATAAACCCGAAACCCTCCGCCAGCTTTCTGCGGCTCTCCACCACTTCGGAAATAACTACTTTACCGGCTCCGCCTCTCTGTGCCACAAGACCGATCAAAAGCCCGATAGGACCGCCGCCTATAACAAGCACATTCTCACCGACCTGCATGCCGCTCATGCGTACATCATGCACCGCTACCGCAAGTGGCTCGATCAGCGCCGCGCGTTTTATATCGATATGTTTCGGTATCTTAAACAGTTTTTTTGTCTTAACCTTCACATACTCCGCAAATCCCCCGTCTGCGTGAACACCGATGATCTGCAGATGGATACATGCATTATCTTCACCCTTAGCGCAGGAATCACAGACGCCGCAGGTCAAAAGTTCCTGCGCGGTTACAATGTCTCCGATCTGAAACAACTCACTGCCTTCTCCTTTTATCTCCACCAGTTCACCGACAAATTCATGTCCGGGAATCCTCGGAAAAGTTGCCGTAGGATGATGTCCGTGCAGAACATGTACATCTGTTCCGCATATACCGATATACTGTACCCTGATCAGCGCCTCGCCTTCTTTGATCTCCGGCCTGATCCTCTCAACAATATGCATCTCTTCAGGACGCTCAATCACCAATGCTTTCATTTTTTTCTCCTTTATTTGCGAACAAGTACTTTTTCTACAGTGGCAGCGATATTTTCCGCTTTCAGTTCAAACCGCTCTGCAAGATAATCGACCGGCCCCACTTCACCGAACTGATCCTGTACACCGATCATCTCCACAGGTACCGGGCTGTTCTTCACAAGAACTTCCGCAACGGCAGAACCGAGTCCGTTTATCACATTATGGTTTTCCGCAGTCACAACAGCGCCGGTCTCTTTTGCCGCTTTTACGATCGCTTCCGCGTCAACAGGCTTCCAGGTGAATATATTCAGTACTCTTGCGCTGATGCCCTTTACACTCAGTTCTTTTGCTGCTTTCAGCGCCTCTGCCACACAGTATCCGGAAGCAATGATCGTGACATCCCTGCCTTCCCGGAGATTTACCGCTTTACCTATTTCAAACCTGGAACCTTCTTCATAAATTCTTACAGACTGTTTACGCACCAGACGCATATAATGCATGCCGTAAACGCCGGAAATCTGACGGATAATATCTGCCAGCATTACCGTATCCACCGGTTCGAGGACAGTCATCTCAGGAATCCCCCTCATAATGCCCATGTCTTCAAAAGGCATATGTGTACCGCCGTTTAAGGAAGCTGTAATACCGGGATCAGAACCGACAAGCTTTACATTTAATTTTGCATATGCGCCGGACACAAAAACCTGATCACAGGCACGGCGAGTGATAAAAGGAGCAAACGTATGCACAAACGGAATCTTTCCGACTGCGGAAAGGCCTGCGGCAACACCTACCATGTTAGCTTCCTGGATGCCGCAGTCAACAGTCTGCTCCGGAAATTTTTTGCCAAAAGGTTTTGTCCCCATAGCTCCCATTAAATCTGCATCCAGAACAATGATATCCTTATTATCTTCCGCCACTTCCATCAAGGTATCGCAGAATACCTTACGCATCTCTATGGGGTCATCATAGGGCTTTTCTACTAATCTATACATTTCAAATTCCTCCCGCACTTTAATATGAATCTATTGCTGCCTGCATCTCCGCAAGGGCTTCTGCCAGTTCCTCATCATTCAGCCCTCTGCTGTGGCTGCCTACCTGATTCGCCGATTTACTCCAACCGTTGCCCTTCACCGTATTCAATACGATCATCGACGGCTTTTCACTCTGTGCTTTGGCACGATTGATCGCTTCATCGATGGCTGCCACATCATGTCCGTCGATATCCTGGGCATACCAGCCAAACTCTTCAAATTTCTTTGCCACATTCCCCAGCTTACAGATTTCATCCGTCGGGCCGTCCAGCTGCAGCTTATTATAATCCACGAAACCGATCAGATTGGAAAGTTTTCTGTGTCCCGCAAAAAGAGCCATCTCCCATACCTGGCCTTCATTGATCTCCCCGTCTCCGAAAGCCACATATACATAATTATCCTTGCCTTTCATCTTCATTCCCAGTGCAATACCGGCTGCGGCAGATGCTCCCTGTCCGAGAGAACCGCATGTCATATCCACTCCGGGTGTTTTTGTCCTGTCCACATGGCTGGGCAGTTTTGTATGCGGTCTGTTCAAAGTTGCCAGTTCTTCCACCGGCATAAAGCCTTTCAGGGCAAGCGTTGAATATAACGCCGGACCCGCATGCCCTTTCGAAAGGATAAACCAGTCCCTGCCTTCCCACTGAGGATTTTTCGGATCATATTTCATCTGATCACAGTAAAGCACCGCCAGAAGGTCCGTAATAGATAACGAGCCCCCCAGATGCCCGATTCCCAGACCGGCAATCATTTTCACTACTTCCATCTGTACCTGCTTGGAAAAGATCTTCATCTCCTTAATCTTTTCAACATTTAGCATTTCCCATTCCTCCTGCTCTGCTGCTATATTTAATAAAAATTATTACTGCTCTTCTTCATCCAAAAATTTTTTCTCCGGTCCCGGTGGTGAATATACCCAATACAGCCTGAGCTGTTCCGTCCCGTTATTGGTAAAGGTGTGAGGTTCCCCTTTCTCTATCGCGATCAGATCCCCCGGCTTAATGGTCAGTTCCGCACCGCCCACTTTTCCAAAACCGGTACCCTGTACCACAAAGATCAGTTCCTCACTGTCCGGATGTACATGCTCTTCATGTATCTGTCCCGGATCGATCAACGCCATACCACAGCCATAGGCATCCCTTTTAGCCTTAGAATTCGGAGAGGCAAAAAGTTTGATACGGCGTTCATTGACAGTCCCCTCATTGATCACTTTTCCCTTTACGCTGTCAACTGAAAATTTATACATGACAACCCCCTTCCTTCCGCATATGTTTTCAGCCCAAAATCTTTCATGCCCTTTTTATATACCCAGATATGCCTTCTTCAGTCCCTCGTCCTGCAAAAGCCTGTTTCCATCATCCTGCATAACGACAACGCCGTTTTCTATAACATATCCCCAGTCAGACATGGCGAGCGTATGCCCTACGTTCTGTTCTACAATCAGTACCGCCGTTCCCCGATCCCGCACCATCTTAATGGTCTGGAACATCTCGTTGACCAGAATAGGCGCAAGCCCCCAGGAAGGCTCGTCCATGATAAGCAGTTTCGGCCTGCCCATCAGCGCTCTGGCTGTCGCCACCATCTGCTGTTCCCCTCCGGAAAGCGTACCGGTGAGCTGCTTTCTTCTCTCAAGAAGGCGGGGGAATATCTCAAACATCTCCTCCAGATTTTCCTTCCTGTGTTTCTTTGCCTCTTTTGTGCAGGAACCGATATCCAGATTTTCCTCCACCGTCATATTCGGAAACAGCTGTCGTCCTTCCGGTACCAGACAGACACCCTTCTGCATAATCTTATCCGGCGCAAGGCCTGTCAGTTTCTCGCCGTCAAATTCAACCGTACCGCTCGTTGTCGGAATCAATCCGGTAATTGCTTTGATCAGGGTACTTTTTCCGGCACCGTTTCCTCCCACGATCGCTACGATCTTTTCATCCGGTACTTCCAGTGAAATCCCGTGGACAATCTCTCCGCCGTTATATCCGGTTCGTAATTCATTAATTTTCAGCATTATCAAAATCCTCCCCAAGATATGCGCTGATTGCGCGTTTGTCATTAGCTACCTCTTCCGGTGACCCCTCTACCAGCTTTTCCCCACGGTGAAGAATATATATCTTGTTGCACAGCGACATGATCGTCTTGATATCATGCTCAATGATAATGATCGTCACGCCAGAATCACGGACCTTGCGGCAGGTATCCACCAATTCCAGTTTCTCCTGTGGGTTGCAGCCCGCCATCACCTCATCCAATAAGATCAGTTCCGGTTCCACCGCGAGCGCACGGGCAATCTCCAGTTTCTTTTTATCAACCGTTGTCGTGCTTGCCGCCTTCATGTCCAGATCACAGGTCATTCCGACAAGTTCCGCCGTCTGCCTCGCTTTTTCCTCAACGGATTTTGTTTTATTATTATGAAGAAACCCACCAACCATGATATTTTGCAGAACAGACATATCACCAAAGGGTTTAGTCACCTGAAATGTTCTTGCCAGACCCATTTTTGCCATATCTTCCGTTTTTGCAGCACTGATATCCTTATCTTTAAAATAAATCCTGCCGTTTGTCGGATGATAATAATTTGCTATCATATTAAACAGTGTCGTCTTACCTGCCCCGTTTGGGCCGATCAGGCCGACGATAGACCCTTCTTCGATCTCACCGCAAAAATCATTTACCGCCGTCAGACCGCCAAACTGTTTTGTAACATGCTCGATTTTTACAATAGCTGCCACTCCCTGTATCTCCTTTCTCTGTTATTCTTTCACCTTCTTTTTTCCAAATATCTTCTCTTCCACTTTCTGCAGTATAGATACAACATGCTCACAGAAACCATGGGGCATGAAATATACCACCAGCATCATGACTACACCGTAAAGGAACAAATTCAGACCGGACATCTGTCCTGCAAACTTGGAAGAAAGTATCTCCGACAAGGGTATCAGTACGATGGCTCCGATAATAGGTCCCATAACGGTTCCCTGTCCTCCGATCAGCGCGATCAGTGCCACCTGAACAGAAAGGTCATAACTGAAAATACGATCCGGTCCGATATAGCGGAAATACTGCGCATAAAAAGTACCTGCGATGGAGATCATAAAGCAGCTGATCGCCATAGCGATCAGTTTATACTTTGTCACATTGATCCCGAGGCTTCTCGCCGCGTCATCATCACTTCTGATCGCTACCAGATAATATCCAAGTTTGCTTTCGGACATCTTATAGGTTACAAAAAGCCCGATCAGCATCAGTGCAAAAGCGATATAAAAGTATGACAGCTTACTGGAAAACTCAAACATAGATGCCTGATTGCCCGTCTGGGTCAAAGACCAGCCGGAACCGCCCTTGATGGGAATGGGGCCGAGGCTTTCCGTATTGGAAATAAAAGTTCCCAGAAGTTCAACGATGGCAATCGAAGAAAGGGTAAAATAAGGCCCCTTCAGCCTGAAAGTAGGATAACTGATGATCACTCCCAAAAGCATCGCAACGGCTGCGCCTATGAACATGCCGATCCAGGGAGAGATACCTTTCGTCTCCAGTATGATCGTAGAAATATATCCCCCAATGCCCATATATACCGAATGGCCAAGGGACATGGTTCCCGCGTAACCGCATATAAAATTCCACGCAGTAGCTGCATACGCATAGTAGCATACCAGTACCAGAATGCCCTGCCAGTAGAGTCCTGAAAAAAGTGGTATGACCGCAAGTATGACCAATGTAAGCCACACGAAAAATTTTCCTTTAAAAATTGAATTTCCTTTATAAGTCATTCTTTATAACCCTCACTTTCTTTTCCTGCTGCCCAGCAAACCATCCGGCATTAATACCAGAACTATTAAAAATACCGCAAATGACAGCATAGACGCCATTGTTGAAGGAATAAACTGTGCAATTACCTGTTCGATCAAACCGAAGATCATGCCTCCGACAATAGCGCCTGGTATGCTTCCCAGTCCCCCCAGTACAACGATCATAAAGGATTTTGTACCGAAAACATTTCCCACGGAAGGCGACACCAGATAAAAAGAGGACATTGCCGCACCTGCGATTGCCAGAGCCGCTGTTCCAAGTCCGAAAGCAATGCCGTAGGTTGTATGTACATCCACACCGCAGAGTGCTGCCGCATCACGATTCTGGGAAACCGCACGTATCCTCTTTCCCAGTTCGGTTTTATTGATGATAAACCAGAGCCCGAAAGCCACGACAAAACACAAAATAAATGCAATGATCCTTGAATATTGTGTTACGAAACTGTTATCAAAAGCCCTGAAATAATTTTTATAGGACCATGTATTCAAAGTTTTATATCTTGATGTGTAGATCATCAGGTAAAGGTTGCAGATCGCATAGTCCAGTCCTATTGTAAAAAGCATTACACTGGTAGGCTCTAATACGCTGGCGCTCTCACGGATCAGCAGCGGCCGGATGATCACCTTCTGCAGTAAAAATCCAATTATAAAAAATGCCGGTGCAATAAAAAACATCGCAAAGAACGGATCTACGTTAAAACGCGTAAACAATTCATAGTACGCAAAAGCGGAAGCCATCAGCATGGCGCCATGAGAAAAATTGATAATACGCACAACGCCGAATATAACACTCAGACCGACAGCGATCAGACTGTATGCTCCGCCGAGGATCAATCCATGTAAAATCGCTATAAATATATTATTCATGCTCATTTCCTTTCACAGCAGCCCAGATAGAAGGGAGAAAGGAGTACTTTCCCCCTTATCTACTGCTTTTTATTACACTCTACTTGTTATCTCTCGCTGAAAGAAGGGATTGGCAGAATAGGAACATTCCCTTCCACACTGTGCTCTGCCGGATACAGTGGAACTGCAACGCCATCCTGATACTGTACGATCGTACCGCCGGTAGCGCCGCCATCAAATGTATTCTGATTCTTTTCATCAAATGCGATTGCAGAATATCCACTTAACAGCGCACGGTCTGTACCATCATTATGTAACTCGATACCTTTGATGGCATCACGAAGCGTTTCCGCATCTGTAGTACCTGCCGCTTCTAAGGCATAGTATGCTATATAGGCAACGGTCCAACCCTGAGCGAAGAAAGATGTCATTTCATAACCATAAGTTTCTTTGCATTGTGTTGCTACTTCCTGAATCCATTCATGATTCTGCACACCGCACATGTCCCAGTCTTCCTGTACAAAATGATAGTTGTAAACCTCCTGGTCAAGTGCTTCGAAGAATGCCGCATCCTGCCAGCCGCCGCCTACAGACCACACACCCCAGGGAAGGTCTACCTGGTTCGCATACAGAGCATTTGAAAATACGATAGAGTCATCTGTATAGAATGAAACGTTCAGAACATCCGCGCCGGAGTCTTTTACCTTCAGCACCTGGGATGTCATATCCGCCTGACCATTTGTAACAGGCTCATCAAGTACACAGGTCCAGCCTCTTTCATCTGCTGCTTCCTTCCAGATACGAGCATTGTCTGCGCCCCAGTCTGAATTTTCATATACAAGAGCATAGGTCAGTGTATCCAGATTATTTTCTTCGCAGATCGTATCAAGGGCAGTGATCATCTCAAGAACGTCATATGTTGCGGTATTATTGATGCGGTACACATAATCATATCCGCGATCCGTCACTGCCGTCGCAACGCCGCCTTGAGAGATATAGGGAATAGAGTATTTCTGTGCAACCTCAGAGGAAGAAATACAACAGGTACTGTTATAGGCGCCGATGATCATGCTCACTCCGTCATCTGTGATCAGACGTTCACAAGCTACTGATGCTTTGTCAGCCGCTGTCTCTGTATCTGCCACGACAAGCTGTATCTGGGCGCCGCCCATGGACTTGATACCGCCGTTTGCATTGATCTCCTTAATCGCTGCCTCCGCACCATCTGCATGCTGCTGTCCGATCGTTGCCGACCCGCCGGTAAGCGGCCATAGACTGCCGATCTTTAC
>OFFZ01001589.1_pt1 | contig 12614 bp, 16 predicted proteins | sample 1521631 | NCBI WGS metagenome assembly OFFZ01 (sample SAMEA3504102, study PRJEB24116) | mouse gut metagenome | biome: mouse gut; feature: mouse-associated habitat; material: faeces | place: Denmark | collected 2011 | reverse complement strand
GGCTTCTGCATCAGGAAAAGAAAGCCAGAGGTGCGCTCCTGCGCAAATATCTGATTCTTGCGGGGCTGACACTGGGAATCTTTGTGATACGCTATCTGATTACCGACTATCCCTATTACGGCTTTGACAAGCTGGGAGCGGTGATTGAGGTGACGGAGCGGCAGGCGGAATACGGCTATAAGCCCTCCACACCGCCCATTGAGCAGGCATATTCCATGAGCTTCTTCGGAAAGGGCATTACTCTGGGAGAGCTGCTGACCAAATATGAGTTTCATAAAAATCTTTTCCGTACCTTTGCGGGCTTTTTCGGAAGCTATGCCTTCGGAGAAGGCAATTGGTATTATCTGCTGATGGGATTATTATATCTGTCTCTTCTGGGTTGGATTACCGTAAGATTTATCCGCATGAAGGACCGGCAGAAATGGCAGGAGTATGCCGCCGTGATGTTCTGCTGCTTTCTGCAGTATGCTTTGATTGTATTTAATTCCTGGTTTATAGATTTTCAGCCCCAGGGACGTTATCTGCTGCCGGTTCTGTTCTTCGTATCCTATCTGACAGCACGGACGGAACGGCCGGAGAAGGACAGGTTTCTGCGGGGAATTCTGGTGTGCACCTGCCTTTTGTCCCTGTTTGCCTTCTGGCACGTAGGCGTTCCCAACCTGATTCCGGATCGGGTGATTCTGCCTTAGAGGGACGGCGCATAGGCCGCAACGGTTTTTAGTATGAATAAGGATGAAGGAAATATGAAAAAATTAGCTCTGGATGATACCATATTATTACAAATAGAAAAGCCCGCCCGCTATATCGGCAATGAAATCAATGCGGTTTATAAGGACAAGTCCAAGGTAAATGTCCGGTTCTGCATGTGTTTTCCCGACGTCTATGAGATCGGCATGTCCCATCTGGGAATTCAAATCCTCTATGATATGTTCAACCGCAGGGAGGATGTCTGGTGCGAACGCGTATACTCTCCCTGGGTGGATCTGGATCGGATACTCCGGGAGCAGGGGATTTCGCTTTTTGCCCTGGAGTCCCAGGATCCGATTAAGGACTTTGATTTTCTGGGTATTACCCTCCAATATGAAATGTGCTACACCAATGTTCTGCAGATCCTAGATTTGAGCGGAATTCCCCTGATGGCAGAGGAACGGGGGGAGAACGATCCGATTGTAATCGGCGGAGGTCCCTGTGCCTGCAATCCGGAGCCCCTGGCTGACTTCTTTGATCTGTTCTATATCGGAGAGGGAGAGACCTCTTACGATGCGCTCCTGGATCTGTACAGGGAGCACAAAAAAAGCGGAGGCGGCAGAAGATCCTTTCTGGAAAAAGCCGCCGCAATTCCGGGGATCTATGTTCCTTCCCTCTATCAGGTAACCTACCACCCGGACGGAACCATTGCGTCTATGGAGCCTTTGAGTCCCCGGGCGCCGGAAAAGGTACGGCGGCAGGCGGTAACGGATCTGACGCATACGGTTTATCCCGAAAAGCCCTTAGTGCCTTTTATCAAGGTGACCCAGGATCGTGTGGTTCTGGAGATTCAGCGGGGATGTATCCGGGGCTGCCGCTTCTGTCAGGCCGGAATGTTGTACCGCCCCACAAGAGAGCGGGATATTAAAATGCTGAAAAGTGCCGCTCACAAAATGCTGAAATCCACCGGACATGAGGAGATCTCCTTAAGCTCCCTCAGTTCCAGCGATTATTCCCGGCTTCCGGAGCTTGTGACCTACCTTATGGAAAATTTCCGTGAGCAGGGCGTAAATATTTCCCTTCCGTCCCTGCGGATTGACGCTTTTTCTCTGGATGTGATGAGCAAGATTCAGGATATCCGCAAGAGCAGCATTACCTTTGCGCCGGAGGCCGGCTCCCAGCGCCTGCGGGATGTTATTAACAAAGGCCTTACGGAGGAAGTGATTCTTAAGGGCGCCGGGGATGCCTTTGAGGGCGGCTGGAATAAGGTGAAGCTGTATTTTATGCTGGGCCTTCCCACGGAGACGGAGGAGGACGAGAAGAGCATTGCCTGGCTGGCGGAAAGGATTGCAAAGCGCTATTATGAGATTCCCAAGGAGCAGAGAAACGGCAAATGCCAGATTACGGTCAGCACCTCCTTCTTCGTTCCCAAGCCCTTCACACCGTTTCAGTGGGCACCCATGTGTACCAAGGAGGAATTTCTCAATAAGGCCCATACGGTGAATCAGGAGATAAAGGATCAGTTAAACCGGAAAAGCATTAAGTACAATTGGCATGAAGCAGATGTGACGGTGCTGGAGGGAGTATTTGCAAGAGGCGACCGCCGTCTTTCCAGGCTTCTTCTGCGGGCCTATGAAAAGGGATGCCTCTTTGATTCCTGGACGGAATGTTTTGACAATGAGCGGTGGACGGAGGCCTTTTCGGAGACGGAAACGGATCTTTTATTCTACACCACAAGGACACGGGGAAAAGAAGAAATTTTCCCCTGGGATTTTGTTGACTGCGGTGTTACGAAGAAATTCTTATACCGGGAATGGGAGAAGGCACAGGAGGAAACCGTCACACTGAACTGCCGGCAGCAATGCAGCGGCTGCGGAGCTGCCTGTTATGGAACGGGTATCTGTTACGTAAACCGATGAAAAAGCGGTTAGAGGTCTTATAGATCTAAAGAGTAAAGAACGGAGCTTAGGGTATTATGAAAATCCGAATCAAATTCCGCAAATACGGAGAAATGAAATTTATCGGTCATCTGGATATGATGCGCTATTTTCAGAAGGCCATGCGCAGGGCGGGCATTGATATCTGCTATTCCGAAGGATTCAGCCCTCATATGATTATGTCTTTTGCCTCCCCTCTGGGTGTCGGGCTTACCAGCGACAGCGAGTATCTGGACATTGAGGTGGGAGAGACTCTTTCCTCCCGGGAGGCCGTCGCACAGCTAAATGAGGTGATGGCCGACGGGGTGGAGGTCGTATCCTTTCGCCGTATCCCCGACGGAAAGGCTTCCAATGCCATGGCCCTTACGGCTGCGGCCGATTATGAAGTCCGGTTCCGGGAAGGTATGGAACCGGAGAAAGGGTGGGAGAGCCTCTTTGACACATTTTGTGCACAAAGCCGGATTCCCGTGGTAAAAAAGACAAAAAAGGGAGAGCGGGAACTGGACATCCGGCCCCTTTTGTACCGTTCGGAACGCCGGGAGGACCATATTTTTCTTCAATTGGCTGCGGGAAGCGCCGAAAACCTGAAGCCGGAGCTTGTTATGGATGCCTTCGGCGCCTTTGCAGGAATCACAATTTCCGAGCATGCTCTTTTGATTCACCGGCTGGAATTGTATGCGGATACGGGAACGGACGGTGAACGCAGGCTGGTATCTCTGGAATCGCTGGGAGAAAGGGTAGAATGAGACAAAACGGAAAACTTTTGATTACGCGGCAGAAGGAACAGCGGCAGGAGCGGATTCTTTCTGCCTTTTACGAAGATGGAAAACCGGCGGAGCTGTCCTGTTTCCGCTTCGGCGACAGACAGCTCCTGGGAAATGTTTACATTGGGAAGGTAAAAAACGTTGTCAAGAATATTGAGGCGGCTTTTATAGAGATTGAGGGGGGAATTCTCTGTTATTATTCCCTTCGGGAGAAAGAGGAGCCCATTTTTATCAAGGATAAGAAAGGGAACAGGCTGTCTCCCGGAGATGAGCTTCTGGTACAGGTAAGCCGGGAGGCGGTAAAGACAAAAGCGCCTACGGTTACCTGCAATTTGAATTTTCCCGGAAAATATCTGGTACTTACTACGGGCAGGAAGGAGATCGGCCTGTCCGCGAAGCTTCCTCCTGAGGAAAAAGAACGGCTGAAAGCGATTGCGTCATCCTTTCCCAGGGAAGAGTTTGGAGTGATAGTGAGAACAAACGGCGCTTATGCCTCAGCGGAAGCTCTTGAGGAGGAATATAAACGCCTATCTGACGCCTGTCATAAAGTTTTGAACGAGGGGAGGCACCGGATTTGCTTTTCCAGGCTCTATCAGGAACCACCTGCCTACATGGCCGGCATCCGCAGCTTAAAGACAGAAGAGCTTCAGGAGATTGTAACGGATGACCCGCAGATTTTTGAGGAGATTTCGGCATATCTAGCGGAATATCAGCCGGAGGATAAGGATAAGCTGCGTTTTTATGAGGAGAAAAGTCCTTCTATGGATCATTTTTATGGGATCAGTACGGCTTTTAAGCATGCTCTGGAGGAGCGCGTATGGCTGAAGTCAGGGGCGTACCTTGTGATTCAGCCTACGGAAGCCCTGACCGTGGTGGATGTGAATACGGGGAAATACGACGGGCACAAAAAGCTGCGTGAAACCTTCCTGCGCATCAATCAGGAAGCGGCAAGGGAGCTGGCACGCCAGCTGCGCCTGCGCAATCTGTCGGGGATTATCATTGTAGATTTTATTGATATGGAGGAGGAAGCGGATCGCAAAAGCCTGATGGATACCCTGGCGCAGGAGCTTCAAAAGGACCCTGTAAAAACTGTTCTCGTTGATATGACTCCCTTAGGGCTTGTGGAGCTTACACGGAAAAAGGTGCGGAAAACCTTAAAAGAGCAGGTGGAACATGAATCAATATAAAGAATTTTCGAGGCATGTTTTTTTGCTGTTTATGCTGTTTATGGGGCTGTTTATGGGAAAAATAATTCTTGACATTGCCTCTTATCCATGCTAATCTATTAGGGATGCCGCACAGTGGGGTAGAAGTATGTATTTTTTTCAAAGATACATCACCGAAGCTGGCGAGTAATGATAATAGGAGGTGCCATATGTACGCAATTATTGCAACAGGTGGTAAACAGTACAAAGTATCCGAGGGCGATGTTATCAGAGTGGAGAAGCTTGGTGTGGAGGCCGGTTCAAAGTATAAATTTGATCAGGTTCTGGCAGTAGGCGGAGATACCATGACAGTTGGAACCCCCACCGTGGCCGGAGCCACTGTTACCGCATCGGTAGTCGGTGACGGAAAAGGCAAGAAGGTCATCGTTTACAAGTACAAGAGAAAAAGCGGATATCACAAGAAGAACGGCCACAGACAGCAGTACACGGAAGTAAAGATCGAGAAGATCGCCGTTAAGAAGCCACGTGCAAAGAAGGCTGCGGAAGAGGCCGAAGCAGTAGCAGCGGAATAGGTTGTTATGATTACAGTTACCATATATAAGGATTCCGGTAAATATCATCATTTTTCCGTGGAGGGACATGCCGGCTATGCCCAGGAGGGTTATGATATCATTTGCGCGGCAGTCAGTGCTTTGACCGTAAATACGGTGAATTCCATAGAAGCCTTTACGGAGGATGATTTTTCGGCAGAGGAGAAGAACGGATTTCTTACCTGTCAGTTCAAAAGCCGCCCGTCTTCCAAGACGGAGCTTTTGATGGATTCCATGGTGCTTGGCATAACAGACATTCAGAATAACTATGGAAAGCAGTATATCAGGTTGATATGCAAGGAGGTGTAAGACCATGTTACAGATGAACCTTCAGTTGTTCGCTCATAAAAAGGGAGTTGGTTCTACCAAGAACGGCAGAGATTCCGAGGCTAAGCGTTTGGGCGCAAAGAGAGCGGACGGACAGTTTGTAAAGGCCGGAAACATTCTTTACAGACAGCGTGGAACCAAGATTCACCCGGGTGTGAATGTAGGACGCGGCGGAGATGATACCCTGTTTGCTTTGACAGACGGTATTGTTCGTTTTGAGAGAAAAGGAAGAGATAAGAAACAGGTTTCTATCGTTCCGGTAGCAGCAGAATAGGTTGTTTGTGAGGCTTCAAGTCGATAGATTTGAAGCCTCTTTTACTAATACGTCAAAGCCGGGAGAAAGCCCGGCAGGTATTTGTTCCATAAGAAAGGTATTTTGATGTTTGCAGACAGAGCAAAAATTCTTATTCGTTCCGGCAAAGGCGGCGACGGCCATGTAAGCTTTCGCCGGGAGCTGTATGTTCCCAACGGCGGGCCGGACGGCGGTGACGGCGGTAAGGGCGGAGATGTGATTTTTCAGGTAGACGAAGGCCTGAACACCCTTTACGATTACCGTCATAAACGGAAGTTTAAGGCTGAAGACGGCGAAGAAGGCGGAAAACGACGCTGCCACGGAAAAAACGGCGGCGATATTATATTGAAGGTGCCGGAGGGAACCGTGATCAAGGAAGCCGAGAGCGGCAAAGTGATTGCGGATATGTCCGGCGGAAATACACGGCAGATTATTTTAAAGGGCGGCCAGGGCGGAGCCGGCAATCAGCATTTTGCAACCTCTACCATGCAGGTTCCCAAATATGCCAGACCGGGACAGCCGGCACAGGAGCTGGAGGTTCTCCTGGAGCTAAAGGTAATTGCGGACGTAGGTCTGGTGGGCTTCCCCAATGTAGGAAAATCCACCCTTCTTTCCCGTGTCACCAATGCGCAGCCCAAGATTGCCAATTATCACTTTACAACACTGAATCCCAATCTGGGCGTGGTAGACATGGATGGCGGCGGATTTGTCATTGCGGATATTCCGGGGCTTATTGAGGGCGCTTCCGAGGGCGTCGGACTGGGACATGAATTCCTGCGCCACATTGAACGTACACGCGTCATTATCCATCTGGTAGACGCGGCATCTACGGAAGGACGGGATCCGGTAGCGGATGTGTATGCCATCAATCAGGAGCTTAAGGCATACAACGAAGAGATTGCCGCCAGGCCCCAGATAATCGCAGCCAATAAGATAGACGCTATCTATGACGGCGGAGGCGATAATCCCGTTGAGCGCTTAAAAAAGGAATTTGAGCCGCAGGGCATCCGTGTGCTCCCCATATCCGCAGCGGCCGGTACGGGTCTTCAAGAGCTTCTGTATTATACCAGGGAGCTATTGAACGGAACCGAACAGGAGCCTATTGTATTTGAGCAGGAATTCTTCCCGGAGGAAATGAATATGGACGTCCAGCTTCCCTATACAGTGGAGAAATCTGCGGAGGAGGAAGGCGTCTTCATCGTGGAGGGGCCGCGGATCGAAAAGATGCTAGGATATACCAATCTGGATTCGGAGAAGGGCTTTGTTTTTTTCCAGAATTTCTTAAAGGATACCGGTATCCTGAAGGAACTGGAGGAAGCCGGTATTCAGGAGGGCGACACCGTGCGGATGTACGGATTGGCATTTGAATATTTTCGTTAGTTCGGCCGGTGTAAATGGTGCAAAAGAAGGAGATTTTATATATGACAAGCAGACAGAGGGCCTATTTAAAGAGCCTGGCCATGAAAATGGACCCTATTTTTCAGGTAGGCAAGTCTTCCGTAACTCCGGAATTGATCTCGGCTATCAGCGAAGCATTACGGGCGCGGGAGCTTATAAAAGTAAGTGTATTGCAAAACTGTGCGGACGATCCCAAAGTTATTTCGGAAATGCTGGCAGAGCGTACACATTCCCAGGTGGTACAGGTGATCGGAAAAAAGATCGTACTCTACAAAGAGGGCAAGGATGATAAAAAACGAATCATGCTTCCCTGCTGAGGAGGCAGGAAGAAAAAAGGTGGGAATTCTGGGGGGAACCTTTGATCCCATTCATACGGGACATCTGATTTTGGCGGAAACAGCCTGTGAAGCATTTTCACTGGATTATGTTTTGATTATGCCCAACGGCAATCCGCCTCATAAGCCCGGACAGGTCAATGCGTCCATGGAGCAGCGCACCCGTATGGCGGAGCTGGCCGCGTCGGATAATGACCATTTCCGGGTATCCGATTTTGAAAAAACGCCTCAGGATTACCATTATACTTATGAGACATTGGAATTCTTAACACAGGAGCATCCGGATACGGATTACTATTTTATTCTGGGGGCGGATTCTCTGGTACATTTTCATACCTGGAAGGAGCCGGAGAGAATCTGCAAATGCTGCCGAATACTGGCGGCTACGAGAGATCGTATGGAAACCTCCGTATTAAAGAAGCATATGGAGCGGTTAGCGCTGGAGATGGGGGCCTGCATTGAGCCTTTGGAGACTCCCAACATTGACATTTCCTCCAATATGCTTCGGGAACGGGTGCGCAAGGGGCGGAGCATCCGGTATTATGTTCCCGACACCGTGGAAGCCTACATTCGGGAACAGGGCTTATATCTTTAAATTACGTCCCTATAGCTTTGATTACGGAAATGGGGAATCGAAATGAAGCATTACGATATGAAGGCTTATCAGAAAAAGATCAAGCATGAGATGGACGACGGGCGCTACCAGCATACGCTCGGCGTTATGTATACCTGTGCGGCCCTTGCCATGCGCTACGAATATGACATTCAAAAAGCGGAGCTGGCCGGTCTGCTTCATGACTGCGCCAAGTGTATTCCCAACGGGAAAAAGCTGAAGCTCTGCGAGAAGCACAATATCCAGATCTCGGAGACAGAGCGCAGAAATCCCTTTCTGCTCCATGCAAAGCTGGGAGCCTTTCTTGCTATGGATCGGTATGGTGTGGAGGATAAGGAAATCATCAGTGCAATTCTCAACCATACGACCGGGAAGCCCAATATGTCCCTGCTTGACAAAATTGTATATGTGGCCGATTACATTGAGCCGCGGCGCAGCAAAGCCGAAAATCTGGAGGAGATCCGCAAACTGGCATTTCTCGATCTGGATCAGGCGCTCTACCAGATTCTTTCCGATACCCTGAAATATCTGGATAAGGGATCCGGCGAGATTGACAATATGACCATGAAGGCGTATGAATATTACCATAAGAAGCAGCAAGAACCTGAACAGGAGGAGAACAATGACTTTAAAGCAGTCTAAGGAAATGGCGCAGAAGGCGTTTCATGCATTAGAGGATAAAAAAGCAAAGGATATCCGTATTTTGGATATTTCCACGGTCAGCGTACTGGCGGATTATTTTCTGATTGCAAGCGGAACAAATCGGAACCAGGTGCAGGCCATGGTGGACCACATTGAAGAGGAGCTTCATAAGGCAGGCTTTGATCCCAGGCAGGTAGAGGGTTATCAAACGGCCAATTGGATTCTTCTCGATTACGGCGATATTATTATTCACGTATTTGACGAAGAAAACCGCCTTTTCTATGATTTGGAGCGCATCTGGCGGGATGGTGCACTGATTCAGGCGGAAGACTTGGCTTGACGGGAGGATGAAACAAATGATATTGACAGGAGCGGTGGTAAACGCACTGGCCGTATTTGCCGGCGGTACACTGGGACTGCTTTTGAAAAAGGGGCTGCCGGAGCGCATGGGAGATTCCATTATGAAGGGCCTTTCCCTCTGTGTGATTTATATCGGGATAAGCGGCGCCTTTGAGGGAGAAAATGTTTTAATTGCCATTGTGTCCATGGCCGTCGGAACTGTCATCGGAGAGCTTTTGAACCTGAATGAACAAATGGAGCGGCTTGGACAGTGGATTCAAAAAAAGTTCCGCTCCAAGGACAGCAGGGTATCCGTGGCGGAAGGCTTTGTTACCAGCAGTCTTTTGTTCTGTACGGGGGCTATGACAATTGTCGGCTCCCTGCAAAGCGGCCTTTCCTTGGATCACAGCACTTTATTTGCCAAATCACTCATTGACGGAATAGCGGCTGTGGTTCTTGCTTCCAGTCTGGGCTTCGGAGTTTTATTTGCAGGCATCCTCTGCCTTGTCTATGAGGGCGGACTGGCTCTGTGCGCACAGTTTATCGGTCCTTTTCTGACGGAATCCGTGATCAATGAAATGACCTGTGTAGGCTCTCTCTTAATTATGGGAGTTGCCATTAATATGCTCTTTAAAAATAAAATCTGTGTAATGAATTCCATACCAGCCGTATTTCTGCCCATTCTTCTTTGCAGATTTATGTGAGGTATGGCTGTGATACTGCATTTGAATTCGAAGATGTTTTCGGGAGGAGCCTTATGGGAAAGATACTGAATATTACCAAGACCACCAACAACCGTTTTCTGAATATGTATGATCTGGATGTGGAGGATAAAAACGGCGGAAAACATGCCTACCATGTGGCATCTAGGGCACAGCGCAAAGAGGACTTAAAGCTTTCCACAGGGAAGAATAAGCCGGACGGTGTGATTATTTATGCTCTTTATGGGGAAAAGCGGGATCGTGTTGTATTGATTCGTCAGTACCGCTACAGCATCGGTACCTATATTTATGAATTTCCTGCCGGGCTGGTTGACACTGGAGAGGATTTTCAAACTGCCGGAATCCGTGAGCTTCGGGAGGAAACAGGGCTGACCTTGCATCCCTTGGAGGCAGATCCCATGTATTCCAGGCCTTACTTTACAACCATCGGGATGACAGATGAATCCTGTGCAGCCGTTTTTGGCTGGGCCGACGGAGAGATCTCAAGTAAGGGGCAGGAGGAGACGGAGGAAATTGAGGTTGTTTTAGCAGATCGAACGGAAATTGCACGTATTTTAAAAGAAGAAAATGTTTCTTTAATGTGTGCTTATATGATGATGCATTTTTTACACGAAGCTCCGGAAAACCCATTTGCTTTTTTGAACAGGCCAAAGTAAAAGCCGCCGCAGTATGCGGACAGAGCATCATGCTTGCAGCGCAGCAAGCCTTTGGCGCTTATAAAAGGGGCGGAAGCAGGAAAGTACGGAAATATAAGAGGCAGGTTACGTAATAATATTATGTAATCTGCCTCGCTTGTTATACTGAGATAAAATTAGTGAAAAAACCGGAAGACTCCGAATACCTTTCCGAGAATCTGGCAATCCGAAACGATGATTGGCTCCATGGTATCGTTCCCCGGCTGCAGACGGATGTGATCCGCTTCCTGATAGAAGGTCTTCACGGTAGCGGAGTCATCCACCAGCGCTACAATAATATCCCCGTTACGCGCTGTCTGGCGCTGTTCCACCAAAAGTGTATCGCCGTCAAAAATCCCTGCATTGATCATGGATTCTCCCTGTACCTTAAGCATAAAGCATTGCTCATTGGGCATAAACTCCATAGGAATGGGGAAGTAGGATTCCACATTCTCAACGGCAAGAATGGGCTGTCCGGCAGCTACCTTGCCTACAATGGGAACATTGACCACCTCTCTGCGTACCAGATTAAAATTGTCATCAATGATCTCGATGGCACGGGGTTTGGTGGGATCCCGGCGGATATATCCGTTCTTTTCCAGAGTCTCCAAGTGAGAATGTACCGATGAAGTGGATTTCAGTTCCACGGCTTCGCAAATATCCCGCACTGAAGGGGGATAGCCCTTATTCAATATCTGTGATTTAATATATTCCAAAATCTCGGTCTGCTTTTTTGTGATTTTACCATAGGACATAGATACGTTCCTCCTTATATCTTAATGTTGGGCTTGTCGGTTGAACCTATATATCATATATAGTATAACATATGTTCGGGTGAAAAGCAAACAAATGTTTAGAAAATTTGTTCTGTTTTTTCCCATATAATTTGAAAAATTTCCTAGTAAATTTTAAAAGTCTATGATATAATTGTTACGAATTGTAATAATTCATCACACAACAGGAAAACAGAAAGGAACTTACTACTTATGAGGAAGAGAATGCTGTGGATTTTGTTGGCACTGACCGTAAGTATCGGTGTCACAGGCTGTGGAAAAAAGGAGGAACCTGCTTCAGCTCCGGCGGAAGAGGAATTTTCCACAGAGGACGAAGTTATTGAGGAAGAGCCGGAGGAACCCGAAGAGGAAGAAGAGGAGGAAGAACCGGAGATTGCCCCGGAGGGTATGTACCGCAGCGAGATTACGAATGAATGGATTGACGAGAGCTTAAAGGATCAGCGCCCTGTGGCGATTATGGTAGATAATGAGTCCACTGCACTTCCGCATTATGGTCTGACGGAAGCAGACGTGGTATATGAGATTATGAACAGTACGGCAAACGGCAGAATTACGCGTCTTATGGCGATTGTGAAGGATTGGGGAAAAATTGAGCAGTTCGGAAGCATTCGAAGCACGCGTTCGACAAACATTATGCTTGCGGCAGAGTGGAACGCGGTGCTTTGCCACGATGGGGGACCGTTCTATATTAATGACTGGATTGCAAAGAAGTATTCCGCAAATTTCAGCGGTGGGTTTTCTCGTGTGAATAACGGAAAATCAAGAGAGTTTACAGAGTATGTCTGCGCCGGCGATTTGGACAAGATGTTCAGCAATTCAAAATACAGCACGGAATATAATGAATATTATCCCGGTCAGCACTATTTCTTCTCTGATACGGAAATTGACTTATCTGAGGTTGGCGATGCGGTTGACTGTACGGAAATTGAGCTTCCGTTCCCGCACAACAGTTCAAGACTGGAGTACAATTCAGAGACCGGAACGTATGATTATTACGAGTACGGGAAGGCACACAAGGATCCGCAGCATGACAATGCGCAGCTTACCTTTAAGAATCTGCTGATACAGGATACGACGTTTGCACAGCTGGATGAAAATGGTTACCTGATTTACAATGCGATTGATTCCGGACGTGATGCATACTATATTACAAACGGAAAAGCGATTGAGGTAACTTGGATTAAGGCAGGCGAGAGTGAGCCGACAATCTATCTTGACAAAGCAACGGGTGAGCAGATTGAATTGAATACGGGAAAGACTTATGTAGCGCTAGTTCCGTCTGATTCATGGGATGATGTTGTAATTAAGTAATAGTTAAAAAAATTAACGGATAC
>OFFZ01001583.1_pt1 | contig 12636 bp, 13 predicted proteins | sample 1521631 | NCBI WGS metagenome assembly OFFZ01 (sample SAMEA3504102, study PRJEB24116) | mouse gut metagenome | biome: mouse gut; feature: mouse-associated habitat; material: faeces | place: Denmark | collected 2011 | reverse complement strand
ATTCCATGCGGCGGTTTTCATTTCTCAAAGCCGCCGCTCTTTATCGGACATAGCCACGACTTTTCAAATGCAAAGCCGATAACTGTAGGGAAGGTTCCCATATGTTATCGGCTCTGCGTCTGTGCGTCTGGCTCTATGATTGACGTATTCAATTCTCGGACACTGATTAACATTTCCTGCTTGCACTTGGGACAATACAGCGGAAACCTTTCAAGAACCGTATCTTCGTATACTTTTATTCGGGTCTTTCCGCCACAAGCAGGACAGCATATCCAGTGAGAACAATTTTGTGTTGCGTTCATTTGCACCACCTTATGTTATCAATGCTCCTGGGATGGAATGGAAATATGGGTTCCTGTTATCCGCAATTCTCTGTGTAGCCGAACCGCCATAACTGCGGTGACAATAGCTGAAATAATGTCTGCCATCGGCTGTGCGTAGAGAATGCCACTTAATCCCCAAACCGTTGGAAGTATCAGAATAGCGGGGACAAAACAAATCCCCTGACGGCAAGCGCCGAGGATGCAGCCCTCTGTGGCTTTTCCCATCACAAGGAACAGGAAGGTATAGACTGTGTAAAAACCAAAAAGGACAAAAGAGAGGCCGTTTGCCCGTAGCGCAGTAGAACCGACACGAACCATCTCCGCATCTTCTTTTGTGAAAAGGGATACAATCTGCGTAGAGAATACAGCGGCAAAAACACCAAAAATCACGCAAAAGGCAGTAGACCAGAGGATAGCAGTTTTGATAGCTTCTCGTAGCCGGTCAAACTTTTTTGCCCCATAGCTAAATCCGGCGATAGGCTGAAAGCCTTTCAGAAAACCAAACACGATCAATGTCCCCATGGACATGATTTTTGTGACCGGCCCCATTGCGGCCAGTGCGGAGCCTCCGTATTCCTTGGCGGCACTGTTTATCATGCTGATGGAAAGGCTGGTCAAAAGTTGGAAAATCAACGTGGGAATACCGATTTTCAATATTTCGGACATAATCTCTTTTGTTAAGCAACATTCTTTAATGCTGAAGCTGAACACGCTCTTTTTCCGGAGTATGTAATACACATAAACCAATGTGGAAACGATTTGGGAAATCGCTGTCGCAATCGCCGCGCCAGCTACGCCGAGGTTCAGCACGTAGATGAAAACAGGGTCTAATATCACATTCAGCACCGCGCCAGCCATCAGCGCACACATAGCCGTTTTCGCCGCGCCCTCGCTGGAAACGATATTGTTCATGGTGACGTTGAACACGTTGAAAATGGAGAACACGATATAGATGCGGGTGTAGGTAATCGCATAAGGCATCACGCTTTCGATTGCGCCAACTTGTTTCAAAATCGGTTCCAGAAAGATAACAGAGAGCAGAATCACAACTGCGCCAATGGAAACGCCGCTGTAAATGGCTGTACTCGCTACCTTGTTCGCCGTATCCTTGTCGCCCCGGCCCAGCAGCCTGGAGAGATAGGCGGCAGCGCCGTTTCCGAATAGCAGACCCAGGCCAACAACAATCTGTCCCAGGGGAAAGGCGACCGTGACCGCGCCCATCTGGTCGGTTCCCAGCCTGCCTACAAAATAGGTATCTACCAGATTGTAAAGGGCGTTAATGAGCATACCAATCATCGTTGGGATGCCCAGCGCCAGGAGAGCTTTGGGAATTGGCGCACTCCCCAGAAGCGCCATTTTTTTGTTTCCGTCCATAAATTGCTCCTTTCTCTTGACAGCCAGTGTAATGCGAAGTACTATACTTTATAGTAGCTACCAGTCAACACATACTACTATAATTTATAGTACTTGTCAAGTGCGAAAGGGGAAATCTTCATGGCAACAATAGATTTGATTGTCCTTGGGATGCTTAAAAAGCAGCCGTTGAGTGCCTACGACATTCAAAAGCTGGTAGAATACCGCAATATTTCAAAATGGGTAAAAATCAGTACACCGTCTATCTACAAAAAGGTCATTCAGTTAGAGGAAAAGGGGCTGCTCCAAAGTGTCCCCATGCGGGAAAATAATATGCCGGAAAAAGCGGTGTACTCGCTGACGGCCAGCGGTGAACAGGAATTTGAACGGCTGATGGGGGAACTCTCCGCCCAGCCTATCCGTATGTTCCTGGATTTCAATGCTGTGATTGTAAATTTGGACAGCGTTCCTTTGGAAATGCAAAAATCCTGCGTTGCCAGCATTGAAAAAAATGTGCAGGATTTGAAAACATATCTGGAAGAAAACCTTCGAGAAAAAGAAAATGCGCCGGAGGTTCCCGAAATCGGTATGGCGGTTTTGCGTCAGCAATTTGTCTTAGCTGAAACGATTGGAATTTGGATTGAGGAATTGAAAAAACGATTTTAGAGGCTAATTCTCAAACGCGCAAAAGGGGAAGGAAACCACAATAATGTGTGGTTTTCTTCCCCTTTTGTTGTTATTTCATAGTGCAGGTGCAAAATGTCAGCAGCCCGCTTCACAATTTAATTTGTGGTCTTGTCCATATCAGTGAAAAGCTGTTCCCGGCCCTGGGAGTGCGTTTTATCGCCATCAATGACAACTACGACACCGCCCACCTGGACAGCTCCAGCAGCCTGATGCTGCCCTTCAAAAATTTGATGAACGACAGCTATTGCCGGGACACCTCCATCAAGATCCGCAGCCACCTGGATGTGAAGCGGCGGAACGGGGAGTTTATCGGCTCCTTCGCTGTCTATGGCTATGCCAAGGACCCGGAGAACAAAAACCGTTTGGTGGTTGACCCGGAGGCGGCTGAGACGGTACGGGAGATTTTCGCCCGTCGTATTGCCGGACAAAGCTGTCAGGCCATTTCGGATGATCTGAACGCACTGGGAGTCTTGTCTCCCATGGAGTACAAGCGGTCTAAGGGGATCAACTTCAAGACCGGCTACCAGGTGCAGAGCAAAGCCAAGTGGAGCGCCCGGGCGGTACTTCGTATTCTGGAAAACGAGGTCTATCTGGGCATTATGACTCAGGGCAAGCGCACCACTCCCAATTACAAGGTCAGGACGGTGGTCGAGCGCCCGCCTGAAGCCTGGATGCGGGTGGAGGGGACCCACGAGGCCATTATCAGTCAGGAGGATTTCCGACTTGCGGCCCGTTTGAAGGGCAAGGATACCCGAAAGGCCCCCGGGGCCAGCGTGGTCTATCCTCTGTCGGGGCTGGTATGCTGCGGGGACTGCAAGAGCAATATGATCCGAAAAACCAGTCTCTATGGCGAAAAGACCTACGGTTATTTTGTCTGCGCCGCCCACCGGGCGGATAAATCGGTATGCTCCACCCACAGCATCAGCGAGACCAAGCTGGAGCAGGCAGTGCTGGAGGGGATCAACTTTCACATCAAGATGGTAGCGGAGCTGCGTGGAGCGCTGGAGGCCATCAGCCGCCGCCCCATGCAGCGGGTGACGCTGGAGCGGATGGACCGCCGGCTGGATACTCTGCGGCAGGAACTGGCCCGAAAACAGGAAATCAGGGACAATCTCTACCGCCGCTATGCCAGCGGTGAGGTATCCAAGGAGGATTTTTACGATTTCAAGCGCATTTTCACCAAGGATTGTGAAGAAGTTGAACAGTCCATTGAGACGCAGCGGCATCAGCTGGATGAAATGCTGGCCAACACCTCCCCGGACAGCCCCTGGATTGAATACTTTCAGCGGTTCGGCCAAATTGACGTGTTGAACCGGGATGTGCTGGTGCGTCTGGTGGAGCGGATTCTGGTCTACGAGGACAGCCGGATTGAGATTGTGTTCCAATATCAGGCACAGTTTGAGCAGGCCAAGGCCGTGGCCTCCTCCTTTGCGGAGGACGATGAACTTCGGGAGGCGGTGTAGGCATGGCGAGGAAAAGCCGAAAGGACCAGATCAGGGCTGCAAACAGTGGACAAGCCCTGTCTGAGCAGAGGCAGACTGCGGCTCCCGCTGAGAAAACCTATACCGCTGTGGGCTACGTCCGCCTGTCCATCCTGGAAACCAGGGATAGGAAGGACAGCGAGGCTCTTCAAAATCAGAAGGCACTCATTCAGGAATACATTCAGAGCCAGGGTGACTTAACGCTGCTGTCCATCTGCGAGGACAACGGCGAAACCGGAACGAATTTTCGGCGGCCTGGTTTCGAGGCCATGATGGAAGCGGTCTGCGATGGAAAGGCCAACTGCATCGTGGTCAAAGACCTGTCCCGTTTTGGTCGGAATTACATTGAGGCCGGCAACTACCTGGAACACGTATTTCCGGCGATGGGCGTCCGCTTTATCTCCATTGGGGACGGCTACGACAGCGCCGATGCCACCACCTCCGATTGTCTGGTGGTCGCGCTGAAAAATCTGATGAATCAGATGTATTCCAAGGATATCTCCCGAAAATCCGGTTCCGTGCTGCGGGAGAAAATTCAGCGCGGGGAGTTTATCGGGGGTTACGCCTCCTACGGCTACATCAAGGATCCGGAGGACAAACACCGCATTATCGTTGACCCGGAGGCAGCGACGGTGGTTCGGGAGATATTTCAAAAGCGTCTGGAGGGAATGAGCAACACAGGTATTACCCGCTGGCTCAACGATTCCGGGGTCCTGTCCCCCTGTTGCTACCGGTATCAAAAAGGGATTCTGATCGACCAGCGGTATGCTGAACCCAAGCCATGGAACGTCCAGACCGTAAAAAAGATACTGCAAAGCCAGGTGTATTTGGGCCATATGGTCCAGGGCCGCCGGCGCTCGGAGTTTTATGCCGGGATACCAGAGCGGATGCTCCCTCCGTCAGAGTGGACCATTGTAGAGCACACCCATGAGGCTATCATCAGTCAGGCAGATTTTGACGCAGTACAGACTATCGCTGCGGAGAAGAACAGAGCGTATCACGCCCGGCTTGGGAAGTACGACTATCTGGGAAAAAGCGAAAATATTCTGAAAGGGCTTGTCTATTGCGGCGATTGCGGCCGGCCTATGGTGCGGTACAAGCAGGTGACGCATGGCAAGAGTGTATCCTATTATTACATGTGCCCCAACTATGCGGCTCAGCTGGAAAAGAGCGGGTGTGCCTACAAATTCCTGCGGGAGAGCGTGCTGCTGGATATGCTGTCCCAGTTGATTGCCAAGGAAATCGAACAGGCCGTGGATACGGTGCAACTGGCCAGACGCCTGTCCGCCGGGACAGAGGGGCAAATTGCCGCCAGAGCGGCGGAGCTCCAGCGGCTGAATCTGGAGCTGGAACGAGTCGAGGCCAGGAGAAAAGGGGCCATGCAGGATTTTCTTGCCGGGGAATTGTCCTGGGAGGACCATGAACGGCTAAAACTGTTTTGTGTGGAGGAGGCGGAGGGGCTGAAGGAACGCATCCTGTCCCTTCGGTCGCTCCAACGGGAACAGTTGGAGACGCTGAGCGAGAACAATCCCTGGCTGAAAACCTTTGGCGGTCTGCGGCTCCCGGACCGGCTGACCAGGGAGCTGGCCTGTGCGTTGATTCAGCGGATCACCATTTACACAAATGACAGGATCGAAGTGGTGTTCCAATATCAGAATGAGCGGGAATATCTGCTTGCCGCTATCCAAGAGGGGGTGTCCGCATGACGCTGGCAAAATACATCCGCCTGTCTTCCGCCGATGAGGACGTGAAATATGGAGACAAAGCGGAAAGCAACAGCGTGACCCATCAGCGGATGCTGCTGGACCGCTACATTCAGGAGCACAGCGAGTTTTCCGGCTGTACCGTTCTGGAGTACCTGGATGACGGCCGCAGCGGAACCAACCTCAAGCGGCCGGGGATGCAGGCTATGCTGGAGGCCGCCCGCCGGCGGGAGATCGACTGCATCATCGTAAAGGACCTCTCCCGCTTTTCCCGGGATTACTTGGACTCCGGGCACTATCTGGAACAGGTATTTCCGGCCCTGGGCATCCGCTTCATCTCCGTCAATACCGGCTATGACAGCAACGATTTTCCCTATGGGACCGCCGGCAACATCCAGAACGGTCTGCTCTCGCTGATCAATGAGATGTACAGCCGGGACCTCTCCCAGAAGTCCAAGGCGGCCAAACGGCAGTATGCCCAGCGGGGCCAGTGCATCAGCGCCTACCCGGTCTATGGCTACCTCAAATCCCCGGAGGACAAGCGCACTTGGATTCCAGACCCCGAGGCCGCCCCTGTTGTGCGGCGTATGTTTGCGTTATACCTGGAGGGGACCGGACCCGTGGGGATCGCCAAGCTGCTGAACGAGGAAGGTGTCCCCACACCGGCTCAGCACAAGCGGGCTGGGGGTTCCAAACGTCAGCTGTGGAACTCGGAGCGCACCGATAACTTTTGGCGGAGTACAACGATTTCAAAAATCCTTCACGATGAGCGGTACACCGGCAAGCTGGTGGCACTGAAAACCACGCTGAGCGAGATGGGCAACATCAACTCCGCCAAGGCGCTGGAAAAGGACGACTGGATCGTCATTCCCGGAACGTTTGAGGCGATCATATCCCAGGAGGATTTTGACGCGGTTCAGGCCCGTTCGGATGAGGTGCGCCCAAAACGGAAACTGGGGCCCATGAAGCGGTATTTATTCTCCCGAAAACTCAGATGCGGCCATTGCGGCGCCGCTCTGGAGCGGCATGAGATTACGCAGGGTGTCTACTACACCTGCAACGGCCGGGCCTGGAACGGGACTGACGATTGCAAAAAAATCCGGCTGTTTGAACCGGAACTTGTTCAAACTGTGCTGACCTCCATTCACTTTCAGGCACAGCTCGCTCTGGAGACGGAGCAGCGTCTTGACCGGCAGACAAAAAATGTCCAGAAGGCGCAAAATCGTGTTTTATCCATACAGCAGCGCATCCAGAAACGGATTGCTCAGTTGGAGACCCAGAAAGCGGAAACCTACCTCAGTTATGATCTGGGGAAGATTTCACAGGACGATTATCGGGCAAAGTGCAAAAAAATCAGCGCCGCCATCGCTGAACAAAAACGTCGGCTGAACGATTTGGAGTAGCCGGACGACGGCAATATGGCTACTTTGGATACCGCCGCCAGTTATGGGCAGATCAGCAAGCTGAAGCCGTTAGAGGGCCTGGAAACCCTGGACCGGGATATGGTCGAGGAATTGATTCACGCCATTCAGGTTTACAGCGACAATCGCATAGAAATCTCCTGGAATTTCAATGACGACTATATGAAACTGTTTATGTCAGAGGAGGGTACGGGTATGCGGGATACAAATTAAATGTCAGAGCAACTAAAGGTTTCGAGAATAACTGTCAGGGGTACGGCAAAAGCTGTGCCCCTGACCTATAAAACGATTTGCTTTTTGGTTCTTGCGTCACACTTTCACATGATGGTGGATTGTAAGAACCAAAAAGGAGATCGCTTTATCGGTTCCAAGAAAATTTCTCCATTTATTTTTTGGTTTTCCCTTGACACTTTCTGAGGACGGTATATCCATTTCATGGCAAGGCGATAACCGCCCTATACTAAAGGACGGTTATGCAGAATTAAATTCTGCTTGCAGAGGACAGGAATTTGTTGTAAGTGCTTCTACCCCGAAACAAGAACAGAATTTATGTGACTGGGTGGACAGATTGATACAGAACCGTTAGACATGAACACTATGTACGGATTCATTCTAAAAAGCATTTATTGACAAAGAAATGAGGGATAATGACATGGAGAGATTCGTTGAACCAAAAGAAAGATTGCCTTTCACCCAGAAATCGGCTAAAGAATTAGCCCTTGAAATGAATAAGGCTCTGGAATATGTAACGGAAATGACCGAGGAAGAATTGCTTGAAGATGATGCCGAGGGTGGGTATTTTGACGATTTAGCGTATTATGAGGAAGATGATTAAATCGGGGGATAGCTATGGAAATAACGATTGAACAGGTAAAAGAATTTGCGTGGCAACAGTTGGACGCTATGTGGCATGACAATTCTGGAACGGCTACGATTAGCATGGTGAGATTTGATTACAAAGGTTATTGTATCGTCAATCCGTGGATGGACGAAAAGACGGAGAAAGCCGTAGACCCTTATCGGTATTATGGGAAACAGAGAACGGAGCGGTTTGTCAAAGAAGTTATTAGAACCATTCAGCATAACAGGGAAATTGCAAAACAACACAGGAGATAAGAGAATGAAACATAGATTTATTGCTGTAGCCTTATTTATTACAACGCTTCTCTCAGGTTGTGGGAATACTCAGACAACAGAGGTAACGACACCCATAGAGGAAAATGTTTCCAGTTCTATAAATAAGGTAGACCCAGACACAGCTACATCTTTAGCTGTATCCTATTATGAAACCGTTTACGGCGGTAAGGGTATAGAATTTACTTATTTGGAGCCAACCGTGGAAAAGCTATCTAAAAACGAGTATCGTATCAGTTTTTATGTGGACGCATATTGTGCCTTGCCTGCTTCACCTAAGAATAATGAGACAAGATATGTAGAGTGTGTCGCTACTACAGAAAACATTATGTTGGGTTGGACTTATGAATCAAGTATGTATTTATTTGAGGATTTAACAGGCAGACCTGTAATTTATAAAACTCAAATCAATTGGGACGGTACTTATATCAGTGATGTTGAAACACAGGAAGAACAACCAAAACCTACACAAGAGCCAGAATTGCCTAATGAAACAGCTATAGAGGAACAGGCTGATGATTTCTATAGGGACGGTGAATATACCACCTATGGCAGATACCAATGTTTTGAAACAGACACATTTGTAAATGTAGAAACGCAGAATGGTTCACTGGTACTGTACTTTGAGCCAGAAGCAGAAACCTTTGTCCTTGACAGAAACGGAGCAGACACAGGCTGGGAGTTTATCAACTGGGAATTTGAGGACAGAGTATATACATCTGCCATTATTCAAGATAATGAACTAATCATCACTTCTACAGAATCTTGGAGATATGACGGCACTTACATTCAACTGCCCGATATAGGTACTGACGGAGAGGGGGAATGAAAATGGCTATTCATCTGGAATCGGTCAATCATTTTAATTATATGGACGGAAACGGACGGATTTTCTGTAAGCGACAGGATAAAGTGCGGAAAGTAGCTCCAGAATATAAAGGTTGTAATGACTGCCCTTATCTTTTCGGCTCTTTACAGGGAATGGGCGTAGAATGTATGTGGGAGGATATAGTACCGCCCCCTGCTCCCTGTGGATATTATGTACATGACCCCAAAGAAGAGTTTGCACGGGTATCCAGTTTGATTGACGAGGGGATTTTGAAAAAGAGATAATATAATAGCCCTAGAAACTGTAATGGCTTCTAGGGCTATGCTTTATTTACAGAATTTCTGATTTGGCAATATCAAAATTTACAAGAGCATTGGAAACACGAATATACCGCTTGTCAAAGTCTTCAATCATGTAGAACTCCTTTGATGAATCATTCATATAAGGTTTCAGCACTCCCAACTGGAACAATTCTGAATAATATGCAAGCTCACTTGGTGGGAATAAGAAAGTTCCAACAGGAGGAAGAGATTCTACGGGAGGTTTAAAAATCTGCATGTAAAAATATTCACAGTCCAGTAAATAATCCGTATCCTCTACATAACCAATTCTAACGCCGTCACATTTTCTTCTGATTTCACAGAACAAGCTTACATTCTGTTCAGGGCTTGAAAGCAGAGATAGATATTTACATTTTTTGAGTGTAGACCTGACTGCACCCAGAAATTGTTGCGCCTTCTGCCCCTGAGCCGCTTGTTTCTTTAAGATATCCGATATACATTTAGCTTCCAGCAATAAGTTGCCCCCTTCACGGTATCCTTCAAAAATCACTTCCGCACCCGTGTTTACATCCATACATGAGCCGCTAAACTTAATCTTATTTTCAACCTTTTCTTGACACATAAATTGCCCTCCTTTTGATTTTTCGTTTGTCTTGATTCAGCCACTCAAAAAACTTGTCTTTTGGCACAACCATACGTTTGTTGAGATAAATCGTAGGGAAATCACTGGAATTCATAAGTTCATATGTTTTCCCTTTAGAAATCCCCAAAACCGACTGAACGTGCTTTGCCTGCATAATGATTGGTAAATCTTCTTCGGAACAGTAGTTCATCACATCGTTCTCCTCTCTTTATTATTTCCTATTCTTGTCTGAATCGTGTTTCTGTTGACAGTATAACACATGAGCCGCTACCTGTCAATGGACTTTTTATTTTTTCTTAATCAGGAAATAATCTTTAGACTATTTACTTTTTGAATAAAAAGGAGTATAATAGCAATATCATCGGAAAGGAGATACAAATAACATGGGAAAAACTTCTAAAGAAGATTTAGCAAGCATAGTAGGACAACGGTTAAAAGAACTCCGCAAGGCAAAAACAGATTTAGGGCAAAAAGATGTTGCTGACGAAATCGGTATTACCAAACAGGCTTTAAGCAGTTACGAAAGCGGCAGGCATCTTCCCGACCAGACTATCCTCATTGACCTTGCAAAATATTACGGATGCACCGCTGATTACCTTTACGGACTGACAGAAAAAATGAATCCATCATCTACGGACTATTCCAAGCGAGATAGCGTAAATCGCTTACTTCATTCTTTGGATATGGTTGCAGAAGATGAAGGAGACTTTTTAGCTGATTCCATAGCAAATACCATAAATTCATTGTCTCTTAACAACGGAAATCCCCAACGGCGAAATCTTATTGAGTACATGGGACAGTTGTTCTATTCATTTGCAGAATATATTGAAATGTCAACGTCATATGGAAAGTATTTATCTGAAAAAGTGAGCACAAATGGTTTAACCGCAGATGATATAGCTGTGAAACTGGCGCACATCAGCGGCTTTGATGATATATACAGTATAATAGATGACATTAGACGGGCTGGTATTTCATCTGTTCTTACCTTTTCTGTAAATGCTAAAAAAGCCTTGCGTATCAGGGCAGGACAACGTACAGGCTCTAAAAAATCATTAAAGATGACAGAATTTGAGGAACAGTTTAAAGAAATGCTTGATAAGGAGGATTGATTCATATGGCAAAACGGGGACAAAATGAAGGCTCTATCCGCAAACGCAAAGATGGCACATGGGAAGCCCGTGTAACGATTGGCATTTCAGCGGACGGAAAGCAACAGCGTAAATCCCTGTATGGAAAGACCCGACAGGAAGTATCCGCCAAAATGACCGACTTGCTGAATAATCTGCAAAAAGGCATTATCACCAATCCTACAGAAATGACCCTTGCCGAATGGCTTGACTATTATATGTCCGAATACAAAAAGCGGTATGTAAAGCCTACTACCTATATCAATTATACGGTAAAGGTAAAAAACCACATCAAACCAGCTATCGGTCACTATAAGCTAAAGGCACTCCGACAGGACATCATTCAGAAATTTGTCAACAGCCTGTCCGATAAGGGGTTAGCGCCATCTACGGTAATAGATGTTTACAAGCTGTTAAGCAACGCCTTAGAAACGGCGGTAGATGACGGCTTGATTGTCCGTAACACCGCTAACAGGGTAAAACTTCCCAAAACAACAAAGCCGCAAATCAATGTTTTAACACAGGAACAGCAAAACGCATTTGTGGAACAGGCGAAAGTGACCTATATGGGAGTTGTCTATATTTTCGACCTCTGCACAGGTATGCGGCTTGGGGAATTATTAGGGCTGAAATGGCAGGACATAGACTTTGAGCAGAACCAGTTGCACATCAGGAGAATCCTCCGCAAGGTGAAAGACCCTGACAATGCAGACGAACATTGGCACTTAGAATTTGGCACACCGAAAACCCTGTCCAGTGAGCGAACAATCCCTCTCAATGATACGGCTATCAAAGTACTTGCTGATGTCTGGGAGCAACAGGAGAAAAATAAGGAAAAAGCCAGTAGCGCATACGAGGACAATGACCTTGTTTTCTGTACCCAGTTAGGCAGACCTCTTGACCCGAACAATATACGGCGCACCTGTTATTCTATCTGTGAGAAAATCGGTGTCAGTGACATCCACCCTCATTGCCTGCGTCATACTTTCACGACCAGAGGGGCAGAAAATAATGTGGACGTGCGTGTTATGCAGAAATTCTTAGGTCATGCGACCATAAAGGAAACAGCCGATACCTATACGCACGTATTGGACGATTTGAAACAGGATGAAATCCGAAAACTGGATAGCGCAGTAAACTATTGAGCAAAAATATCGGGTAGGGGTAAGGTAGGGGTTAAACGCCAAAAGGAGCTACCGCCCGCAAGCGGTAACTCCCAGAGTTTACAACATTTTCCCGACAGGAAATTGTATCAGACGTTAAATCGGAACAGGATGATGTCTCCGTCCTGGACCACATACTCCTTGCCCTCGGAGCGGATGAGGCCCTTCTCCCGGGCGGCGGCCATGGTGCCGCAGGCCATCAGGTCGTCGTAGGAGATGACCTCGGCCCGGATGAAGCCCCGCTCGAAGTCGGAGTGGATTTTGCCCGCCGCCTGGGGGGCGCGGGTGCCCCGGGTGATGGTCCAGGCCCGGCACTCGTCCTCGCCGGAGGTGAGATAGGAGATCAGTCCGAGAAGGGTGTAGCTGGCCTTCACCAGCCGGTCCAGGCCGCTCTCGGCGATGCCCAGGTCGTCCAGGAACATCTGCTTCTCCTCCGGCTCCAGCTGGGCGATCTCCGCCTCCAGCTTGGCGCAGACGGGGATCACCTG
>OFFZ01001580.1_pt1 | contig 12645 bp, 15 predicted proteins | sample 1521631 | NCBI WGS metagenome assembly OFFZ01 (sample SAMEA3504102, study PRJEB24116) | mouse gut metagenome | biome: mouse gut; feature: mouse-associated habitat; material: faeces | place: Denmark | collected 2011 | reverse complement strand
TCAAACCGTCGCTTATGCAAATGCACAGCAGCTATGTTGTCACAGACCCGAAAGGAAGTCTCTTGATCGAGGTGGGACAGCTCCTAAAACGGGGCGGATATAGGATAAAAGTCCTGAATACCATCAATTTTTCCAAGTCCATGCGGTATAACCCGTTCGCCTATCTGCACAGCGAAAAGGACATCTTAAAGCTGGTAAACACCATCATCGCCAACACCAAGGGCGACGGGGAGAAATCCGCCGAGGATTTTTGGGTGAAGTCAGAACGGCTTTTCTATACCGCCCTGATCGGTTTCATCTGGTACGAGGCCCCGGAGAACGAGAAGAATTTCACCACCCTGCTTGAAATGATAAATGCCAGTGAAGCCAGAGAGGACGACGCCGAATTTCAAAGCCCCGTGGATGAAATGTTCGCCCGGCTTGCGGAAAAGGAGCCGGAGCATTTCGCCGTCCGGCAATATCAAAAGTTTCTGCTTTCCGCTGGCAAAACACGGAGTTCTATCCTTATTTCCTGCGGGGCGAGATTAGCGCCCTTTGACATCCGGGAAGTCCGTGAGCTGATGGAAACCGACGAAATGGAGCTGGACACCCTGGGCGACCGCAAAACGGCCCTGTTCCTGATTATGAGCGACACGGACACGACCTTTAATTTCATTCTGGCGATGCTGCAAAGCCAGCTTATCAATCTGCTGTGCGACCGGGCCGATGATGTGTACGGCGGGAGGCTTCCCGTCCATGTGCGGCTGATACTGGACGAGTTCGCCAACATCGGGCAGATACCCAACTTTGACAAGCTGATCGCCACCATCCGAAGCCGGGAAATCTCGGCTTCTATTATTTTGCAAAGTCAATCGCAGTTAAAATCCATCTACAAGGACGCCGCCGACATTATCAGCGACAACTGCGACTGTACTTTATTTTTGAGTGGGCGGGGGAAGAACGCCAAGGAAATTTCCGACGCGCTGGGCAAGGAAACTATTGACAGCTACAACACGTCGGAGAACCGGGGCAGCCAGACCTCCCACGGACTGAATTATCAAAAATTGGGAAAGGATGTGCCATAATACCTTGTGACGAGTTCAGTTGCCCGATAAAATTCACGAACAGGGACACGATCAACTGGACTTTTCGTGGAAAGAATAGGACAATAGGTCTTGAACACAAAGAGGTTCATTATGGCAGAATTAACTTATACGAGAGTGGGCGACTACTACATCCCTGATCTGATACTTGACGAGGAACCGGAACAGAATGTATTCTGTGGCAAGTACGGTGATCTTCGATGTGACTACCTCCGGGAGCATCGGCTTGCACTATGGGCATCCCTGGTAAACAGCGGCAGGCTGGACGATCACCTGACTACAATTGAGCGGCTGGCAGAAATTCGGATGGACACGATGTTGCCGCAAATGATGGAGACCGCTGGCGTGACCGAGGAACTGAAAGCCCGTGACTAGATGGCGTGGGTAGGGTTGATGAATTGCTGCAAGGCTCAAGTGGAGGAAATTATTTTTACGGAACTGATATACTGCTAAATCAAATTAAAGCGGGAAATGGAGAACGCAGGCAAAGCGTTCTCCATTTCCTTAAATTCCTCAGTTTGGAAATATTAGCTCTGTTTTGTACCCGCTATGCCGCTCGCTGAGAATTTCCATAGTTCCACGGTGTGCCTCAACAATTTGCCAAACCAACAATACACCCAGGCCGTGCCTTAAATTCAGCTTTTCATCGGTGCTTTCTATACAATGTGTTTTTGCTCTTAATTCTTCCAGCTTTTCAGCAGTCACGCCAATGCCATTGTCCGATACTGTGATGGTCGTATTATTTTCGTTCCATATTACGGAAACGGAAATATGGCATCCTTTGGGATTATGAACAACGCTATTTTGAATCAAATTATACAGTGCGCGTTTCAGTAGAGCCTCATCCCCCGCGATGGACACCGTTTCGCTTTCCTGGTTAGAACAGAACTCGATCTCGTACCGTTCCTCCAAGCCACCATCCAGAAACTCGCAGACGGTCTGCCGCGCCAGCTCCACCAGATAGACTTTCCCCATCCGAAGGGGCTGCATGGAGTACTCCAGCCTTGACGTGAGGTTCAAATCGGAAATCAGGCTCCGTAGCTTCTCCGCCTGTCTGCGGATATGAGACGCCTGCTCACGGGCAGAGGCCGTAAGGGTCTGGTCATTTTCCAGTTGTCCAGCAAAGCCCAGAATGACAGAGAGAGGCGTCCGCACATCATGGGAGATACCGCTGATCCAGTCGGCGCGGGCGCTGTCTTTTTTTACAATAAAAGATCCCGCTTTGTTGAGCTGCCGGCTAATTTCCGCCAGTTCTCCCTTCTCAGGGAGGTTGACCGGCTGGCCGGAGGAGACCGTTTCAATCCCCCGCAAAATAGGCGTGACCGCCTTCTCAACGTGCCGGGTGTTTTTCCAGATCAGCAGAACCACCACAATGATATTTGTCAGAAAGACAGCAACCAGCCCAACAAACAATTTTCTTACGTAGCTCTCATTGACGGAAAAGTAATATTTCACCTGACTGCCTTTTTCTCCGCCCACTACCACCAGCCCCTGGGGATGCTCCTGCACATAGACCGGATAATCTCCCAGGTACCACCGGCTGAATTTTGCCACATCCGCTGGCGTGTATCGCTGTGGCAGTTCCTCTGGCATATATTCTTGAAAAACGACCTTGCCGGTATCATCCAGAACCATGACCCAGGCGTGATGCTTCTCCAACCGTTCGGCCAGTTCCTCAGATGTTGCAAAATGACCTGTCTCGTCCATAACAATGCTGTTACAAATTTCATTCAAGGAGAGTTCAGGCGTCTCTGAGGTCTGCCATGCCCAGAGCAGCACAGAGAAGAACAGGACAATATTGAGCAGCAGAAACAGCGCAATAATGCCCACCATGGATAAAAAGTATTTCCGAAAAAAGCGTTCCACGGGTTTCATTTTTCTGGCTCCTTCACCAACAGCTTGTAGCCCAAACCCTTCATCGTCAGGAGCGACACGGGCTTGGATGGGTTTTCTTCAATTTTTTCCCGCAAATGTCGGATATGGGTCATCAGGGTTGTTTCATAGCCCTGCCATATTTCCCCGCATACCGCTTGGCAAAGCAGCCCTATTGTCACAATATGACCAGCGTTATCCGCCAGCTTTTGAAAAATGGAATATTCTTTTGCGGTCAGCGGGATACGCTGGCCGTTTTTGATAACCTCTGCCTGGTCTAAATCGACTGCGGCAGTCTCCAACTGAACAACATGGTTTTTTTCGGGATAGGCCCGCTTCAAAATCGCCTTGACCCGTAACAGCAACTCTTTCGGTAAGAACGGTTTGACCAGATAATCGTCCGCCCCCAGTTCAAAGCCCGCAAACCTGTCCTCAGCCTCACCCTTGGCTGTCAGCATCAGCACAGGAACCGTGCTGACTGCGCGGATTTCTTGCAGCAGCTCAAATCCGTCCATACCCGGCATCATCACATCCAGAATGATGATGCCGGGGATTTTTTTTGCCATCAGCGCCAGCGCCTCTTCACCAGAGGCCGCCGTTGTGATCTGTGTATACCCGGCACTCTCAAAAATGGAGCGGATCATCACCCGCAAATCCTTTTCATCGTCTACGACAAGAATCTCTTTGTCCAGCATACAAGCACCTCCTGACCTTCGCGCTCATTATAGCGCAGAAACCGAAAATTGTATATGCCGCCTGCGCAATCTCAAGGTTATCTCAAGGTTCCCTCAAAGATCGCTCAAGGATGGCGTTGTATACTGCTCCCGCAAAGGAGGTAACTGCTATGAGCGAAATAGTCATTGAGACGAAACACCTGACCAAACAGTACGGAGCACAAAAGAGCGTGGCGGAACTGAACATCCATGTTCAAAGGGGCCGCATCTATGGCCTGCTGGGCCGAAATGGAGCCGGAAAAACCACCACTATGAAGATGCTCCTGGGCCTGACCCAGCCCACCTCGGGGGAGGTGACCATCTGGGGAAAGCCCCTGCCGGGCAACGAGAAGAAGCTGCTGCCCCGCATCGGCAGTCTGATCGAATCTCCCGGCTTTTATCCCAATCTGACGGGGACAGAGAATCTGCGTATCTTTGCCGCGCTGCGGGGACTGAAAAATCAGAGCGCTATCAAGAACGCCCTGGATTTGGTAGGACTGCCCTACCGGGACAAAAAGCTCTTTTCCCAATACTCCCTGGGCATGAAGCAGCGGCTGGCGATTGCACTGGCGGTCATGCACGACCCGGAACTGCTGATTTTGGACGAACCCATCAACGGCCTGGACCCTATCGGCATCGCGGAGGTTCGCTCGTTTATCCGGGCGCTGTGTGATGAACGGGGCAAGACCATCCTGATCTCCAGCCATATTCTATCCGAAGTAGCGCTGCTGGCGGATGACATCGGCATCATTGACCACGGCGTATTGCTGGAGGAGGAAAGCCTTGCGGACCTGGATGCCAAGAGCGGCAGATATGTCCGCTTCATAGTCTCCGACACAGAACGGGCGGCAGAGGTTTTGAACGGTGTTTTCCACGAAGATCACTTCACCGTACAGGACGGCCATAATCTGCGGATGGATTCTGCCAAGGTCCCCGTGGCAAAGATTGTTTCTGCCTTTGTGCAGTATGGTCTGGAGGTATCGGAGGCCGCAACGGTGGAGGAGAGCCTGGAGGATTACTTCAAACGGGTAACCGGGGGTGAGGGGATTGCTTAAACTGATTTTCTGTGAGCTGGCGAAGTTGAAACGGAAGAAGTTCATTCTCTTTGTGATCGTCTCCGCGTTCATGTTCCCACTCCCGCTGGCACTAATGATGCTGATGCCCCGCATGACGGCCCGCTACGATACAAAGGCCGAGCTTTTCGACGACTTTTACCAGTTCGTCCTGGGCTATGGGGTGGAGCTGCTTCTGCCCTGTGTCATCGGTGTCATTGCCGCGATACTGTTCTTCATGGAGCGGGACAACGACACCTTCAAAAACCTGCGTACCATTCCGATGACCAGCACCCAGATGATCTTTGCCAAAATCATCGTTCTGTTTCTGTTCGGACTGATCTTCTGCCTGTCCACAGCCGCCGTCACCATTGTCTGCGGGAGCCTGATTGCTGAGGTTGGCGGACTTGGTTACAAGCTGTGGGCGGCATTGGAGCTGGGAATCTTTGTCACGGCAGGAACGCTGCCGCTGGTAGTGCTGGTGGTTTTTTTCAGCAAGACTTATATCTTTTCTGTCCTGCTGTGCATTTTTTACAGCGTGTTGAGCCTAACCGCCGAGAGCTGCTTCGGCGTCCTGCCCAAGTTCCTATGCTGGCTGATGCCGATTCCCCTTACAACGCTTTGGTGCGCCGGCGATATGCTGCAGCACAGCGTTCGAGACAGTGTGAGTGGGCTGGATTATCTGATTCCCACAACAGGCCAGACCGCCCTGATTTTAGGCGTGATGTCCATTCTGTCCATTTGGCTGATCGACCAGCTGTACAAGCGGAGAGGGGGCGAATAAATTGCTTGTTATGATAAAAACCGAACTATGGAAGCTGAAACGGTATCATATGATTTGGGCGGGTGTCCTGCTGATGCTGCTCTCCGTCCTGCTGACCGTTTTCTCCACCACCGCCCTGGACGGCACCGTCTGGACCTTCCCCCTTTTTGCGGAACAGGTGATGAAGAACAATATCACAACCATTTTCCCCATGTGCATCGCCCTGATCACCGGGTATATCATCAGCCGGGAGGCAACGGACGACACACTGAAAAGCATCCTGACGGTCCCTGTATCATTCCCTGCTCTGCTGCTTGGCAAGCTGACGGTGTGCGGACTGCTTTCCCTGTTTCTGGGGCTTGCCAGCACGGTGTTTACCGTAACTGCTTCTTTTCTTATGGGTTTTCCCGGCGGTGAGCTGCCGGCGGTTATCCAAGCCGCGGCGCAGATCACGCTGAACTGCCTGTTCCTGTATATCGCGGTCCTGCCAGTTATCGCCATTGCCGCCCGGATTCCAAACGGGCATTTGATTGGAGCGGTGATAGCCTTTGTCTACGGTTACGGCGGGATGTTCGCAGCAGGAAACATGACGTTGGCGAATTTGTACCCTGTCACCGCAAGTATGGGGCTGGTCGGATACCGCAGCTATGATGCGGCAGTCCATTGGAATCTGTTGATCTGCACGTTCAGTCTATTGGCTGCTCTGCTGATTTGTGTGGTTTTTGTGATGACTGCTAAAAAGAGCGCGACTACAAAGACGGTGAAAAAGCCCAAGCGAATCGTCACAAAAAAAGGTTGGTAAGGAGTGTCAAACAGCATGAAGAAAAAAGTAAAAATCGCAATCGGCACCGCCGTTGTTCTGCTCATTGGCCTGGTTGGCTTTTGTGCGTGGTTTCTCTCGGAATCCGGAAGCGCCGAGTATTATTCCCAAATCGACAACAGCAAGATCGAGCAGGTGGATTCCAAGGGAGGCGTGATTAACCTGAAAGGCAGCCTGCCCTATTCCTATACGTTGCTGTGCTATGATGAAAACAGCGGCGAGAAAGAGATTACCTTCGGAACCTCCAGAGAATTGCGGGACGGAGCCTTTATCCGCCTGACATTCATGCCAATCCGGGGCGTCCTGGATTGGAGCGAGGTACAGTATGACGAGTTGCCAACAGCAGTACAGAATCACTACGCCGCTCCGTTAGGCGATGAAGGCTGATTGCAGCGAATAGTAGGAGCTTTATCCATATAAGGCTTATTTTCTGCGGCGGTTTTATGAAAGCCGCCACATTTCTATTTGCTTTCTCGACATATTAGGGGAATGCCGCTATGCAATTACAGATAGATAGGAGCCTGTCAAAAAAAGCCTGCCCCCCGCAGCGGTGAAGTCCACCCAGAATTGCGAAAATAGTCGTTTTCTGACGGCCCATAATATTGTTACCTGCACCCGAATGGCCTTGTGCCGTTCGGGTGCTTTTGTATTTCTAAGACGATCACTCCGGCCCCGGTGCCGCTCCCCGCCCCTTTCGTTCAGTTCCAGCAAAAACTGAACGAAAGGAAAATGCAGGATGGGAATTACCATCAGAAAGCATAGGCGCAATCTGTCCTATGACGATGCCACCACCCTTGACGAGCTTTGGGTGATTTCCAAGCAGTTTGATCGGAGCCTTTACCGCGAGTGGAAAGACCATTGGGACGAGCGCGGTTATGACGAGTACATAGTTGTCACCGAGGGCCGATTGCCCTACTGCGAATCGCCGGAGGAATATGTGTGCCGCATGGAAACCCGCAGGGAAATTCTTGCGGTGCTGGCACTCTGTACCGAGAAGCAGAGGGAGCGGTTTTTGCTCCATGCGTTGTATGATCTTAGCTATGAGGAAGTCGGGAAAATTTGTGGCTGCTCAAAGCAAGCGGTAGAGTTGAGCATCAACGCTGTCAAGAAAAAATTTTCGAAGTTTTTCAAAAAGGCAGCCGTTACTATTAGTTTGCAGGGAACAAGCACCAGTTAGCTTGCGACCAGCAAGCTAATTTTTTTATACCTAAAGGGGGACTAAACCATGAAAAAGAAATGGGAAGTGCGCTATTTCGTAACGGCGGTTGCCAGTATCCCGGTTTACAAGGCATACAGCAAGACGGAAACGTACCGCCAGGCCGCAAAGGACGGCTGGGGCACGGTGTACCGGGACGAAAACAACGCCCTGGTTTGTGACGAAGATTGCAGCGCCAGCCTGTACACGAAGAACGGCGGCTATTTCGGGATCTTCTCCTATGAGGAAATCAACACGAAGGAAATGCCGAAGCAGGCGGCGTGCGCGGCGATCATTGTCAGCGATTCTTGCGGCTTCACCTTCTGGGCGGAAGACTTCAACCAGATTCACATTTTCGTTACCTACGATGAAAGCGGCCTGGTTGATACCTACCGCGTGGAATACGGCGATTCCACGATTTATGACGGGGAAACAGAAATTTCCTTTGAAGACCTGTACCAGCAGGCGGAAGAAGACTGGCGGGAAACCTACCGGGCGGAACTTCCCGGAACGATCGAATACCAGCGCAAGCAGGAAGCCGCAGAACTGGCCGCCCAGGCGGCGGCCAGCGCGGGGCAGCGGGAAACCTGGATGGACGAAGCCCAACAGAAGGACTTCCGGGAAATCTGCGGACTGATCGACACGATCAAGAGCGGGCGGGACTTCTACCGGGTAATGAACCAGATCGACGGCGGCAGGTACAGCGTGGACGTGATCAACGCGGCGCGGGAGTTCAAACAGTGTTTCAATTCCGCCCAGTATGAGCCGGAAGCGCCCAGCGCGGGAACGCTGGTGGCCGTGGCGGCGGGCATGGTGGAGCGGGACGCGGCGGCGGACGTGGAGCCGCAGCCGATCGCGCTGACCTACATGGACGATCTGGGGGTTGCCCGGTGCGGGGAGTGCGGCGCGGAACTGCTGTGCAACGAAACGGGAGATATGCCGGACGTGTGCCCGGCGTGCGGGCGGCGGCTGGAATATGACTTCTTCCGGGAGCCGGAAGGGCCGGACGCGGACGCATACCGCACAAGGGCAGACAACCAGCAGGGAACAGGGACGGCGGCGGAAGCCGCCAGCGAGGGCCGGGAAACGGCCCTGGGCACGCCGGAAGCAATGGCGGGCACGGATGCCACGGAAGCGGCAGGGGGCCAGCAGCCCCCGCCGCAGGCCGGGGGAATCGACCTGGGGAGGCTGTACGCGGGAACCAGACTGGAAGCCATGGAACAGGAAGAAGGGAAACAGCCGGGCGGGCCGTAAGCGCCGCGCCCGGCCAGAAGAAAGAAGGTGAAAAGGGTATGGCTTGCTACACTATGCGCACGTATGAGGAAAGAACGGTCATTCAAAAGATGTGGAACGATGGCGCACAGGCAAAAGAGATCGCGGACAAGCTGGAAGCCCCGCTGTCCACCATTTATTCTGAATTGCGGCGGGGGCAGGACGGAAGCCGCCTGCAAAACCAGCGGTTGCGCTACAGCGCGGATCTTGCCCAGTTGCGCGTTCAGCAGTCTTTTGAGCGGCGCGGACGCAGGAGCGGGAAGCAGGAAGGAGAGAAAAGAGCATGACAAACTACGAACGGATCACGGCAACGCCGGAAGCGCTGGGGGCGTTCCTGGAAACCCTGCCCATTGCAAGCGGGCCGTGGGACGTGGAATTTCACCGGACGTTCTGCAAGGATTGCACGGCGGCGAACTGTGACGGGGGAAACTGCCCGAACAATGCGCAGCGGAATAACCCGTTGTGGTGGTTGATGCAGGACGGCGGCAGGGAACTTCCGCAGGGCGGCCCGGCGGACAAACTGGGCTTTCTGCGGGATTTTCTGGAAGGGAAAACGCGCTGGAACTTCCCAGAAGGGACAGTGTTCAACGTGAACACTTCAACCGGGGACGGCGCGGCGGTGCAGTTGAAGCCGGAAGCAGACGGGGAGCCGGAACCGCCGGAAAGGCCGGAACCCGTGGTGAAACTGGGGCCGGGCGCGTCCTTCCGGCTGGAAAATACACCCATTCACGGGCAGTATCCAGCGCCGGACGACGTGAAGGCGGATGCTGTGGAGCGGTTACAAAATCTGTGCAGTTTCTGTAAAGAAATGGAGCGTTACAGGAGCGGGGATTCCATGGACGCAGGGCGGCAGTACGGGCTTATAAAGGGCCGTGCCTGGGGAATTGATGTGGTAATGCTGGAATTTGCCATTTCCGTTCTTTCCGAACTGCGGGAGATCAAAGAGGTACGCATACCAGCGGAACCGAACACGCCGGGCGCATGGGAACTTATGCGGGATATTCTGGCGGGCAAGCGGCCCGCGCCGGAAGGAACTGTATTTGACGTGGTTATTGATATGGCCGGGAACCCGCAGGCGATCAGAAGCCGGGAGGAACCGGAACCCGCCCCGCGTGCGCTGGCGATCGCCATGCCGGGCGGCGAAACTGTGAAGCTGAACAGCGCGGCGGAAGCCTACAGACTGGCGGGCTGTATTGAGGATATGACCGCCCGCGTGTGGCCGGAAGCCGTGCCGGGGAAATAGGAAGGAGCGCGACACGATGCCTAAAAAGTATTACCCTGGCGGCTTCCGCCTGACAAAGAAGACGGCGGCGGCGCTGGCCGTCCGGGAACTGGGGACGGCGCGGGGGTTGGAGCGTGAACCGGGGATGCCGGAAGGATACTTCCATATCACGTTCGGAAACCTGGACGTGCGGATCTTCCCGGATGCCAGCGACAGCAGCCATAGGAGTTCCAGCAGATTGATCCAAATGTCGATCGACCTTAACGGCGGCCCGGCCCGGATCGTCCAGTTCTTCTATCCTGACACGCTGGAACTGTGCCCGGCGGAAGAAGATATTTACCGCCGGGCAAAGGGGCAGGAAGCCCTGGAAAGCTGGATCGAGCGGGAGGGCGTGGAGAAGTGCCGCCGGACGGTTGAAGAAACGGCGCGGCTTCTGGGCCTGTAGGGCGGGGGAATGAGCATGGAGCGCCGGAAGAAGGTAAACCACGGAATAGGCGCGGACTTTTCCAGGACGTGCGAGGGGTGCGGCTGTATCACGGTGGAAACCGTGGCGGGTATGCCGCCGCTGTTCCGATGCAACGCCCCAGGCCAGCGCCGGGGCTACACGGTAAGCGCAGCCGGGCGCTTCCTGCCATATGTGCCCGCCTGGTGCCCGCTGATGGAACGGGAAGGAGGAAAAGAACCAGCAATGAACCGCAAAGAAGAACTGCTGGAAAAGATCAAAAAAATAAAGGCCCTGGCCGATCGAGGGGTGGGCGGCGAAAAGACAACCGCGCAAGCCACGCTTGAACGGCTGATGCAGGAACACGGCATAACGGAAGCCGATCTGGAAGTGGAGCGGGTGGAAACGGTATTCTTCCCGTACCATGACGAATTAGAGCGCAGGATCTTGATCCAGATTATCTTTTCAGTTACGGGCAAACCCGCTTTTGGTTGCGTGGGGGCCGCGTCTGGCCGGAAGCGCAAAAAGTATGGGACGGATTGCACAGCGGCGCAGAGGTTGGAAATTGAGTTCAACCACAAATTCTTCTATGAAGCCGCAAAAAAGGAATTTGAAGTGTTTCTGTACGCCTTTTACATGAAAAACGGGATTTTTCCGCCGGACGGTATAGCGCCGGAGCAGGAAACAAAGGCGCTGACAAAAGAAGAATTGGAAGAAATTCTGCGGGCGGAACAAATGGCCGCCACGATGGAGAAATACACGCCGCGTAAGGCCATAGGGGACGGCGGCGGGAAGGAGCGGGAACAGTGAAACTCACGATCGGCGGAAGCCCTTGCACACATTGGAGTATTGCAAAGAAGCAGGGGCGTGAAACAGAGCCGGAAGGGCAGGGCTGGGAACTGTTCCAGAACTACAAAATAGCGCTGGTAAAGTTCCGCCCTGACTACTTCCTGTATGAGAACAACAACAGCATTTCGGCGGCAATCAAAGAGCGGATCACGCTGGAACTGGGCGTGGAACCTATCGTGATAAATTCCGCGCTGGTATCAGCCCAGAGCCGGAAACGGGTTTACTGGACGAATATTCCCGGCGTGCGGCAGCCGAAAGATCGCAGGCTTGTGGTGCGGGACATTCTGGAAAGCGGAATACCGCTGACAGAAAAGGCGTACACGCTGAAAGCAAACTATATCCACACGAACGAAGTAAACGCGCTGGACTATGACCACTTCCCTGCGCCGATGGCGGCGGAACCTATGAGGATCGGAACCATAGAGAGTGGGACACAGACAAACCACGACAGCAAGCCTTTTCGGGTATATTCCCCGGACGGTAAGGCCGTAACCCTGCAAGGGGAAGCGGGAGGGTATGGAGCCAAAACCGGGCTTTATGCCGTACCAGTTGATCCGGCTGGATTTGCGGGGGGGGGTGCTGTTTACCCTATAACTTTCGATGCAGACGGGCAAATGACAGCGGAAATAGAGGGCCGCGCCCGCGTGATCTATGAAGTCCGGGGCGGGCGGATCACGGTCAAAGGGAAGCAGTTAAAAGCGAACCTGGCGGACGGCCTTTATATTATCCGCAGATTAACGGTTTTGGAGTGCAAACGGCTTCAAACCGTGCCGGATTACTACATATTCCCGGTAAGTGACACGCAGGCATACAGACAGCTGGGCAACGGCTGGACGGTGGACGTTATAGCCCATATTCTTTCCTACTGCCCAGGGATAACGGAAAAGCCCCTGGAAGTGCTGTCTATGTATGATGGTATGAGTTGCGGACGGCTGGCGCTGGACAAGCTGGGGGCCAGCGTGGCGGCGTATTGGGCCACGGAAATTGACAAGTACGCCATAAAGACCACGCAGGCGAATTTCCCGGACACGGTGCAGCTGGGGGACGCTTTTCAAGTCCGGGAAGATGGCTGGAAGCCGTGGGAAGGAGCGAAACAATGAGTGTATGCAAAGGGTGCGGGCGGCAAATTGACTGGATACGCACGGCGGCGGGAAAGTCGATGCCGATTGACCCGGAACCCGTTTTCGTGATTGAGGGGGACGGAAAGGATCTCTTTTTCACGGACGAAGGGGGAACGCTGAAAGGCCGGGCAGCCCGCCCGGACGAAGTGACCACGCGGGAAGCAAAACTGGAAACACCAGTGGGCTATGTGCCGCATTGGAAGACCTGCCCGAACGCGGCGGATTTTCGGCGGCGGAGGTAG
>OFFZ01001564.1_pt1 | contig 12691 bp, 7 predicted proteins | sample 1521631 | NCBI WGS metagenome assembly OFFZ01 (sample SAMEA3504102, study PRJEB24116) | mouse gut metagenome | biome: mouse gut; feature: mouse-associated habitat; material: faeces | place: Denmark | collected 2011 | reverse complement strand
CCCGCCACAAAATCGCCCGTGCCGCCCATGGCTTCCATAGCCGGCACACAGGGCAATTCCACCTGAGCGACGAGCTCTTTTCCCCTGAACAGCATGTCCCGCGCCCCCTTGACCAACATATGGCGCGGGCAGTTCCCATGCATGAAGGCACGTTCGACCAGCGCGGGAATATCCTTGTCCTCCGCAAGGATATAGCCACGCGTATAAAAAGGATGCGGAGCCTTTTCATCCGCGAGAAACGCCAGTTCCCCCACATCGGGCGTAAACAGGTCATAGCTTGCGGCGTATCCGCTCATCTTGGCGGCATACATGAAACCCGCATCGGCCACGGTAATCGGCTTCTTTTCCCATTCCTCCAGGGCCATGAGTACCCGGTTGTGCCCGTCGATATCCGGAAAGAGATAATGAAAGGTCAAGCCGCCCGGCGCATTGCCGGCCACTCCTTCGGGCATCCTTCCCGACGGGAGAATGTCGTCTGCCAGCTTTCTATACAAGGCGCGGCTTCCCACGCCCGCTCCGTCATCGCCCACAAGCAGCGCTTCCACCGATACGTCTGCGGATATATTTTTGGGCATATTTGCCACGCAAGCCAGCGTTGCGGCGATGAGCGCCGGGGTTCCCCTGCGCACGGGCACGCTCTGCCCGCCCGCCTGGCCGTCCAGCGGCAAAAGCTCTTCCCCGTTCAAACGCCAGCGCCCCCGGCACAAGGGAAAATCGGCATCAGGCACGGTTCCGCAGATCAACCAGGGGCGAGGCTCTCTCCGCTTGCGATACGTTGGCAGGGTGAAGTCCCGCCTGCCTTCACAACGTTCAAAAACTTCCGGTTCGGGCATTTCCTCGGGATGTTTCAGCAAGCGCTCCGTTTCCTCAAATGCCTTTTGCAGCGAATAGGAACACAACGTCCTGCCGCGCAAGCGCGGTGCTTCTGCCGCTTTTATCTCAGCCCCGTTTTCGGCAGTTCCATTTCTGTTATGGGAAACCTGAGGCGTGCCGGACGGGGTCAACCGGCTTCCCACCAGCAGCGCGGCGAGGTAAGGCACATCCGGGCAGCCGCCGCCGGAAACATTCACGATACGCCCACCTGGCAGTTCCGTGGTCATTTTCATATTCGCCGCGCGCACCATCAGAAAATCGCCGTAACGCCGGGCGTGGAACAGAGACACCGGCTCCAGCAGCAAGTCATGCAGCGGCACAATCCGTACCGGGTACAGATTTCCATTCGCCAGCGCCGTCCGCGCGGCAAGCTCCAGCAGCAAGGGAAAAACCAGCACCATATCGCAACCACTGCGCAGATCCGGCGGCGGCCCCATAACTTTGACCGGCACCCCCTGTTCTTCAAGGAGGCGTTCGGCGCGGATCACTTCCGCCGTATTTTCAAATACCATGATGCCCTGTTCGGTTTTGTGGGCGGAAGGAGTGGGGGCCGCCCCCCTCTCCCGCCCCGTATTCGGAGCAAGAGAGGAGGCCAGGCCAAAAAGACGTTTCAGCAGCTTCATTTGCGCAGTTCCAGGCGGCAGACGCCGCCGTCCAGTTCAACCGGCGTCACGGAAAAACCCTGCTTTTGCGCAGCACGGGTAACATTTTCCCGGCTGGCTTCGTTATCCGTGAGCACGTCCAGAGTTCTTTCTCCCGCCCGAATCGCCTCATGCACCATGAGCACGGGCTGAGGGCAGGAAAGACCGCAGGTATCGATTTCCTTTGTCATGATGACGCTCCTTATGCCTTTTTGCTGTTCATGAAACCGATGAGAAGGCAGACCGCAAACCCGATGAGCGTGGCATGGATGCCATAGGGTCCGATGCCCGCGCCGGAACTGGCCGTGCCGAAATTGTGGGCCATGGCCGCGCCGACAAGCAGGCCCGTGGCGAAAATCGCCGCGTCGCAGTCGCCTTCACCCGCCAGGAAAAGCTGACGGCCGGGGCAGCCCCCTGCAAGCGCGAAAGCCAGGCCGGCAGTCACCATGCCAAGGAAATTCCACACTCCATCGGTATGCGCCACAGGTTGATTTTCAAAACCGGGATGGAAACCGCCGAAAACGAGATTCATGAGAAAGGCGGCCCCCAGCATGGCGAGCAGGCCCAAAAAGAGATGCATCTGACGGAAAAGGATGAGATCCCGGAACGCGCCCATGGTACAGAAACGGCTGCGCTGCGCGACAAAACCTATGATCAGCGCAAGCCCGAGAGAAACGAGCAGCGGAGCGTGCTGAGAGCCGGGGCCGGAAACGGAATAGAACAGGATGCCGCTCTTGTCCTGGCCTTCAATCTGCGGAAAGAACAGATACAGGGCGAGCAGACACAGCATGAGCAGAGGAAAGAGCCAGCCGGTCAGCGTGGACTGCCGGCTGCTGCGGCCAAGAGAATAGCCCCGGCGAAAGAACAGCGTTCCCGCTCCGATGCCGGCGAACAGTCCGGCCAGGCCGAGAACCGCATTGAGGTCGCCTCCGGCCAGGCGCAACACGGCACGCCATGGACAGCCCAGAAAGACCAGTGCGCCCATGGCCGCGATGATTCCGAGCATGAACCGGGTAATGGGGGAGGAACCGCCGCGCGGCTTGAAATTGCCAAAGGCCAACGCCGCGCAAAGGGAACCGATCACCAGGCCGATGATCTCGGGGCGCAGGTACTGGACAATAGCCGCGCGGTGCAGGCCGATGGCTCCGGCCATGTCACGCTCGAAACAGGCCACGCAGATGCCCATGTTGGGTGGGTTGCCGTTGAGCTGAAGGACAATGGCCAGTACGCCGATAAGCGCGCCGGTGACAACTATGCCCATTGTTGTGGCAAAAAAGTTGCTTTTCATGCTTTCTCCTCTGAAAAACCGAAAGGTTGGACGAGTGCGCAACATGCAGTTAAGCCTGGCACGACCGGTCCGCCCGGACAGGGAGAGGAGAAAGAGGAATTCGGGTCAGCTGCCCGCAGACGCCGGAACAGTCCTTTTCCTCCCTCCGCGCGGACAATGAAGGGGCCACACCCGGTGGCGCCCGACACAGCCGCATCAAAGATACAGAAAAGTCATGTTCCGACCTCGCTACAAAATATGATTTCCAAGTCTTATCAAAACCTCAACCTCCGTCAAGGAAAAGAGGCGAAGAAAAAGCTTGTAACATAATGTTACAAAAAAATGATTACTTTAATAACACATTGATTTTACAAAGAGTTAAAGAAGATTTCGTAACACCGCGCTTGACAGGGATCGCAAAAAAAATGGTATGGAAATAAAGGTGTTCCTTTTTACAGCAAGCCCTTTAGTCAGCGAACCATATTCCCTATCCATGAGGATTTATTATGTATATGCCTCACCGCCCCCTGCTCTGCGCTCTGCTCGCCGGAGCTCTTTGCCTGACCGCCTGTTCCGGGGAACAGAAAAAGGGACCGGGCGCGCCCAAGTCGGCTCTGGTTACTGTTGCAGAATCCACCCTGCGTGATGTGCCATCTACCATTAACGCCGTGGGCACGGTGGAAGCTTCGGCCACCGTGACCATTGTTTCCCGGGTAAGCGGCGAACTGATGGAAGTTCGGGTAAAAGAAGGTCAGCACGTTAAAAAAGATGACCTGCTTTTTGTCATCGACAAAAGACCTGCGCAAATCGCGCTGCATCAGGTGCTCGCCCAGCTGGAAAGCGACAGGGCAAAACTGAGCAAGGCAGAACAGGATCTGGCGCGTTCACAGAAACTGACCAAAGGAGGCTTTACCAGCGCCGCGCAGAACGACGAAGCCCGGGTAGCCGCCATTGGTTACCGGGCCGCCGTCAAGGTGGATGAAGCCGCGGTGGAACAGGCGCAGCTCGACCTTTCCTATTGTGAAATTCGCGCCCCCATGGACGGCCGGGCCGGAATCATCCAGGTCGATCCCGGGAATATCGTCGCAGCCCACACCCAGCCGCTTCTTATTATTGATGAAACTGCTCCGGTAGACGTGACCTTTTCCGTACCTGAACGCTATCTGCCTGAAGTGCGCGGGCTTGCGGCAGAATCCAGCCTCAAGGTCACGGCGCGCAGCAAGGACGGCATGGAGAACGAAGGGGAACTTACCTTTGTCGGCAATGTGGACAGCGGTACAGGAACGGTTCCGCTCAAGGCGCGCTTTGCCAACGCCGACGGCAGAATGTGGCCCGGCGAGTATGCCCGCATCACCCTGCGCCTGCGCCTGCTGAAAGACGCGGTTACGGTTCCGTCCCGGGCTGTGACCATCGGGCCGGACGGTACCTTTGTCTATGTGGTGGGCGACGATATGAAGGCCCATTACCGTCTGGTCAGAACCAGCGTGGAGCATAACGGCATCAGTGTGGTGACTGACGGCCTCAAGGCCGGCGAAAACGTGGTTATTGAAGGACATGTGCGCCTTGCAGACGGCATAGGCGTGCGCTTCCCCGACGCGCAAACCCAAAAAGGCGCTCAGCCTGCTGCCGGAGCCTCCTCATGAACATGTCGGCAGTTTTCATCACGCGCCCGGTGGCGACCACCCTGCTCATGGCCGGGATACTCATTTTCGGCCTGCTGAGTTACATGCGCCTGCCGCTGAACGACATGCCCAACGTGGAGTTCCCGTACATCATCGTCATCGGGGAAATGTCCGGCGCGGACCCGGAAACCATGGCGACCTCGGTGGCCAAGCCGCTGGAAAAGCAGATCTCCGGCATTGCGGGGATCAAGAGTCTCAAATCCACCAATAAACAGGGCCGCACCATGGTCATGATCGAGTTTGAACTCGACCGCGACATCGACGGCGCGGCTCTGGATGTGCAATCCGCCATTTCCCAGGCTTATTCGCGTATGCCCGACACCATGACCGAGCAGCCGCGTTTCATCAAAATCAACCCGGACTCCCTGCCTGTCCTGCAAATCGCGCTGACCTCCCGTTCACTCACCCCGCAGGAACTGACCCAGTACGCGGAAACCTATATTTCGCAGCGCCTTTCCATGGTGAACGGTGTTTCCAAGACCGAAGTGCGCGGCGCAAAGCGCTTTGCCGTGCGCGTGCAGCTTGACCCGGCCCTCATGGTGGCGCGGGACGTCAGTGTGGAAGAAATTTCAAGCGCGGTGCAGAACGCCAACGTCACCCTGCCCACCGGCACGCTGGAAGGGCAGGCGCGCATCCGCAATATCAAAGCATCCGGAGAAATGCGCACGGCAAAGGAATTTGCCGAAATCATCGTGGCCTGGCGCAACGGCGCGCCTGTGCGTCTGGAAGATGTCACTCTGGTGGAAGAAGGCGTGGAGAACACCAAACAGGCCAGCTGGATCAATGGACAGAACGGCGTCATCGTACAGGTGACGCGCCAGCCCGGCGGCAATACAGTACAGGTGGTGCGCGACATTCTGGATATTCTGCCCGCCATTGAGGAATCCCTGCCGCCCTCCATCGACATGGAAGTCATGGAAGACAGCTCCATCCCCATTCAGGATTCCGTGGATGAAGTGCAGTTTACCCTCATTCTGACCATTTTTCTGGTTATTGCCGTTATCTACCTCTTTCTGCACGACGCCATGGCCACCATCATCCCCAGTCTCGCCGTGCCGCTCTCCATCGTGGCGACTTATGCGTTCATGTTTGCGGCGGGCTTCAGCCTGGACAACCTTTCTCTCATGGCCCTCATTCTGGTGGTCGGCTTTGTGGTGGACGACGCCATTGTTATGCTGGAGAATATCGTCCGACACCGGGAAATGGGCAAATCCGCCTGGCAGGCGGCCATGGACGGCGCGGAAGAAGTGGGCTTCACCATCATGTCCATGACCATCTCTCTGGCCGCCGTGTTCATCCCCCTGCTCTTCATGCCGGGTGTGGCCGGACGCATGTTTGTGGAATTCGCCGCCGTGATCATCATCGCGGTCAGCGTCTCCCTGTTCATCGCCATCAGCCTGACTCCCATGCTGAGCGCCAAGTTTCTCACCGATGCCTCAGTTCATGTGAGGAACAACCGCTTCAAAACTTTTATGGAAAACGGCTTCAACCGGCTGCTCCACGGTTATGAAGTCAGCCTGCACTTTGTCATGCGGCACCGTTTCATCACCTTTGTCGCTTCCCTCGGGCTCATCGTCGCCACGGGCGTATTGGCTGCGCACATGCCCACCGGCTTTTTCCCGGCTATGGACGGCGGGCGCATCCGTATCACCACCAGAGCGGAGGAATCCATTTCCTTCACAGCTCTGGCCGAAGCGCAGAGCAGCCTGCACGCCATCATTGCGGCAGATCCGGCCGTGGCCAGCTATCTTTCCACCGTGGGAGGAGGAACGCGCGGGGAAACCAACTCCGGCAATATCACCGTCCGCCTCAAGCCGATCAAGGAACGCGACCACATCAACGTGGTGATCAGCCGTCTGCGGGCGGCCCTTGGCAACAATCCCACCCTCAATGTCTATGTGCAGAACGCGGACAGCCGCGGGGCGGGCGGATCTGGCGGCCAGTATACCTATACCCTGGTGGGCACGGACGGTTCCGATCTCTACCCCGCCGCGCAGAAGCTGGAAAGCGCGCTCAAAGAAATCAAAAGCGTGCGTGACGTGGGTACGGATCTCCAGCTTATGAACCCCACCATTCTCCTGGATATTGACCGGGACAAAGCCGGAATGCTCGGCATCACTCTGCGGCAGATCGAAAACGCACTGTACTCGGCCTTCGGAACCCGCCAGATTTCCACCATTTATACGGACGTCAGCGACTACACGGTCAAGCTGGAAGTATTGCCCGAGCTTCAGGATTCCGCCTCGGTACTGTCCGCCATTTACCTGCGTTCCGGCAAGGGCGCGCTGGTGCCTCTGGATACTCTCGTCACCTACAAAAACGAGGCGGGCCCGCTGACGGTCAACCATCAGGGCCAGTTCCCCGCCGTGAATGTCAGTTTCAACATCTCGCCCGGCTACGCTATGGGCGACGCCATGCAGGATGTGGAAAACATGGCGGAAAGCATTCTGCCCGACTCCGTGACCGGGCGCTTTACCGGCACAGCCCAAGATTTCCAGTCTTCCGTGGTGAGCATGGTCATGCTGATCATCGTGGCCCTGACGCTCATCTATATTGTTCTGGGCATCCTGTACGAAAGTTTCATCCACCCCATTACCATTCTGTCCGGCCTTCCTTCCGCGGGTTTCGGGGCCATGCTGCTGCTCTGGATCTTCAACCTTGAGCTGGACATGATGGCTTTTGTAGGCATTATTATGCTCATTGGCATTGTCAAGAAAAACGCGATCATGGTGCTCGACTTCTCGCTGGAGGCCGAACGAAAGGATCACCTTTCTCCTGAAGAAGCCGTCCTCAAGGGATGCCTTATCCGGTTCCGCCCCATTCTCATGACTACCCTGGCTGCTGTTATGGGCGCTCTGCCCCTGGCCATCGGCATGGGGGCCACAGGCGCGGACATGCGCCGCCCCATCGGCATCTGCGTGGCGGGAGGGTTGATCTTTTCACAGGTGGTAACCCTGTATATCACCCCGGTCTACTATGTGTACCTCGATCACTTCGCTGACTGGGCGGCGCGGAAGCTCCGGCGCATTTTCCGGCGTTCCCCGGCTGAGGAAACGTCCGCTGAAACTCCTGCCGATCAGCAGAGTTTATAACAGCACGGCTTCGGAGGCCGCAGCAAGCTCTTGAAAGAGCGCCCGAGCAAGGCTATGATGACGGCTCCTGGTCTGGAGCGTTACGGCATAACCATGAGGGGCCTGAGGGAGATAAGCTCCCTCCCCGTTTTCCCTTTTTGCACAACCGCAATTCAAGGATTTCCCATGCAGGCTCTGCGCATCGCTTCCCTTGACCCCGCCTATAACCTCGCCCTGGAGGAATGCCTGGTCGATACCCTGAAACCGGGGGACTCCGGCTGGTTTCTGGTCTGGCGCAACGGGCCGTCCATCATCGTGGGCCGGCATCAGAACACGCTGGAGGAAATCAACGAGGAGTTTACCCGCGCAAAGGGTATTCCCGTTGTCCGGCGCGGCACCGGAGGCGGAGCCGTATATCACGACGAAGGCAATCTGAATTTTTCGTTCCTGACCACGCTGGGCAGGAATGAAAAGGCGGAGTTTGCCCCTTTCATGCAGCTTGTGGTGGAAGCGCTTGGCGATCTGGGCATTACGGCGGAACTGTCCAGCCGCAACGATATCACCGTGGAAGGCCGCAAAATTTCCGGCAGCGCTCAGCGCCGCAGCGGAGAAAAGCTGCTGCACCACGGCACCATGCTGGTGGATCTGGACATGTCCGTGCTCGGAAGCGCCCTGACAGGCAACCCGGACAAATACCGTTCCAAGGGCGTTGCCTCCCACCGCAGCCGCGTGGCCAATCTGCGCGAATTCATGGATCCGGCTCTTGATCGCAACGCCTGTCTGCGTCTGGTCACAGACGCGGTGGTAAAGCGCTGCTCCGACGGTGAAGCTGCGCTCCCTCCCGGGCTGGAAGCCAAAGCGCGGGCTCTGGCAGACACGAAATACCGCTCCTGGGACTGGAATTACGGTAAATCTCCGGCATTTTCCACCCGCATGCGAGAGCGTTTTCCCTGGGGGGCCGTGGATTGTCGTCTGGATGTAAAAAACGGCGTTGTCCAGTCCTGCCGAATATTCGGAGATTTCTTTTCTTCCCGCGATACAGCGGACATCGAACAGATACTGATCGGCGTGCGCCTTATGCCGGAAGACATACGCGCGGCTCTGGCGCGACTGCCCTGTTCACTGGAGGAATACTTCACCGGAGCAAGTGCGGACGAAGCCGCCGCCTTTCTGGCAGGTGAAGCCCGTAATGGGGTTTCCCTGTAATGGATGGCTTCCGAGCCGCCCCCTGCTTGCGTGCCCGTGCTCCAGGCAGGAAAAAGCTTACATTTTTCCGCGTTTCACGTATGCTCAAAAACGGAAGACGGAGCCATTGACAACGTTGGCCCCCCATACGGGAGGGTTGTCGGCAGGCGGCCTCCTTCAAAGAGGGGGAGCATCCGCCTGGAACGAAAGTCCTTCCTCCTCAACGAGGAGGATTACACGACCCTGAAATAGCCTTAAGGCAAACCCACAGGATATCGTCATGCAAGACACATATTCACGCAGAAACTTCCTCCGGCTCAGCGGCGCGTTGCTCGCCGGAGGCGCGGCGGTCATGACGGGCGCACCCGGACGCGCGCTCGGCATGGGCACCCTTTCCGGCAGGGGAGAACCCAGGGAGCTTGCCCCCATCTCCTTCGTCAAGGGGTTCTGTTCCTTCTGTCAGGCCCGCTGCACCTATCAGGCCCAGGTACGCAACAACATGGTGGAAAGCTTCATCGGGGAAAAGGACAACCGCTGGACAGGCGGTTCCATGTGCCCCAAGGGCCTTTCCGTTATTGAACTCATCAACAGCCCCTTCCGCCTGACTGAACCCATGCTGCGCCAACCCGACGGGAGCTGGAAACGCATCAGCTATGAGGAAGCCGTGCGGATTACCGCGTCCAAGGTCAGGGAATGCCTGGACAAACACGGTAACAAGGCGGGCGACCGCATGGCTCTGACCATGCCTTTGTGGGACAGCCGGGAAAGCGAACTGGCCGCGGAAATGACCCTGCATCTGGCCGGGTGCGTCCATATGATGCCTCCCGGAGAAACCTGCACCAGCACGGCCTCCAACATGCTGACCTCGCTGGTGGGCACGGGCAACTGCACCACCACGGTCAATGAAGTCTGCAACGCGCATACCGTGGTTCTGTGGGGAGCAAACATCAACGATCTGTACCCGCCCTATACCCGCTGGCTGGAGCAGGCCAAAGCCAGGGGCGTCAAACTCATCTACATTGACCCGCGCAAAACCCGCACCAGCCTGTGGTGCACGACCCAGCTCCAGCCTCTGCCCGGCACGGACGGCGCACTGGCGCTTGGCGCAATCCGCTACATGTTCGAGCACGGCGCCTTTGACGAAGTCAAGGCCCGCGCCCTGATCACGGATCTGGACAAACTGCGCGAGGACGCCTCATCCTATACGCCGGAAAAAGTTCAGGAAATTACCGGCATTCCGGCGCATGACGCCCTTGCCCTCTACGCCGCTCTGGCGGAAAGCCCGCGCACCATTCTGTGGCTCGGGGGCTCGCTCTCGCGCTACACCAACGGCATCCAGACCGTGCGCGCGCTCATTTTCCTCCAGGCCATGACCGATAACCTTTTTCATTCCGGCCAAGGCATCATGACCATGCAGAGCGGCAAGCCCGGCGGAGACGACGAATTCGTGGACGCCCTGCTTGGCCCGTTGGACAAACCCAAAATGAACTTCCGCCGCCTGCGCATGGCAATGGAAAAGGGCAACCTTGATGTCCTGTTCCTCAATTGCAGCTACCGCCGTTACCCGGACTGCGACAACGTGCGCAAGGCGGTTGAAAAGGTGCCCTTCGTCATTCACCGCGGTTTCTTCATGACCGAAGAAACCGAAGTGGCGGATCTTTTCATCCCGGCCGTATTCTCGCCTGAAACCTCAGGTTCCGGTTACGGCAATGAAAAACAGGTTGTCTGGCGTGAAAAGATCGTGGAGGCGCCCGGCTCCTGTGTGCCGGACTGGCAGTTCTACCGCGACCTCGGCATCGCCCTGTTCGGCGACAAGTACCCCGACTTCAAGGACCCGGCGGAGCTGTACGAACGCTTCGTTTCCATCGTACCTTCCTGGAAAGGCATGACCCTCGACCGTCTGCGCAAGTCTCCGGACGGGCTGGTCTGGCCGATTTATGAAGTCAACGGGGAAGAACATCTGGGCAGTGTATTCCGCGACGGCAAGCTGCTGACGCCCGAAGGCACGATGACCGTACAGGATCGTGTGTTCGGCCGCATCCAGTGGACCTACCCCAAGGGAAGCCCGCTGGGCAAGGACCGGGATGAAAAATACCCGCTCGTGCTCACTCAGGGCAAGGTGCTCTGGCACTGGCAGCAGACCCTGACCAACTTCTCCAGGGAGCTGGCGCAATATTCCGAAGGCCGCTTTGTTTCCATCAACCCGGAAACCGCCGCGCAATACAAGCTCTCCCAGGGAGAAAAGGTGCGCATTGAAACCTTTGTGGGCAGCCTGGACGCATGGGTGGACATCCGGCCGGAAATCATCCCCGGCGTCATCTTCACGCCTTCTCACTGCACAGCCTCCAGCCCGCTGGAGGAAAACCGCAGTCCTCATATCAACACTATTCTGCCCAACTACTGGGACCGTATCTCCTGCCAGCACAACGGCGTGGGCTGCGCCCTGCGTAAGATCGACGCACAAGCCAAAGCCTGAAGCAGCCCTGAAGCCATGCTGAAGCATACATCCGGAGTTTAATATGTCACGTTACGTCATGGTCATAGATGCGACCAAATGCATGAACTGCAAGGCCTGCCTTGTCGCCTGCCGGCAGCGCAATCACGTGCCCCTCGGGCATTCCCGCAACTGGGTGCGCCAGGCGCCCGACACATCTTCCCCTCTGGGCCTTGCCTTCCAGCCCGGTGCCTGCATGCACTGCGACAAGCCGCTTTGCGTGAACGCCTGCCCTACCCATGCCACGTACAAGGCTGAAGACGGCAGCGTGGTTATTGACAAGTCCCGTTGCATTGGTTGCGGCTCCTGCATCATCGCCTGCCCCTATGACGCCCGTTATAAAGATCCTGAAACGGGCACGGCAGACAAATGCGACTACTGCCGCGAGTATTCCGCACCGGGCGAAGTGCCCGCGTGCGTCCGCGTCTGCCCCACGCACTGCCGTACTTTCGGCGACGCGGACAACCCCGGGGACCCCGTCGCCCTCCTGCTTAAGGAAAACAAACAGGTGCACGTCACAGCCAAAAATTGTGACACCGTGCCCTCACTGACCTATCTCAACTATACGATTCCCACGGACTGGCCGCGCGACGCGGAAATTCCCGCAACGGTCAAGGCAATGGAGCATGTTGCCACGGGTACGCGCTGGCTGGGCGGTCTGGCCCTGTTCGGCGTAATCGGCGTTTTTCTCAAACAGCTCGTCTTGCCCTCGGATCGTGAACACGGCTCCGAACATGGTTCTGAAAACACGCCCGGCGACAACAGCCGCAACGATCAAGGAGGTCAGGCATGATCCGCCGCCACTCCATCTGGGGTATTTTCCTGCACTGGAGCAATGCCGTGTGCTGGCTTTTTCTGCTCTTTTCCGGCTTCGCCCTGCTGGCCAACCCTGAAATGAGCCCCATCGGCCAATGGTGGACTTCCGCCTGGTCGACCCTGTTCGGCGGGTTGTATCCGCTGCTCAGCGCGCATGTAGCCATTGGTATGGTATGGATTGCGCTGTGCCTTGTATTCGTCGTGGTGCGCGGCCGTAAGGAAGCCCTGCCCTTCATGAAGGAAATCACCTCCCTGCATCCTGTTTCCGACATGACCTGGTGCATACGCAAGGGGCTGCGCCTCACCGTGGGCGAAAAGTTCATGCGCCGCATGGGCATGGATCCCGCTCTGCCCCCGCAGGGTTTCTATAACGCCGGGCAAAAACTCGCCGCCATTGCCGCCGTGGCCAGCAGCTTCGGCCTGATCGTCACCGGCTGCATTATGGTCTTTGCCGGCCCCCATGCGGGTACGGAACCGCTGCTGCGCTGGAGCATGCTCATCCACTTCTGCTGCGCGGGCATCATGGCCATTGTCCTGCCGATTCACATCTATATGGCCGCACTGGCTCCGGGCGAAGGCCCGGCGCTGCGCTCCATGTTTACGGGTTTTGTGCCCGAGGATTTCGTGCGTCGGCATAATCCGTTATGGTTCAAGAAGCTGAA
>OFFZ01001561.1_pt1 | contig 12702 bp, 8 predicted proteins | sample 1521631 | NCBI WGS metagenome assembly OFFZ01 (sample SAMEA3504102, study PRJEB24116) | mouse gut metagenome | biome: mouse gut; feature: mouse-associated habitat; material: faeces | place: Denmark | collected 2011 | reverse complement strand
TAATAGAGATTTTTCACCTTAAACTCCTTCTCCGCCTCCCTCCTCTGATCCTTCTTCGCAATATCCTGCCTCTTATCATAAAGCTTCTTCCCCCTCGCCAGCCCAATCTCCACCTTCACCAAACTCCCTTTCAAATACACCTTAAGAGGCACCAGCGTATACCCCTTCTCCGTCACCTTCCCCCCAATCTTATTAATCTCATACCGATGCATCAAAAGCTTCCGCACCCTCAAAGGGTCCTTATTAAAAATATTCCCTTTCTCATAAGGACTGATATGCATCCCATAAATAAAAAGCTCCCCCTTCTCCATCTTAATAAAAGACTCCTTCACACTGCACTTTCCCATCCGAATGGACTTAACCTCCGTCCCCGCCAGGGAAATCCCGGCCTCATAAGTCTCATCAATAAAATAATCATGGTAAGCCTTCTTATTATTCGCAATCAATTTAAACGCATCCTTACTCATAATCTCCCACTCTCCTTATCATCTCTCCCACAATTCCACAGTCCCGTCAAGCAGCGTAAAATCAATCGTCCTGCACAATCGATCCGCCCCCTTCACACGAACCTTCACCCGCTGCCCCAGACGATACACATGCCCCGTATGCTGCCCCCGAAGCTCATAAGCCTCATCCGCATACTCATAAAAATCATCCTCCAGGGAATTAACATGAACCAGACCTTCCACCGTATTGTTAAGCTCCACATAAAGCCCATACTGGGTAAGCCCCGAAATCACCCCTTCAAAAACCTCCCCGATATGCTGCTCCATAAACTCCACCTTCTTAAGCTTCTCCGTCTCCCGCTCCGCCTCGTCAGCCCGCCGCTCCGTGTCACTGGCATGCTTCGCCACCTCCGGCAGAATCGCTTCATAATGCTCCACCCGGCCGCTCACCAGACGCCCCCGCAGATTCTCCTTAATAATCCGATGAATCTGCAAATCCGGATACCGCCGGATAGGAGACGTAAAATGGCAGTACTGCTCCGCCGCCAGGCCAAAATGCTCGATACAATCCGTCGCGTACTTCGCCTTCTGCATCGCCCGAAGCGTCAGCCGGCTCAGCATCGCCTCCTCCGGCGTGCCCTCTAACCGGTCAAGAAGCTTCTGAATCTCCCCCGGATGCACCTCGTCTCCACCCGTATGAAGAGAATACCCAAAATTGCGCAAAAAAAGCACCAGCTTATAGAGCCGCTTGGCGTCCGGCTTTTCATGAATCCGGTACACAAAAGGCTGGGCCTGCCAGTAATAATCCGCCGCCACAGTCTCATTTGCCGCCAGCATAAAGTCCTCTATGATATCCGTGGCCACATTGCGCTCGTAGGGCTTGATTTCCGTGGGATGGCCGTCCCTGTCCAGGAGGATCTTGCACTCCGGGAAGTCGAAATCGATGGAGCCCCGCTTGCGGCGCTTCTCCCGCAGTATGGCGGCCAGCTTCTCCATCTCCCGGAACATCGGGACAAGCTCCTTATACTGCCCGTAGGCCTCCTCGCGCTCCGCAAGGCCCTCGTCCTCCAGCAGCTCTTTCACCACCGTGTAGGACATGCGCTTGTCCACCCGGATCACGGACTCGCAGATCTCGTAATCGGAAATCTCCCCGTCCGGCTCCACGGTCATCAGGCAGCTCAGGGCCAGCCTGTCCACTCCCTGGTTCAGGGAACAGATACCATTGGAAAGAGCGTGGGGCAGCATGGGGATCACCCTGTCCACCAGGTAGACGCTGGTGCCCCGCTTCAGGGCCTCCCTGTCCAGTGCGGAATTCTCCTGCACATAGTTGGCCACATCCGCAATGTGCACTCCCAGATGATATTTTTCACCGTCAAAGTTCAGACTCACCGCGTCGTCCAGATCCTTGGCGTCCTCCCCGTCAATCGTAACCATGTCCATGTGACGCAGATCCCTCCGCCCCTCCATATCCGCCTGGGATACTTCCTTGGATACCCTGCCGGCCTGGTTCAGAATCTTCTCCGTAAACTCCATGGGCAGCTCGTAGCCCCGCACAATGGAGAGAATATCCACCCCAGGGTCGTTGATATGCCCCAGGATCTCCACCACTCTCCCTTCCGGTTTGCGCCTGTCCGAGCCATAGTCCGTGATCTCCACCACCACTTTGTGGCCTCCCACGGCTCCTTTGGACTGTTCCCGGGGAACGAAAACATCCTGGGGCAGCCTGGTATTGTCCGGGATCACAAAGCCATAATTTTCCTTGGACTGTTCATAAGTTCCCACCACATGCCTGATGCTCCTGGCAATGACCCGGACCACTTCCGCCTCCTGCCGCCTTCCCGCCTTCCCGGGCAGCAGGGCAACCTCCACCGTATCTCTGTGAAAAGCCCCTTTCGTCTTTCCCTCGGGAATATACAGATCCTCCTCCCGGCCTTCCACTTCCACAAAGCCAAATCCCTTTGCATTGCCGAGAAAGGTCCCTGTCAGCATCCTGCCGCTGGCCTTTACATATTTTCCCCTGGGAGTCTGCTCCAGTTTTCCCTCCGCCAAAAGCTGTCCCAGCACTTCTCTCAGCGCCTCCCGCTCTTCCCTGGCCACCTGCAGCAGCACTGCCAGTTCCTTTTCCTTCATGGGCACATAGAGAGCATCCTCCACCAGGTCGCAGATCATTTTCTTTCTGGCAGCCATTGACCGCTTTTCTTCATTATTGTCAGTATTACCAGTACCCATAAGCCTCCTAATCTCAGGTTCCGGGGACACCTGTTTTACAGGCGCACCCGCCCCTGCGCCGAATCCGCAGATACGAAAAGACACCCTTGCTGCTCCACAAGAGTGTCTCCTTCACGTACCGTTAAAATACATTCAGATTCAGTACCATCGCAAGTATCATGAAAAGCACCGCCAGAACCTTGGTGATCTTCACCAGACGGCCTTCCATGGAGCGTCCTTTGTTCTTGCCCCAGTAAGTCTCAGCGGCTCCGCTGATGGCCCCAAGTCCCGCCGACTTGCCCTCCTGCATCAATACCAACACAACAAGCGCTATGCATATGATGATGAATAAAATTGTCAGTATAATCTTTAAGGCTCCCAACTGTCCCACACCTCCTATGGTCTCCCTGCCCTCATGAGAGGGTTTTATCCACCGGAAACCGTATCTCGCATTTCATATATTGGCTATCTTAACACAGTCCCCAGAGAAAAGCAACCATTATTTACATTTTTTGTCCGTTTTTTCCGCATCATTTTTCCGCAGTCTACCAATTCTGGAGCTCCTGGAACGTATAGAACTGCAATCCCATCTCTTTGGCTTTCCGGAGAAGGTACAGAAGCCTGTCCTCCGTTATGCTCCAATCACCGGCTCCTATGGCATGGGAGTACAGCGACACCACTCTTCCTTTTCCCGCCTTGAGATTCGCCAGGATATCATCAATCTGCGCCTCATACTGTTCCTGCGAGCTGTAGTTCCCATTATCCAGAGACAGGGATTCCACATATCCCTCCTTGAACTGGTGCTTGTCGGTAATCTGTAGGAAATACGCCCCACGCAGAACCTTATAATGCCCGAGGAGCTTCTCGTCCAGCTCCTCATTGCGGCTCCCCTTTGGATATGCGAAGGTGGAAAGCTCGATTCCTCCGTCCCGAAAGACCTCTATCGGGTCAATCGCCTGCTGGTATACTTCTTCCTCGCTCAGCGCTGTCAGTTCCTGATGTCCGGCGGTGTGGAAAGCTATCTCATGTCCTCTTTCCAGCGCGTCATAGCAAAAATCCGTCGGTTCGTTGGCGCAGATGAAAAAAGTGGCTTTTACGCCGTACTCGTCGAACAGGTCAAAATATCCCGCCCAGTTATCCGCATTATAGTCGTCGAAAGCCAGCAGGATGCCGCACTGGTTCCTGTCCTGAATCCGGTATAGCTTTATCCCGCCCAGGACGATTCCCCCAGTATTATCCCGCCAATCACAAACAGCAGCTTCTTTCTCATAGTCAAACCTCCTCAGATACCGCTTCCTCCCAAACGCCTCAAAAAAAAACATATCGTACCTACAGTATCACTATGCCCGCTTCCCGTCAAGCGATATTTCCGTCCAGAGGGAAGCGCTCAGAGGGAATCTCATTACTTTTCCCGAAGCAGACTGCCCCGGGCATGGTTTTTCAGTATTGTAGTTCCCCCCCTGTTCTGGTATAATCAGATTCATATAAGGGCACACAGACAGTGACAGCTTCAGCCTGGCAGGAGATTCGGACAGTTCCCCCGGGAGCTACGGTAAAAGCTTGCCCCACCGGCTGAAAGAAAGGTGGCGAAATGAGTTTAGCAGCAAAGCAACCGGAATACTACACGATGGATGATATCAATAATCTGCCGGAGGGGAAAAGGGCCGAATTGATCGACGGCGAGCTGTATATGATGGCAGCGCCCGGTATGATGCATCAAAGAATTCTAATGGAATTGGCCTTCCGTATAAGGGATTATATAGGAAAGAACAATGGGGACTGCGAAGTCTTCCCCGCCCCGTTTGCCGTATTCCTGAATGCAGACGACCGGATTTACGTAGAACCTGACATCTCTGTCATATGCGATAAGGAGAAGCTCACTGGGGAAGGCTGCAAGGGGGCGCCGGATTGGATCATCGAAGTCGTCTCCCCCACAAGCCGCCCCATGGACTACAATAAGAAGCTGTTCAAATACAGGACTGCGGGTGTCCGGGAATACTGGATCGTTGATTATGAGCGGGACCTGATTACGGTCTATGACTTTGAGCATGACGAAATGACGGACTTCACCCTGAAGGAAAAGGTGAAAGCGGGAATCTATGAAGATCTGGAAATCGATTTTTCACAGATGAATCTGTGACAGCACCCCCTTTTATCCGCTATCTTTCTATGATGAAAATTTTTATCCCCAAGGGAAGCGCCAGGCCCCTCTTGGGGATATTGAAATCTCTCCTACACGCACATACGGTCAAATCTGCCGCCGGTTCATGATGCTTTCCGTTCATAAATCCAACAACCTGACAGACTTTAGTGAATACAGGTCTATATCACCGCCAAAATCAACAGCAGCAGGAACAGAGCCAGGATGACACCCAGGACGATAAAGCCCCGGATAGCCCCCTTAAAGCACGACTTGGCATTTCTCTTGTAATGGAAATGCTTGAATACCGCTCCTCCAATCAGGCCCAGGATCGGCAGGAAGAAAGACACCAGCGTGTACCAGATGCTTCCCGTATCACGGGGCGGGGCCTGTAGGAATTCCTCCAGATCCTTTGCCACCTTCTTCGCCTGCGCCTCCTCAGTGGTCTTGCGCGCCTTGGCGAACTTTTCCGTCTCCTCCGGCGAGATGATGTTGACGGCCTTCACCGGCTCGCCCTTCTCACGCAGCGCCTTATACTTCTCGATTTCAGCCTTATTGCCATAAATCCAGTGGTCATGGCCGATGTCCACGAACTCCGGCTTATCCGTGCTGTAGTCGTGGATAGCGGGATCGTAGATATACTGCACCTTGTTCTTCTCCAGCTGCGGATCCGGAATCGGAATCGCGGAGATCAGGGAATGGGTGTAGGGATGTAGCGGGAAATTGAACAGCTCCTCCGCCTCCGCCACCTCCACGATGCGCCCCTTGTAGATGACGCCGATGCGGTCGGAGATGAAGCGCACCACCGACAGGTCGTGGGCGATGAACAGGTAGGTGAGGTCCTTCTCCTCCTGGAACTTCTTCATCAGGTTGAGCACCTGGGCGCGGATGGACACGTCCAGGGCGGAGATGGGCTCGTCGGCCACCACCAGCTCCGGCTCCATGACCATGGCCCGGGCGATGCCGATACGCTGCCTCTGCCCGCCGGAGAACTCATGGGGGTATCTGGTCAGGTGCTCGGGCAGGAGCCCCACGTCATGGATCATGCGCTCCACCTTCTGCACCCGGTCGGCCTCGTTCTCAAAGAGGCCGAAGTTGTAAAGTCCCTCGGAGATGATGTAGTCCACCGTGGCGCGCTCGTTCAGCGACGCCGCCGGATCCTGGAACACCATCTGCACGTTGCGGATGACCTCCCTGTCCAGCGCGTGCGGAATCTTCCCGGAGATGCGCACGCCCTTGTACTGGATTTCCCCGGCCGCCAGCGGGTTCACGCGGATGACCGCCCGCCCGATGGTGGTCTTGCCGGATCCCGATTCGCCGACCAGTGAAAATGTTTCGCCCTTGTAAATGTCGAAGGACGCGTCCGTGACTGCGCGGACGGCTGTGTCGCCGCTGCCGAACGTGATGTCGATGTCCTTTACGGACAGCAGTATCTCTTTTCCGTTCTCCGCCTTCGGGCCGTGCTCCGGGAAGAGGGAACGGCCTTTTTTCTTTGTCTTTATAATTGCCATCTTTCCTTCCTCCCCTAGATATTGAACGCTTCCATCAGCTTATTGTGGATATCCCGGATGCCCTCCGGCTTCTCCACCTTCGCCGACCGCGGATCCAGCAGCCATGTCTTCGCGTAATGCGTGTCCGTCACCCTGAACATCGGCGGCTCCTCCAGCGTATCAATCTTCAGGCAGTACGGATTACGGGGCGCGAACGCGTCGCCCGTGATGCTGTTGTACAGGGAAGGCGGCGTGCCCGTGATGGAATACAGCTCCGTGTTACGCTGGGCCAGCTGCGGCAGACTGGACAAAAGCGCCCAGGTATACGGATGGCGCGGGTCGTAGAAGACCTCCTCCGCCGTGCCCACTTCCACCATCTGCCCGGCATAGAGCACCGCCACCCTGTCCGCCACGTTCGCCACCACCCCCAGGTCGTGGGTGATGAACACCGTCGTGAAACCGAACTCCTTCTGGAGATCCTTGATCAGCTGCAGGATCTGTGCCTGTATCGTCACGTCCAGAGCCGTGGTCGGCTCGTCGCAGATCAGTATCTTCGGCTGGCAGGACAGGGCAATGGCGATGACGATACGCTGCCGCATGCCCCCGGAATACTGGAACGGGTAGTCATCGAAGCGCGACTCCGCGTTGGGGATGCCCACCTTATGCATCAGCTCGATGGCCCGCCGTCTGGCCTCCGTCTCGGAACACCCCTGATGGCGCATGATGACAGAGGTAATCTGCTTGCCGATGGTGACAATGGGGTTCAGGCTGGTCATGGGATCCTGGAACACCGTGGCGATACGGCGTCCGCGAATCTGCTGCCAGTCCCGGGCGTACTTCACATTCGCCAGGTTCAGCACACAGATCCCGTGCAGACGATCCGATGTTTCGTCCAGGTATTTCACGCGGAATGCCACCTTATCGAAGACAGCGTTGCGCTGCTCCTCATCGTCTAAGTCCACGCCGGTCTGCATGGCCTGCTTCAAGACTGCCAGAAGCTTAAAGGTAAGCTGGAGACGCTTCATCAGACCGTAACGTCCCACCGACAGGTGAATCTCTTTGCTCAGGATTTCATTGCGCTTCTTCGTCTCCTCGGAAATCTGCCCTTTGATCTCCTGCTCGTACTTGGCCTTCAGTTCGGCCATCTGCTTATTGTAACGCTGGATGAAAGCGGTGTCCTTTGCCGCTTCGGCCTTGCGGGCCTTTTCCTCCGCGGCCTCCTTGCTCTCCAGCGCCTTGATCTTCTCGCCGTATTCCTTCAGCATCCGGTCCGCGGCTTTGATGCGGTCCTTTTCATGGCGGGGGTCATAGGTCTGCTTCTCATTAAAGAGATTCGCCCGCTTGAACTTCATGTCGCCCAGTTCGTTCTCGATGGCCGCCCGCTCTTCCTCGCTCAGGGACTCGCGGCTCTTCTTCTCCGCCTCCAGCTCTCTCATCTTCCGATATGTCTCCACGCCCAGCTCATAGCCGGAAATGCTGTTCAGGCGGGAGAGCGTGCTTTTCATCAGCTGTCTCCCTCCCGACGTCAGCTTCACATATGTCTCCGCCAGCTCCGGGTCGTTTAAAATCAATCTGCCCTCATCGATGAATCCGTTGGAGTCCGTCATGCCGGCGAAGGTCTTCGTCAGCACGGACTTGCCGGATCCGGACTCGCCCACGATGGCGATGGATTCATTCTCATAGATATCCAGGTCGATTCCGCGGATGGCGGTCAGGATGCGGCCGCGAACCCGGAACTTCACATGGAGGTTTTTCACCGAGAGCAATACTTTCTTATCTTCCATCTGAATGCCCTCCTCACATATGCGTCCTGGGGTCGGACGCGTCTCCCAGGTTCTGGCCGGTCACGTAGAGCACCACGGTGATGACCGAAGCCACCGCCACGGGAGTCCAGAATTCCCAGCCCCATCCAGGGGTCACCATAGCATTCTGCGCCTCATAAATGAGACGGCCCAGGGATACCTCGCTCATGCCCAGCCCGATATAGGAGAGGAATACCTCCGAGGAGATGTAGCCGGGGATAGCGGCGGCAATCTCCAGCACGATGACGCTGGTCATGAAGGGCAGGATGTTCTTCATGGCAATCTTGAAGATGCTGGTGCCCAGGCAGCGGCTGGCCAGATTGTACTCATGGTCGCGGATGATGATGACCCGCGTCCGGATATAGTAAGCCATGCCCAGCCATCCCATGATCGTCATGGCGAAGACCAGCGTCCAGAAGCTGGGGGAGAACACCATGACCATCACCGCGGTGAACAGCGTCCCCGGGATATTCCCCAGGATATTGTAGACCTCGTTCATGATCATGTCCACCTTGCGGGAGAATCCCCAGATTGCCCCCAGCAGGATGCCGATGGTCATGTTGATGGCCGCGCATATGACGGCCAGGGATACGGAAATCCGGGAGCCGTTCCACACCGAGTCGAATGTGGACGCGCCCGTCCCGCCTGCGCCGAACAGCCATTTTATATCGAACCCGTAGCGCTCGATGGCCGCGGAGGGCGTCAGATGCTGGCCGCCCCGCTCATTCACGTAGAGGTACGGATTCACCTGGTCGTCGTACCCGATCACTGTGGGATAGAGATACGCGAAGGTAATCAGCACCGCCAGGATCACCAGCACTACCACATTGATCTTCTTGCGGAAGAACACGCGGAACACGCTCTTCCAGTAGGAATAGCGCGGCGCGGTGATTCTCTCAGAGGCCAGTTCGTCATTATTGATGCGGGAGAACAACTCCTCGTCCGACAGATTGTATTTCCTGCTGAAATCTTCCACTGCGCTCACCTCGCTTTCTCTGTAAAGGAAATCCTCGGGTCAACCGTCGCCATCACCACATCGCCCAGAATCAGGGACAGCACCGACAGCACCGTGTAAAACAGCGTCACGCCTACGATGACCGAGTTGTCGTACTGGTTGATGGCGTCAATCAGCAGGCCGCCCGCGCCGGGAACCAGATAGACGCGCTCGGTAATCAGTGCGCCCGTCATGGCGAACAGGAGCGAACCCGGTATCCCCTGGAAAATGGGAATCGCCGCCACCTTCATGACATGCTTGAAGAATATCTCCGTCTCCGACATGCCGCCGGCACGGGCAAACTTCACGTAATCCGAATTCATCTGGTCGATCATATAGCGGCGCATCCACTTCATCATGCCTGCGATGGAGGGCAGCGCCAGGGACACGATGGGCAGCACGTACATCAGCCGGGTCTCAGCGTCCATGTCGAATGTCCATGGCAGCCCCATGGCCCGCCCTATGCCCTTGAAGATGAAGATATACGCCAGGCTCGGCACCGCGGAGATGAACATGATATACAGCGTGCCGAACTTGTCCAGCAGGCCTTCCTTGTACCGCGCCATCAGCACGCCGATGGGCAGCCCCAGGAGATAGACCAGGAGGGTGGAGATGATGCCGATCACAAAGGAATAGCCCATACGGGACTTATTGTTGCGGAATGTCTGAACATTCGTATAATCGTCTGTGTACCTCTGCTGGTACATGACATTGGCCTCCCTGGAACCTGCCACGTACACCGCCGTGTGCAGATTGTCCGCGCTGTTCTCCGTCAGCCCCGTGGGATATGTCAGGGGAAACTGGCGGTAGGAGCCCTGCCCCTGGGTCATGCTGTTGAATACCTCCACGCCCCTGGTCACCGAGTAGGAGGCTCCCAGATGGAGATTCAGGAAGTTCTGGTGTATATAGGGGAATTGATCGTCAAAATACAGCAGATATCTGTGGATGGTGCCATTGCCGATGATGGCCGGGGAAAATTTCTCCCCGCCGTACACCGGATCGTAAAGCGTGAAGGTCAGTCCTCTTTCGCCGATGTCCTGATCCTCCGGCACCTTATGGATATTATCAATCTCGAATATGCCCGTGAAATACTTCCACAGGCGCGAGAGCACATTCTTCTCCTTATAAGCGAAAAGCACCTGGCCCCCACCTGTGGCCAGCCTGTTCTTCGATATGATGGCGTCCAGCCGGGTCACGGTGTAGCCCTCTTCTCTGCAGTAATCGTTAAACTTCGCCACGTATTCCGCCACCTCCGGGGAATCGTCGCTCCCGTCCGCAGACCGGCCGATGCTGGATAAAGCGCTGCGGGCCGCCTCGTCTATCTCCCCGCTCTCCTGGAGCATCGCGAGATAGTCGCTGTACGGAAGGTAGTCCAGATAGCCGTACTCCTCCCATTTCTGATGCATATACGTGACTCTCTGGTTATTGAGCTGCTTGGTGAACTGGCCGTCCGTCTTGAATATCTTCATCCTGTCCATCAGCCCGTAGACGAGTATCATGACGATAAAAATCACCATCACAGTCGAAAATAGGCCATGCAGCAGTCGTTTGATTACATATCTGCCCATAACTCCCTCACCTCTCTTACATGGTTTCCCGCAGCCGGTCGCGGGGATGGTCTCCGGCCTGTTTAAAACAGCCACAGGGGGGCGGGTATACCCGTCCCCCTGTGAGCATTGTCAAGTCTCAGGAACATCGGGGCTTTATGAACCGTAGATACCCCACGCGATACATTCGTAGCCATTCGGAATGACAGTGTCAAGATAGGTCTGCGCATCCCCGTAGTCAGGGCCCCAGCCTGTCAGACCGCCCAAATCGTAATTCATCATGTACCCCGCAGTCGGGTTATAGGCCGCATCGCTTCCGGTATCGCTGTCGCCCTTCGCTACCAGGTTCACGATGACCATACCGCCGAAAGCTGCGTCATAGGACTGCTTCACTGCGTTCTGAGCAGCGGAAACCGTGGTGTCGAAATCATCGTAAGGCATATCCAGGTAAATCGGATTCTCCGCGGAAATCTCGATGCCCTCCGCGGCAAGCTCCTCCACGGCCTTAGCCAGATATTCGCCGGCCGCCTCCGGATTGTACCAGCCGTCGAAGCTGAAGCTGGAACCGGCTCCGTCGGCTCCCGCGGGATCCCAGACCTTCATCGGATAGCCGTCAGCGGTAATCGCCGCCTGAAGGACTTCGCCGTACTGAGTACCGGCCGGGAATGTGGTGGCGGTGCCTGCGATATCCACCGTAAACTCCTTGGTGGCGGTGACGAAGTTTCCGGGCACGTAGGAGTTGGTCATCTGGCCATAGGCATTTTCCTCACCGTAAATGACGCTCATGTAAGCGAAACGGTCATAGGAAAGGGCCAGCGCCATGCGGAAATTCTGGTTCCTCATAGCGGCCTTCGTGCGCTGGGCATCCGTCACGGTCTTCTTGGAAACCATGGCAGAAGCATCGTTGTAAAGGTTGGAGTGCGCATAGCGGTTCACATTGGTCCAGTTCATGATAGCCGTCGTGCTCTCATGGCTGGAATAAGAGTAAGCTTCCACATAGTTCTTTTCCGGGTCAATCTCTGAAGCCTGCTGCTCCGCCAGGGGGCGCACCGCAGAGGACACTGTCACGCTGTAGAACGTGCCGTCCAGGAAATTATTCCAACCGAACAGAGGATCCGTGCCATCGGCGTAACGCCTGGTAATCGTCTTGTTATGGACATTCTCGGCATCCCAGTAAGCCGGGTTAGCCGCATAGCTGATGGTATTCTGGTAGGTATAGTTGCTGATCAGGTAAGGGCCGCAGTACGCGATATGCTCCGGGTCGGTGCCGTACAGATAGCCCGAATCGGCGCTGTCGAACTCTGCGCCGAACTTACCGCCCTGAGAGGTATAGTAGTCGCGGCTCAGGGGAGCAAGCGCGCTGTAGCCGGTAAGGGTGAGGAACCAGGGAGCATTGGTCTCCAGCGTGTACTCAAGGGTGTAATCATCCAGCGCCTTGACGCCCACCTGGCTGAAATCGCTGATTTCGCCGGTGCCGTACTGCTGCAGGTTCTTCACTGTGCCGTAAATCAAATCCGCCAGACCGGCCTTGGTGTCGCAGGCATGCTGCAGACCGGCCACCCAGTCGTCGGCCTTGACCTCGCCCACCTCAGTGCCCTGGCTGGTGACCCACTTCACGCCCTTGCGGATGTGGAAGGTATAGGTGAGGCCGTCCTCGGACACCTCATAGCTCTCGGCAAGGCCGGGCTGCTGTATGTTCTCGTTGTCATAGGTCAGGAGACCGTCCCAGGTAGGGGAAATCACTTCACCGCTGGCAGCCTGAGCCGTGCCCAGCGTGTCCCAGGTCTGGGGTGTGGTGCTGTAAGTAAGCGTAATGTTATCGTTGAGGGTCAGCTCCTTCTCCGCTGCCCAGTCAACCAGAGCCTGCCAGGCTTCGCCGGTGCCGACTTTGGAGCTCCACAGCGAGGTGGCCTCGGCGCGCTCATCCGGCGTCAGGGGCCTCTCGTTCACCACAAGAAGGTTCTTGTAGCCGCGGTAGGTCTGGTCAAAGCCCCATGTAACCGTCGGAACGGAACGGGGGATGACCTTGGAGATGCCGGAACCGCCTGTATTGTTCTGCATGGGTACGCCCAGTC
>OFFZ01001558.1_pt1 | contig 12705 bp, 9 predicted proteins | sample 1521631 | NCBI WGS metagenome assembly OFFZ01 (sample SAMEA3504102, study PRJEB24116) | mouse gut metagenome | biome: mouse gut; feature: mouse-associated habitat; material: faeces | place: Denmark | collected 2011 | reverse complement strand
AGGCGGGGACAGGAGGCACTTTCCCGCGCATTGCCCGGCAGCAGTTTCTGGGCAATGCCAACCATGCCCTGTACAAGCTGAACCGTACCATCCACGGCGAATTTCCCCGCCTGCACTCCCAGCCGTGCCCCTTGTTCAAGGCTGTAAGCAACGCCGCCTTCTTCTTCCAACTGGCGGCGGCGCGCGGCAAGACGCTCCTCTTCAAAGGCGATGCTGATGGATTCACGCAAACGGCGGGGCACATCCCATACGGCTACAACATGTTCGCGATGTGCCTGCAGCCCTTCCAGACCACGCAACAGGGCGGAAATCTGCTCGCCGGAAACCTTTTCGTCCACGGCCTCGCGGGCAAGCGATGCGGCGAGCGCATCGGGATTATCGACGGGATGCAGCAACGCATAGTGAAAGCGCGCCTGAAAAGACGCGCCCAGGGCTTTTTCTCCAAAAATGGAGCGCACCAGTCTTGCCGTGGCCTCGTATTCGGGATAGGTCAACATGCCTTCACTTTGGGCCACCGCAGCAAGAAGCAAAAGGACGCGATCGTCGAAAGAAGCACCCTGCTCCGGCATGACATCCGCATCCACACCGGGAAGCACTGGAGTCATGGCGCGCGCTGTGGGCGAGACAGGTGAAACGAGCCGGGAAACCTCAGTCTCTTCCGCCCCATCAGTATCGGCTTCCCGGGGCATGATTTCAGGAATATTCTCTTCGCCCTTGTCTTCCACCGTTTGGTGGGGAATTTCCGGGTTCGATCCGTCTTCCGAAGAACGCCGGGAACCAAAAGAAAAGAATCCGCTCATATTACTGCTCCGGTTGCGCGGGAGCGGCGGAGGGTATTGCAAACGCGTTGTTTTGATAGGCGAGCAGCAGGGGAGCTACATACTGAGGATCATACCTGTTCTGGGCATCCGCCAGCTCCTGGGCTGCGGCCAGGGGAGTTCTGGCTTTGGCATAGGGGCGCTTGACGATCATGGCGCTGAAGGAATCCGCCACTGCGCAAAGCCTTCCAATGGGAGAAATAGCCGCCGCTTTGGCCTTCTGCGGGTATCCGCTTCCGTCAAGCCGCTCATGATGTTGAATGACAGCCTGGTTAAGTTCGTCAAAGGACAGGTTCAGCTTCTGAAGCATACGAATGCCAGCCAGAGGATGCGCCAGAATTTTTTCCACCTCTTCCTGCTTCAGAGGTGTTGTTTTCTGCAGCACATAGGTCAGGATCTTGGTCATGCCCGCGTCATGAAGCAGGAGTCCGAGTGCTGTACGGTCGAGCTGACGGCGTTTCAGCGTTTCACTGGGGGTAATCTGAACCAATATCCACAAACCTACGCACATGGTGTTCAAGGCATGATAGACATGATCGGAATCCCCGGTATACAGACGACGCATGAACAGACGGGTACGGAACAGATCCTGCCACAAATACTCGGTAAAGACCATGATATCCTTATACAACGGCTCGAACACGGCAGTTACGGGCTGCTCATAAAAGGCGGTCAGGCGCATGGTCAGGGCGCGCAACAGAATATCGGCGGATTCGCTTTCCTTCAGGTTGTCATCCACCAGGACAAGGTCGGCCTGTTTGGCGATATGTTCCACATAAATGGGATGATCACTGCGCGAAACAAAAAGCGCACCTTCTCGGCACAGATTTGAAACATCTTCCACCTGTTCGTTACTCAAACGCTGCCCCTTGCGGCACAAGGGATAAAGCTGGGCAATATCCTCACGAAAGCAGAACAGATCCACAGGCGGTCGATATTTGGAAAAGCTGGAAAGAATTTCCTCACTGATCTGGTAATATTCTTCCGAAATTTTTTCTGGAACGGCAGCTTTTTTCTTCATGACCATATATGTCATTTCCTGTAGATTTTAACGAGATTGGTTCCTCTGCCGGGCTGGCCGACAGTCGGCTCGCCCGCCGTGATGACAACATCTCTCCCGACCGGGAAGTCCGCCGTCATGGCGATAAAGCGCTGCACGCGCGCAAGATGCCCCTGCTCATGATCGTCGTCAACCAAATGCGGGTGTACTCCCCACGAGAAATTCAGAGTATGCAGCACTCCGGCGTCCAGGGTCAATGAGTGGATCGGCTGCCTGGGACGGCAGGCGGAGAGCAGACGGGCCGATCTGCCGGACAGGGAATGGGCGGCAATGGCCACTGCATCGGTTTTATCCGCCAGCAGGCAGGCCGAGTAGGCCAGAAACTCCGGAGCGCCGCTGGCCTGATCCGGCGACGTAAGGCGGCGGGTTTCCACCAGATAGGCTTCCGCCTCGGACGCTATTTTATTCATATATTCCACGGTTTCTGCAGGATAAGCGCCCATGGCCGTTTCTTCCGAAAGCATCACGCAGTCTGCGCCGTCGAGCACCGCATTGGCTACGTCCGTGGTTTCCGCCCTGGTGGGCGAAGGGCTGCTCACCATGGACAGCAGCATCTGCGTCGCCACAATCACGGGTTTGGACACCTGATTGCAGGCCCGGATAATACGCTTCTGCAAGGCGGGCAGTTCCGGCAGGGCACACTCAACTCCCAGATCGCCGCGCGCCACCATAATCATGTCGCTGGCTTCCAATATTGCATCCAGGTCGTTCACAGCATTGCGCCGCTCCAGCTTCGCCACCACCGGGATAACGCTCTTTTCTTGACGCAGCAGCGCCCGAACCTGACGTATGTCAGCCGCGCTCTGGACAAAAGAGACAGCCACGGCATCCACTCCAAGTTCCAGCCCGAGCAGAAGATCCTGGCAATCCTTGGCGGTCAGCGCAGGCAGAGAAAGGGTCTTTCCCGGCAAGGCAATCCCCTTGCGCGATGTGACAATCCCCGTCCCCAGTGACTCCAGCAAAACCAGCTCGTTCGCCATACGCTCCCGCACGGTGAATCTCAAGCCGCCGTCCGCCAGAACCAGAATATCTCCGGGTAAAAGCTCGTCCATCAGGGCCGGGTTATCCAGAGGCAGCAGAGGAAATTCTGATCCGTCCGGGGCATTGGATCCAAGCAGCAGAAGCTCTCCCCGCGAGACTTCAATACTACCTGATTCCAGCACACCCAAACGAATTTTCGGCCCGGCAAGATCCTGCAAAATAGACAGGGGGCGACCCAGCTCTTTTTCCACAAATCGAATATCTTTAATGAGACGGCGAAAAAACTCCGCATCACCATGCGAAAAATTGAGACGGAAAATGGAAGCGCCTGCCTTCGCCAGGCGGACGATCACCTCGCGGGAAGCCGACGCCGGGCCAATAGTCGCAATGATTTTTGTACGCATGTTTTCCCCCTTAAAAGACAACAAGCCGACCAGATGGGGTTTTCACCCTCGCACACGGACATCTCTCTGCTTGAACGACGGCTGTATTCTTGCAAAAAAAACTTTTTCTGTCGAGCAAAGAGACTTCGAGGCTGTGTTGTAGAACCATGCTGATGACGCTGTTCATGATGTGTCGTTTTGCTCCGGCATGGACGGCCCGTGTTCCACACGGGCGAAAGGTCGCATGTATCCACGGCCGGTTCGCTTGCTCCTCCGGCGGTCAAGGATATGTTCAACATTATTCTGCAGCAGAGCGGGCTTCGAGCGTCTGTTGAAGGAAGGCAGGAAATTTTCGTTGCATCCAAACCCCGCGACGTTTATGTTTCAATCCGCGTTTGCCCTGTTCGCCGACTGACTCCGTCGATACGGGCCGATACGGATGAAAGACATATACTTCCTGAAAAGAGGGATTAAAGCGCACCTTACGTTTGAGTTGAAACGCTCAAGCCGTTTGACGGCTATGCAGTTTTTCCACCTCTCTTCCTGAACTATCAGGGGAAGTGTTCAAACTATCCTGCTCAATACGGAACCACGGCATATTTTCCGTTAACCTGAACCGCATCCGACTGTTACGGAGTTTTTCATGGAATACAGTTTCTTGTCCCTTATTGCGGGCGCCACTCTTACGGTACAACTTATCATGGCGCTACTGGTACTCATGTCAATAAGCAGCTGGGCCATTATTTTCGGCAAGTGGCTCAGCCTGGGAGCCGCCGACAAAAAGGCCCGTGCCGGGCACGAGCGCTTTGAACGGGCGCGGGATCTGCGCGAAGCGGTGCAGAGCCTCGGCGGGGACCCGTCTTCCCCGCTGTACGCAGTGGCCCAGCATGGTGTACAGGAGTTCAACCGCTCCAAGGAAGCCGGAGCAAGCGAAACCGTAGTGGTGGATAACGTACGGCGCGCCCTCTCACAAGGGGTTGGGCAGGAAATGAGCCGCCTCAACGCCTCTCTCGCCTTTCTCGCCACAGTGGCCAACGCCGCTCCCTTTATCGGCCTGTTCGGTACGGTTTGGGGCATCATGCATTCCTTTCATGCTATCGGACTCATGAAGTCTGCTTCTCTTGCCACCGTGGCACCGGGGATTTCCGAAGCTCTCATCGCCACTGCCATCGGCCTGATTGTGGCAATCCCGGCTTCCGTGGCCTATAACCTCTTTCTAGGAAAACTCGGCGGCATCGAAACCCGGCTCGTCAATTTCGCGGGCACCTTTCTGAACCGTGTCCAACGTGAACTGAACGCTCAGTCGGCCCGCACCGCTGCCCGCCAGGGGGCATAATATGGGTATGAGTGTCGGAAAAAAAGGATTTGTGTCGGAAATCAACGTAACGCCCTTTGTGGATGTCATGCTTGTGCTGTTGATCATTTTCATGGTCACAGCTCCGATGATGGATCAGGGGCTGGATGTGGATCTTCCGGAAACAAAACAGGTGGATGCTCTGCCCTCCGACTCCGAGCATCTGACGCTGACCGTGCGCAAGGACGGTGCGATCATGCTGGAAGGCTACACAGTGCCGCTGGAAGAGCTGGAAAGCCGCCTGGCCGTGCTGGCCAGGGAAAAAGGGCGTGCCTTGTTCCTGCAGGCGGACACGGCCGTGCCCTATGGGGTTGTGGTTGATGTCATGGGCAGAATCAAGGCCGCAGGCATCGACAAACTCGGCGTATTGGCCCTGCCCTCCGGGAGCGAACCCGCACCCGGTCAAACCGGCAAATCCGCCGCATCCCGCTGATTCGGCTGTACGGCTGTCCTCATGCGCATCGAAAGTATCATATTCTCTCTGCTGCTCCACGGGGGCGTACTCGCGCTCATGCTGTTCTGGCCCGGCAAAGCTCCGGTGGATCTGCAGCGGCAGTCTTATCAGGTGAGTCTGGTCATGGGCGCGCCCGGAGGAGAAGAACTGCCCTCCCCGGTTCTCGGCGCAAGACCGGAAAATGCTTCAAACTCTCAACCCGAGAGAGGAGCAACACTGCCTGACACGCAGCCGGAAACACCGCCTGAATTGCCCGCCCTTCCGGAAACGCCTCCGGTGCCCGACGCCCAACCCAACCTTCCCGCTCCGGTGGAAATTCCTGACCGTACCCCGGTCGCTGTGCCGGCCGCTCCGGAACCTGAAGCGCCGAAACCCGAAAAAAAACCGGAACCGAAAGAACTTCCTCCGGAAAAAGCTCCTGAGGTCACAACACCCCAAAAAGATACACCGAAAGAGGAGCCCAAAAAAGAAGAGCCCCAAAAAAAGGAAACTCCCAAACCCGCTGAACCTCCCAAGGAGCAGAAAAAACCGGACAAACCGCGCCGCAGCGCCCTTGAAGATGCTCTGGCCGATGCCCGCCGGGAAACTCGTTCTTCCTCAAGCGCCTCCTCATCCTCCGCGTCCCGTGCCCTGGAGGAACTTGCCCGTGAAACCGGCGTCGGTGGAGGCGGAGGTTCAGGAACCGGCCCCGGAGGAGGAGGCATTTACGATGTGTACGTAGCGCAGGTTATCCTTGCCGTACAGCCGAATTGGAGTATGCCCACTTATTCACGGGAAAATCTTATGGTCGGGGTACGCATCAGGCTTGCCCCGGACGGAAAAGTGCTTGACTGCCGTATCGAGCAAAGCTCCGGTCGTCCGGACTTTGATGCCTCAGCCATCAATGCGGTACTGCGTACCAAGAACCTGCCGCCTCCCCCCACTCCTGCCCAGCAGGATATGCTCATCAGTTTCAATGCCCAACAGCTGGCAGGCCGTTGATTTCAATCTGGGCAAGGCTCTTTTCCGTCGAACTTCTCCACCTGAAATGCGCCGGAAAAGAGCCTGTTTCCTTTTTGCCGCTTCACAGCGCAACAACAGTTACCACATCTTCGCGGCTTGCTGACGGCGGCAGCAGAGATACGCCGCGACCTGCTCCCAAGCTTTGGGGCTGACTCCTTTATCAGCTGCCCCCCCAGGCTTCGCTTGCCGCATCCCCCTTCCTCCGTGTATACTGCTTTCATGCATGACCTTTATTCCTGCAGCGGACAGAAGTCCCGCGTTTCCATGCTTCGCGCAGCCCCGGGCTTGCGGTCGGGTATGCTTCTTCTGGCATGCGCATTTTCCGGACTATGCGCATCTCCGGCCGAAGCCCTGACCGCCAGCGCGGACTTTAATGCCGGCTACGGCGCAAAGGTGATGGAAAAGGTTCTCCAGCACTGGACACGTCCGGCCGAAGCCAAAGGCCTCAGTATTGTCATTGTACGCCTTACCGGAGAAGGGCGGCCCTTCTCCTGTGAAATCAGCGTAAGTTCCGGCAACATTACAGTGGATGACGCTATTTGCGCAGCCGTAGCCAAAGCCGGTTATTTCCCTCCTCCTCCGAACGGTTCTCCGGCGGAAGTGGCCATCAGTTTTTCGTATGATGATACCGGCGCTTCCCCTTTCGGCAGGTCTCCTTCCGAAGAAACCTCACCGCGCAAAAGTTATGCCGACATCATCAAAGAAAACGCTTATCCCCATTTCACCATGCCCGAGGGCATTCCTCCGGGGGAATACCATGCCGTGGCAAGACTCATGATCCGACAGGACGGCTCGCTCGCCGCCTGTCAGATGGAGCAGAGCTCCGGCATTCCGCAGCTTGATTCGGCCATTATGCGCGCCCTGCTGCAACCGGGAGTCATCACTCCACCACCGGACGGACATGCGGCCAACGTGAGTCTGCCCTTTCTTATCCGGGCAAAATAGCGCGATGTGCGGCAAAAACTGACAAAGCATGCGCCGCCTTTATCTGGTTCCTTTTCCCCGCCGTATTCATATCAAGACCGGATCTCCCTCAAAGTATGCGGCAAGGAGCACTCATGGTTCGCCCCCTAAAGCAGTTTGATATAGTTCTAACGTTTCTCCTCCTCGTGTTCTTCTGCCTGATCTGCCCGCCTCCGTTGCATGGCGCGTCATCTGACGGCCCCGCAGATCCCGCCATGCCTGCCGCCCCCGTTCCCTCCCAGGAACAGCAGACGCCACCGGCAGTCCATCCGGATGAAAGCGTGCAGGATATATGGGAAGGCATCATGTCTACTCGTCTCAAGCAGCTGAAGCGCCTTCAGGCTGACGCCGACGCCTTTCAGCAGATGCTGAGCGAACGCGCGTCCAGTGCAGGACAGCATTCCGGACGGGCGCGCGAAGAATATGAAAAGCTTTCCGCCATTGCGGAAGTCAGCCGCAACATGCCTGCCGAACTCACTGTTCTGGTGGAACGGGGACGCAGGCTGCTGGAAGAGCTGACAAGAATATCAACACCCCTTGAAACGGGAATCAGGAACCTGCGCGATGCTTACGCGGAACTGAGTTCCCTGCAAGGTGATTCGGCAACCCTGTCCACGCCTTCCATCCGCGACCTCAATACCCAGCTTACGGATCTGGGCAGACGCCTTGACGCCATGCAACGGCAGGTAGACAATGCTCTTGCCCCAATACTCAGCCTCCAGACTTCGCTCAGAGAGCTGGAAAGCAGTCTGCGCGCGGACATGCCTTCGCTGTGGCGCAATTATTATCTTTCCGCTTCGGGCAGGCTGCTGGATCCCTCGCACTGGGATGACGAACTGGAAAAGACAACTTCCGTGCGGGAAGTGCTCTCTCTGCGCCTGAGCACGGAAATTCCCCAGACTTCCGGCGCATGGGTACTGGTTTTGGTGCGCATGCTTGTTCTGCTCGCGCCGCTGCTGGCGCTTCTTGTCGTGCTGAACAGGGCCGCGGACAAGGCTCCCGCCATGGTGCGCGAAGTGTGGGGACGCATCATTCGCAACAGTGCATTCTGGCTGGCGCTGGGGCTGGCGCTGCACTTCGCGGCGTGGTCCAACGGCAAAATGTACCAGATTATCGCCTCATTCGGCACCATGAGTCTATGCTGGGGGCAAATGAACATGGCCTGGGATCTGCATGCCTTTGACAAGCCGGACCTTCCGCGCCGCTCCCCCCTCTGGCCCATGTTCGTGCCTTTGTTCATCGGCATGATGCTGCTGTATTTCGATCCCTTCCCGCTTTTTCTCTCGCTGACCTGGCTGGGTGTGCAATCCTTCATTCTCTGGAGGCTGCATAAACGAACGCCGGAAACCGATAAAATCGTGCGCGTTCTCATGGCGGGCTTCACCGTCATGTGCTGGTTCAGTCTGGCCCTGACGCTGTTCGGCCTCGTCCGGCTTGCCATTCTGGTCATCATGGTCTGGACGGCGCTGTCCGTGTGCGTGCAGCAGGCTCTGGCCCTGCTGCACGCGGGCACGAAACTGGAAGATGTTTTTCCGCAGGAGGGCTGGCGCGGTCTGGTTGCCGGAATCAGCATGGCTCTCGCCATTCCCGCCGTTATGCTGATAGTAAGCGCCGCGCCCATAATCTGGATTTTGGCCTACCCCGGCGGGGCATACCTCCTGGAACATGTTGCGACAATGGGTTTCAATGTCGGCAAGGTATCGTTCAATGCCATGCAGGTGGTAAGCATTTTCATCGCCTTTTATCTGACCCGCTCGCTTATTTCAGTGGGCAAAACCTTCATGAACAGTCTTCGCCGCCAGGGCGTGGCGCTGAACCCCAGCCTGATCGGCCCCTTTCAAACCACATACACTTACGCCCTGTGGGCCTTTTTTATTCTTTACGTTCTCAGCAGCCTGGGGTTCAGTCTGACCAGCCTCACGGTTGTAGCCGGGGGTCTCAGCGTGGGCGTGGGCTTCGGCATGCAGAATATCGTCCAGAACTTCACCAGCGGCCTTATGGTTATTTTCGGCCGGATCATCCGCGAAGGCGATGTGGTGGAAGTGAGCGGCATTCTCGGAGTGGTGCGCAAGGTGGACATTCGTTCCACACAAGTGGAAACCTACGACAACGCGGTTGTGTTCATTCCCAACTCGCAGTTCCTTTCCACCACCTTTACCAACTGGACACATAACGGACGACGGGTTCGCCGCCAGATTATCGTGGGCGTGGCCTACGGATCGGATCTGCAACTGTGCATGAAACTGCTCATCCAGATCGCGGAAGAACACTCCAAAGTACTGCGTTATCCCGCCCCAGCGGTCTTTTTTGATGATTTCGGCGCCTCTTCGCTCAATCTTATTCTTCGTTACTGGGTGGCGGACATCGACCATGGCTCGACCACTATGACCGATATCCGCCTACGGGTGAACGAACTGTTCACGCAGAACGGTATTGAAATATCCTATCCTCAATTGGATGTGCATATCAGAAACGCCGAGGGCGCAACGGCAATCGCACCGGATGCAGCCTTGCATTCTGTTTCTGATGCCTCGCCAGCCACGGGGGAGGCTGGAGGACAGCCTCAGCGTTGAAAGGCGCTATGATGGGAGGGGAACAGGGAATGGGATGGATTGTACGCCCGTAAAGCGGCAGGGATTAACAAGTGGAGGTGTGGGAGCGGAGGGCAAAGGCCGCCCATTTAAGCGCACGCTACAATGCCTCACGCTGATACTCCTCAGCAAGATGCTCCGCTCTTGCGCTTCTTCCACTCTGCCAACGTTGCGGCCAGTGTCACCAACTCCACGGGCTTGCTCAAATGGCAGTCCATACCCGCCAGACGGCTCTTTTCCTCATCCTGGGTCATGGCATTGGCGGAAAGTGCCACAACAGGCACGCTCAGCCCTCGCCGCTTCTGCTCCTCAAGGATCAGCCCAGCCGCTTTGTATCCGTCCATCACCGGCATTTGTACATCCATAAAAATTCCGTCATATCGGGGATTGCGGGAAAAGACAGACACAGCTTCCTCCCCGTTCTCTGCGATATCACAGGTCACGCCAAGCTCGCGCAAGAGGTTGCGCATAATCTCCTGATTAATATCGTTATCTTCCGCCACCAGCACATGCATGCCGCTCAGGTCTTCCGCGTTCTCAGCGGTCGTGCGGGGTTCACATTCTTCCCGCGCGAGTTCCAGATGCACGATGACAGAGAACTCACTCCCCTGCCCCGGTATGCTCGTCACGGTGATATCACCGTCCATGAGCCGGGCGAGACTGCGGCAGATGGAAAGCCCCAGTCCCGTGCCGCCATACTTGCGTGTGGTGGACGTATCCGCCTGCACGAACGGCTCGAACAGACTTTCCAGCTTGTCGGGACTGATGCCGATCCCCTGATCCCGCACGGCAAACCGAAGCTCAATCACATCTCCGGCCTTGCGGGAAGGAACAGCGCAAACCGACAGCGTAACTTCACCCGAGGAAGAGAACTTGATCGCGTTATCACACAGATTCATCAGAATCTGGCGCAGACGCAGAGCATCGCCTTTCAGAAATTCCGGCACACTATCATCCTTGAACAGCCGGAACCCGACATCCTTGTCTTCACCACGCGCCCGCATAATAGTCTGAATGGAATTCAACAGGTGAAAAAGAGAAAAGGGGCGCGTTTCCAGTTCGATATGACGTGCCTCGATTTTGGAAAAATCCAGTACATCGTTCAGCACGCCGAGCAGGGAACGGGTCACATCCTGCAGCTTGGCCGCATAATCAGCCTGACGCGGATTCAGCTTTTCGCGCAGAAGCAGTGTGCTGAGTCCAAGTATGCCATTCATGGGAGTACGAATTTCATGGCTCATATTGGCGAGAAACAAACTTTTCGCCTCATTTGCTGCCTCCGCCTTCTCCTTGGCATCCCGCAGCACCTGTTCCATCTTCTTTTCATCGGTGATGTCGCGGGTAACGCCCACAGCTTTTATTTTGCCGTCAGCACGCTGGATATATTCCCATTGGATCTCGAAGTGGCGTTTTCCCCTCTCGGGGTGGCGATGGATAAATTCTCCCCGAATTTTTTTTCCCGGAACCCAACAGGAAGGATCTTCCAGCGCCCTCCAGAACTCCTCGTCGCGATTGACTTCCCGCGCCCGGAATTCCGCCAGGATCTCCTGCACCGGGCGGGAAAAATCTATGCCGAACTGTTCGGCATAAGTATCATTATTACGCAGGACACAGACGTTTTTTCCATTCTCTTCACGCCATTCCTGTTCAAACGTGCCGAGCGAGGCAATCCGGCAGGCATTGCGCTGCCAGGCAAGCTGCTCCTGAAGGGATTCCCGCGCTTCCTGCAGAATGGTGATGTCCTGATGGTAACCTTGTACGCACAAGACATTCTCTCCTTCAGGGGCGGGCACACGCTTGCCTGCACAGCGCACATATACCCAAGACTTCTCGGGATGAAGCCAGGCGTACTCCACCTCACACATGGCCCCCCATTCCCGCATGCCGTCCACAGCCTGGAGCACACGCGGCACAGCAGAAGGGAACACACGGGAAAACCAGTGCCTGTAGCACTCCTCCGGACCGGGAAAAACAGCAAGACCAAGCAGGCCGAGCATTGTGTCATTAGCCCACATCCGCCCCGTTTCGCCGTCGCTGACAATACGCCACAGACCGGTGTTGGCGTCATGCAACACTTCTCTGGCCCACTCCGGGCTGTTGAAAATATCCTCGCTCACCGCAATTCCCATACGTTATTCCCCATATTCACAATACAAGGACGTTCCACTTATCAGGCTGCTGCTCCGTTCTCGCACCATACAGCCTTGAATATTTCATATTCAAGGTTAATATCGCTTCGTCGAAAGCGTGGTTTCGGCAAGCGAACCCGGCTATGCCGCTGCGCCAAGCTTGCGTCTGGCGGCTCGTACTCTGAAACATTTCATGCTGCGGAGCACCAGAAATCGTTCAGCAAAATTATACCTACCGGGATACTGTATCCCTTCCACCGTTTTTATGCTCTGCCAAAGCTTACGCTGTTGTCCGTACTGTACGCCCTGCAAACTACAGGTACGCTCCTGTAAAACGCATATCAAGGCTGCTCCTGCTTCGCATGAAGCCTCATTGCGCTTGCTTGCGCAAAGCATTTTCAAAGCTGGACTACTTTAGGGGAGACACATTGTCAGTTTTTTACCAGCGTCAGAGGGATGATATGCAGTTTGTCCGATGCTTCTTCCGTTTCACCAAGCTCCCACGACCACTCGTTATCAGACCAGCCTGCATGACGAGCAAGCTGTGCACATAAATCTTTCAGCCCGATAACAGGATGCCGTCGGAATACCTGCGGCAGGCCATGGGTCAGGTTGCAGGCCAGACACATGCCCTTGCGCTGATGCAGTTCAAAGAAAAATTTCAACTGTTCCGCTTTCTGTCCCTGCGCACCGTGAAACGTCAGACGAATGTCGTAGGCTCCTTCCTCAGCATCGCCAAACAGGGCGTCAAAGAAGGCCTTGGTACGTTCCTCCGCAGGGAAAATTCCGTCAAGACAAGCGGGAGTGAATAACGCCTCGTAACGGCCCATGTTCGGCTCTCCTTTCGGCAGTAGTATTTTTCTCTTTACTTTATATTAAATCCAATACCTTGGCAATGTTCTGCCGGAGGGGGCGCAGGGCAAAATCACGCAAGAGTCCCACCCTCCAGTATTCCAGATTTTCGGATGAG
>OFFZ01001556.1_pt1 | contig 12715 bp, 10 predicted proteins | sample 1521631 | NCBI WGS metagenome assembly OFFZ01 (sample SAMEA3504102, study PRJEB24116) | mouse gut metagenome | biome: mouse gut; feature: mouse-associated habitat; material: faeces | place: Denmark | collected 2011 | reverse complement strand
GGCTTGGCCGCGCCGTAAAGCAAACGCCGCGAAGCGGGGTTTGTCATCAGTATTATTCTACAACAGAGCGGCTTTGAAACGTCCCCATCAACACGGTTCCACTACAGAGCCAGGTGAAACGTGTTCTTGACAAAGATGGCAACGATGTTTCAATTTTTCTGGAGATGGTTCAGACTCTCCTCATAGCCCATGAGAAAGGCAAATAATATTTGCCCTGAAATATCCTGTGTGGAAGAATTTCATGCACTGGCCTAAAACCACAGTCCAAACCCCGCAGGGCCCTAAACCTGCCATTGCTCCACTTGTTATTTCGGCGAGCAGAACAACGGATATCCCGGCCTTTCACGCAAAATGGTTCATGAATCGTTTGAGGGCCGGCTATTGTCTGTGGCAAAATGCCTTCAACGCCCATCAGCAGCAATATGTTTCCTTTGAAAAGTGCCAGGCATTTGTTTTTTGGAGCAAAAATCCGCAAGCGCTTATGCCCTGTCTTCCTGAAGTCGAAGAACGCGGCTTTCAGTATTATTTTCAATACACCCTCAATGACTATGAACAGGAAGGTTTGGAACCTCGCATTCCCAAACTGGCGCAACGCATTGCCGCCTTTCAGAAGTTGTCTGAGCGCATCGGCAGGCACCGCGTCATCTGGCGCTTTGACCCTATCATCATGGGGAATACGCTGACAGTGGAAAGTATTCTGGAGCGCATGCTGCGTCTTGCGGAGCGGCTTGCTCCTTACACTGAAAAACTCGTCTTCAGCTTTTTGGACATGTACAAGAAAACAGAGAATAATCTTAAAAAAGTTGACCCGCTCTTGCGCCCGCCCAGTGAGGAGGAGGCTCTGCGGCTGGCTGAAGGAATAGCGCAGATTAATAAAAGCCTCGTCTCCCCGCTCGCGCTCTCTGCCTGTGCGGAGAAACTTGACTTGCATCCCCTTGGAATTGAACGTAATAAATGTGTTGATCCTGCCTTGCTCCTGCGCCTTTGTCCCACAAGTGCGGAAATGCGGAATACCTGTGCGAAGCTCCGTCTCCAAAAACAGGGGAGTCTTCTTCCGCTTGCTCAAGCGCCGGGCAATGATGATATCAAAGACGCGGGGCAGCGTGCCTTCTGTGGCTGTGCCCCCAGCAAAGACATCGGCCGCTACAATACCTGTATGCATCTTTGCGCATATTGCTATGCCAATCAGTCAAAAATGGCCGTAATAAACGGAATGAATGCTGTAGACGTCACCGGCGAACGGCTTTGAGTTCCTCGTGATGCTTGTGACTCCAGCCTCTTCGGGTATGGAGCTGATGTATTCAATAGCCTAAATCAGCGCTTCCTTCATGAGAGGTTATTTTTCGCTCACGTCCGCTCCCGCTTCTCTGCCCGGAGAGGAAAAGGAGATCCCCGGCATTTCAAAAACAGGGGAGAGATTTTCAAGATTGGGCGCCCGTTTGCCGTCAAGGCATTGGTCAAGGGTCATGTTGGACAGGCCCAGAGTCTTCACCGCCCGGCTTGTTATTCCGCCATGCTCCTTATCCACATAGTTCTGGAGGATAGCTCGAGCCTCTTCCGCCAAGTTTTTCATATGAGTAACCTGCACAGCGCTATGAAGGTTATCAAGTTGCTGTTTGAGTATATTCTTCCCTGTCTTTCTCCAGGCTATCGAGTGAAATGGGAAGCGTAACAATGCCGCGGCCTGCTCGAAACGTGTTTCGTTCAGTCTTTTTCCTCCGGCTCCCCGTTGCTCATGGTGATGGTGTTGCGGCCGGATTTTTTGGAACGGTACAAGGCCTGATCCGCCAGGGTCAGAAGCTCTTGTATAGAGAGCTTTTCCCCTGGCATGCGGCAGGCGACCCCGATACTGACGGTAATAATGCCGGTTGGCGAGCTCGGATGCGGCAGACCCAGGCTCCGCACGCTGTCCATGACGCGGCGTGCCACGGTCAGGGCCGCAGCGCGATCCGCGTTAAGCAGCAGGGCGGTGAACTCTTCACCGCCATACCGGAAGGCCATATCCGAGGAACGCAGCATGGCGTTTTTCATCGCTCCGGCCACGGCCTTGAGCGCAATGTCGCCCTGCTGATGGCCGAAAATGTCATTATAGCTCTTGAAGAGATCCAGATCGAGCATGAGCAGACCCAGCGGCGTGCCCGGCATGTCCGAAGCCAGAACCGTTTCCAGCGCCCGTCGGTTGCCGATGCCGGTCAACGCGTCACGCAAGCTCAGATCGGCGTACTGGTCACGCTCGCGTTCAAGGCGCCCGGAACGGGCGTTCAGCTCCTCCATATAAACGGTGAGGGCAGGCAGGATATCAAGTATGTTCTGGAGTTCCAGAGTGCGCGCCTGGGGAAGAGGGGAAACCCTCCGGCCGGAACGGATGGAGTCCAGCGCGCGGGACGTCATGGCCAGAGGGCGCAGGATGTGACGGTGGATAAGGATGATTGTTCCCGCCAGAGCAAGCAGAAGCATGACTCCGGCGGCGAGGAACAGCCGCTGGATACGGGAGGTTTCTTCTTCTATGTGGTTCATGCTGTGCACGATCTGGGCGGCTTCGGAGGTGGAAGCATAATCGCTCAGCTCGCGCAGCCTGCTGTCAATCTGTTCCCATAGCAGCTTTGATTCGGCGTCGACGTCAATGAGGAACCTTTGGCTTTGTCCGACTTCATGCAAACTTTCCTGAAAACCGCGGCAGTCGGCCAGCAGATCCGCATTCCCTGTCCCGGCGGCATCGGCGCAGAATCCGATCAACGGGGCAAGAGCGTTCTCCATGTCTGCGTATGTCTGCGCCCGGTTTTGCGGAGAGCGGGAGTCAGGGCTGAGACAGGCCCAATGGGCGTGAATACGCTCCGGCAGGATCCCGCTGCGCAGAGCCAGCCGCCCCAGCGCGCCGGAAAGCGCGATTTCCTGATCGAGCAGCCTGCCTTCCGCGTCGCAGAGTTGTGTTTGCAGTTCCAGCAGACGACGGAAGTCCGGCTTCAGGCGTTCCATTACGGCGGAAAATTCCGCCGACTCGCCGAAGACGGATTCAACAATCAGCGCCTGGGCGGTAATGCCGGCATTGCGGGCAGCCAGCCGGTCGCCGGAATAATAGACAAGAGAAATGCTGCGGCGCAGATTTTCGATATTGATCAACAACTGCTGCTTGGCCAGAATACGAGGAAGGTATTTACGCCCTGTAGCGTAAGCCAGTGTTCTTATGCTTTCCAGATCCCGGAACACAAACCAGAAAACCAGCCCGAACAGAGTAAGAATGGGCAGGGCAAGAAACAGCGAAAAGCGGTGAATGCTGATATGACGGAATTTTTTTGCCATGGCGTGATCTTCAGTGAATGCTGAAGGGGAAATAGCGGCGGGCGGCGCGGTCGTATTCGCCGTTCAGCTTGATGTCGCGAATGCCCTGATTGACCGCCTTCAGCAATTCGTGCGCACCCTGCCGCACCCCGATGTGGGCGTCATTGATTTCATCGTTAAGGGGCAGTTCCGTCTCCTGCATGATAAAGGCCGCTCCCCGTGTTTCCCGCAGAAATTCATAGCCCGGCAGTCCGTCGGAAATGACAAGGTCAAGCCTGCCCGCGCACAGCGCATCCAGCATCTCGTCGTAGTCCCGGAACAGGACGATTTCCGTCGTGTCCTTCCACAGTCTTTCGGCAATGACGGCCTGCAGCGTGCCGCTCTGCGCGCCAAGCCGTTTGTCCTTCATCCAGTCCGGGCTTGCTTGAATGCCCGGCAGGCCGATATAAATGGTGCGCGAATGGTAGTAGCTTTCGCTGAAGTCCATGTACGCGCGGCGTTCTTCATTCACGCCGAGGCCTGCGATGATCAGGTCAAGCTTTCCTTCCCGCATGGCGTTCAGCAGTTCCTCAAAGGGCAGAGGGAGAATTTCGCAAGGGCTTTCCATGGCTTGGCACAGGGCTTTCGCAACAGCGGGATCAAAACCGGACTGCCGGCCGTTTTCATCCGGGAAGGAGAATGGCGGGTAATCATTTTCCACTCCGACGCGCAGGGGCGCGCCTTGCGCTTCCGCAGAGGAAGGCGCGGGGAAGCAGACGGCCGACATGAGGCATAGCGCCAGCGTCATCATGCGCGGCCGTCGTAAAACGGGAAACCGGAACATAAGGCACCTCAAAAAGACTTATGACGAAAAAGACTATAGCTATGTTTCCGCCCGGTAACAAGAAAAATCCCGGCAGGCGCGGAATCTGCCGGGAAAGAGGCGCTCAAGGAAAGTCGGCCCGGAAGCTTCACGCGTGATTGATGCGCGCGGTAAGTTCGCCCAGGTTCGCGTCAACACGGTGCCCGAAGTGCAGCCCCACCTGCCTGCCGTCCACCCAGACAATCTGGGCCATGCAGTGTTTCAGAACCTTGTCCAGCGGGGGAAGGAGCGCGTCAATATGAACGCTGTGTCCTTCCGTATAGGGGAAGGACGCAGCCTCAAAGCGCATGCGCAACCCGGAAGAACTTATGTCGAGCAGAAGTCCCGAAATACTGGTGCCTTTTTCACCTGAAACCTTCACCTCATAGGGTTCGGTGACGGCAAAGCGCTCGTCCATGCGGCGTTCACTGCGCATGGCGGCAATCAGATCGCGCAGGGCGTCGGAGAGACTGCGCAGTTCCGAGGCGTGCCCGGCGGACTGTTCCATGTTTTCGGTGGTCAGGTGCGCCTGCTGGCTGAAATTCTCCATCATGTGCATCACATCTTCACTGACGTGCGACTGCCGGGCCGTTTCCTCCGCAATGCGGGCGATATCGTCCACAGACTGCCCTATGACGCTCTGGATATGGTTCAGACTTGAGCCGGAGGAGTCGGCAAGCTCCGTCGCCCTGCGCGTCAGTTTCACGGCCTCGTCCGTCGCGTTTATGCTGGAGCGCACACTGCCCTGAATGGCGGAAACGGAGCCGGTTACCTCCTCTGTGGCCCGCATGGTCTTTTCCGCCAGTTTGCGCACTTCGTCGGCCACCACGGCAAACCCTCTGCCCGCGTCTCCGGCCCGCGCCGCTTCAATGGCCGCGTTCAGGGCCAGCAGATTGGTCTGATCGGCCACATCCTTAATCAGCCCCAGAATCTTTTCAATATCCGCGGCATGGACATCCAGTTCCTTCATGCGGGCGGCGACCTGGGCAGTCTGATCCGTCACCTGGCCGATGCAGGCGATGGTCTGGCGCACCACGTCCGTACCCTGTTCCGCTTCCCGCTGGGCGCCCCGCGATTTCTCCATGCTCAGCCCGACCTGTTCCGCCATGCCCCGCATGGCGTCGCTCATGTCACGGATGGTTGATACCGCGCATGTGGCGTCATGATCCTGCTCTTCCGCCATCTTCTGGGTGGTTTTCAACTGATCGAACAGTTTTTCAAAGGCCGCGGTCTGAGTCTGGGAGATATCCTGTGCCTGATTGGCCGACAGGAATATCCGATCGTTGAGGTGCGCGATGCGATCGCGCTGCTCGTACATTTCGCTGAGATCGTTATGCAGGGTGAACGCTCCCACCATGTGTCCGTCAAGATCCAGCAGCGGGGAGGCGTCCATAACCAGGTGTTTTTTCTGCCCGGCAAAATTGCTCCGGGTGACCGCGTAGTTGGTGACCGCCTTCCCTTCGGACAGAATCCGGGAGAAAAGCGTCGGGCGCGCGGCGTCGTCATAGAAAAACTTTCCTGCGCTCATGCCGACATAGTCTTCCGGATTTCCCTTCCTGCCCCAGCAGACGAGCATTTCGCGGTTCACATAGGTCAGGCGCTCCTCCAGATCGCAGGCGGCGAAGGGGATGGTCATGCCGCGCATGATGCCCTGGGAGACTCCGAGTTTTTCCTTGACCACGCCGGTCATGATATTAAAGGCGGAGGCCAGCTGACCGACTTCATCCTTCTGGTCTATGTCCACGGTCATGAAATCGCCGTCCGCAACGCGGCGGGCGGCTGAGGTCAGCCTGCCGAGGGGGCCGCAGATGCGGCGAACCAGCTGAACGGCGATGGTCAGCCCGGCAAGAAGGAAGAAGAGGGAAGCGCCGACGGCCATTCTGGTGATATCGGCGAGCTTTCCTTCCAGTCTGGCGACAATGCCGCTCTGCACTCCGCGCGTGAGTGCAAGCGCATTGCCGAGCACTTCTCTCACTTCCGTCAGAAGGGGGAGGCTTACGGTTCTGAAGTGTTCCCGCGCGGCGGCGCTTTCTCCCTTTTCCATCTCTGTGCGGATGACGCCGGCGCTCTGGTGCAGGGCGAGATGTTTCTGATCCAGAGCGGCGAACAGCGGACGCAGGCCCGGCACATCCTGTTCCAGCGCCGTGCGGTTCGGGCCGTAAAACCATGTGCCGAACGCGCACCGGCGACCGTCAAGAGCCGCCTCAAGGGGAGTGCGGCCCTCGTTCATGACGTAGTCCTGCACGCTCAGTGCCCATTGCAGGTGGCTGACCTCGGCGCTCAGCAGTTCCGTGTCGTTACGCGGTTTGCTCAGCAGCTTGGCGTCTTCGCCCACATCATAGAGGAAGCTCAGGATCACGGCCATAATGGAGATGAAAAAGGCAATGCCGATTCCAAAAACGGCATACAGTTTTTTTCTGACGGCGATATCGCTCCAGCGCATACAAATACCTCGTGTTTCGCGTTCCGGCGATGCTGTTGGCAGGGGACGGCGGGCACGGAACATGCCCGGTCGCCCCTGGAAATTCCGGCCTGTGCGTGAAAAATGCCGGAATACTTCGGCCCGGAAGTATTCCGGAGGAGTGCCCGTCCCCCTGCCTCTGATATTTATTCGGAAAAATTATTACCTTTCTCCAAAGATTTTTCAATACGGTTTTGGTGAGGGCTTCCGGGTACCGTATCACTTTTCGGAGGCATTGGCGTCCTCTTTGGCTGTGCTGTGGAATGGAGTTGAAACCATCCTGCTCCTGATTTTCGGGGCTGCTGACTTTGCCGGCAGCCTCGCGGCAACGGAGGGTGCCGTCCATGCCGGAGCAAAGGCACAGGTAACGCTCTTCCACTCCAGAGCCTCTTTTTTTGCTTGCCAGGCGGGGCGGAGGACTGGCACAAAGAACGGGCCGCCCGCAAGGGGCGGACGGCTTTTTTTCTGTGAGGTCATATCGTGAGCAAGATCGCGGTTTCCATTCTGGGCATTGACTGCCCCGGCGTCGTTTATCTGGTTTCCAGCACCTTGTCCGCTCTACAGTGCAATATGGAGGAGATCAGCCAGACCATTCTCAAAGGTCAGTTCGCGGCCATTTTCATTGCGGAGAAGCCGGACGCGCTGACGGAAGACAAGGTGCACAGCGAACTTGTCAAGGCCATAGACGCGCGGGACATGAGCCTGTCCGTCATTGTGCGCTCGCTGGATGAAAAGGCCGTCTATCATGGTGAGCCCGGCGAACCGTTCGTGATTACCGTGGACGGCGAGGACGGCCTGAACGTGGTGGCCTCGTTCACCCGCATTTTCGCCGAAAACAAGGTGAATATCGAAAACATGAAGGCGCTCATGCCGGATATGCCCGAAGATCAGCCCGACACGAGGCGGCGCGCCCTGCAAGTGTTTGAAATATCTCTTCCTCTGTCCATTGACCGGACGGCTCTGCGGCGTACTCTGGAAGACAAGGCCCGGGATATGGGGCTGCGCGTGAGCATGCAGCACCGAGATATTTTTGAAGCCGTGCATCGCGTCAAATCCATCTGAGACGGACGTCTGATTTTCGGGGCCGCGGTTTCCGCCGCCGGCCCGGATATTTTCTGAACCGGGGGAGTTCCCATGCTTACTGATCGTGAAGTGCTCAGCACTCTTAATATGTTGCGTAATGAACACCTGGATGTGCGCACGGTGACGCTCGGCATCAGCCTGTTCGACTGCGCCGCCCATGATTTTGACGTGTTCGCCTACAAGGTTCGGGCCAAAATTTCCCGCTACGCCGGCAGACTGGTGGAAACCTGCAATGATGTCGCGGACAAGTACGGCATCCCGGTGGTGAACAAGCGCATCAGCGTCAGCCCCATCGGGGTGGTGGGCGCGTCTTTCTCCCGCGAGGAGATGGTCAAGGCCTGCCGTGTGCTGGATGAGGCGGCCAAGAATGCCGGAGTTGACTTCCTCGGCGGGTTCGGCGCCCTGGTGGAGAAGGGCATGACCCCCGGCGAGCGCAATCTCATTGATTCTCTGCCCGAGGCGCTGGCCTGCACCGATCGCATCTGTTCCTCCATCAATGTGGCGTCCTCCCGTTCCGGCATCAATATGGACGCTGTCGCCCTGATGGGGCAGCGCATTCTTGACGTGGCGGAAGCCACGCGCGACCGGGACGGCATCGGCTGCGCCAAACTGGTGGTGTTTGCCAATATTCCGCAGGATGTGCCGTTCATGGCCGGAGCCTATCTGGGGGTAGGAGAGCCGGATGTGGTGATCAACGTGGGCGTTTCCGGCCCCGGGGTGGTGAAAAAGGCCATCGACCGCGCCATGGCTGCGGGGAAGGCGGACGGCGGCATTACCCTCGGAGAGGTGGCGGAAGTCATCAAGCGTACTGCGTACAAGGTCACGCGCGTGGGCGAGATCATCGGCAAGGAAGTGGCGGATCGCCTCGGTCTGCCCTTTGGCGTGGCCGACCTTTCCCTTGCCCCCACTCCCGCCGTGGGCGATTCGGTGGGGGAAATTTTTCAGAGCGTGGGGCTTTCTTCCATCGGCGCGCCCGGTTCCACCGCCGTACTGGCCATGCTCAACGATGCGGTGAAGAAGGGAGGGGCGTTCGCCTCCTCCCATGTGGGAGGGCTTTCCGGCGCGTTCATTCCTGTTTCTGAGGATTCCAGCATCGAGGCGGCCACCCGATCCGGCGCGCTCAGTCTGGAGAAGCTCGAGGCCATGACCAGCGTCTGTTCCGTGGGGCTGGACATGATCGCCATCCCCGGCGATACGCCCGCCGCGACCATTTCGGGCATGATTGCGGATGAAATGGCCATCGGCATGATCAACAGCAAAACCACCGCCGTGCGCGTCATTCCGGTTCCGGGCAAAGGCGTGGGCGATTCGGCGTGTTTCGGCGGGCTGCTCGGAGAGGCGGCGATTATCGCTGTTCCTGGTGGTGACGCTTCTTCCTTTATTAAATTGGGCGGCCGTATCCCTGCCCCCATTCACAGTTTGAAAAACTGAGGTGATCTCCCTGCGGCGCGGCAATGCTCCACGCCTCTTGGGCCTCCGGCGGAACTGTACCGGAGTGTTTGATTGGGCTCTGTTCCAGAAGAGGGTTGAACCAATCCCTGACCGCCGGAGGCGCGAGCGCATGGTCATGCTGTCGCGATCCGTAAGGCTCCTTCGTCGCCTCACAAATGCCGCTCGCCCGTGTGGAATACGGGCTGTGTTTGCGGCAGCGGATGTCGCTGAAATCTTCACCCTCCTCGTAGCCTGATACGCCCTTTCATCAGGCGTTTTTTTCCGTAAGCGTCTTGGCAACCTTCAGCAATAATGCCCGCAACTGCTCTATGTCAGCTTGCTGAGTTTTTTCAGCCGTGCTCAACAGCAGACGCATGGTGCGCACTTCTTCGCGCAGGGCTGTGATTTCCCGATCCGTGGCGTCCGCTCTGGCCGCAAGCTGGGAGTTTTTTTCCCTGTTTTCGGCCGCCAGTAATTCCATCGCTTCGTCAATGCGATCCATGAGGGCGTTTTGGATGCTTCTGGCGCGGAGATACAGGTCAGGGCGTGTCACCGGGGCGCTTTCCATCCATTCGCTCGGAAGATTATCGGGGGGTAGCAACTGGGCAAAACGTCCGTGAATACTGTTTGCCCCCCAATCGTACTCTTTGTCCGCCGTGTTTGCCGGAAATCCGGTGGGTATATTGCCCCGTTCCGAGCCGGGCGTGTTTCCGCTGGAAATTTGGACGGAAACGGAGGGGAGTGTGCGGGGAAAACGCCCGGCCAGGGCGCATTCCAGCGCCTCACTGCTGCGCAGTCGCGGGAGCTGCTTGCGGATATAGGAAAGAACTTCAAGACAGGCGAAGGCATAGCGGCGTTTCCGTCCTTCGCCTGTGGAAGGAAGAAAGTCGGCAAAGCGGGTGCAATAAAAACGCATGGTGGATTCCGGCACATCGAAATATCGGGCCAGCTCCGCCTTACTGTAAAATGCGGCGACGTTTTTTTCGGGCATAGGCGCGTCTCCGGTGAAAGATTCGTTTCAGAGTATTCGTAATGGAAGAATGAGGCAAGCGCGATGGTGTGTCATCATGAGAGAATGAGGCTGCTGACAACGGTCAGCAGTCCCGAAAATTGCAAGCAGACCGAAGGCTGATTTCCCTCAGCCGCGCAGCGGCTCAGGGAAACAGACAGCAACGCGGCGAGTATTTTCGTGCCCTTCCGTCAAGCCGCTTTGGCGGCCTGGACGGCGCAAACGCCGCGAAGCGGGTTTTGTCATCAGTCTGAAAATACGCCGCTCTTTGCTGAATGGCGTGATATTGGGCCGGCCTCAAAGCTCGCCAACGCTCGCGCCACCGGCGGTCAAGCATAGTTTCACCACTATTCTGGAACAAAGCCAAAAAAATAAGTATTGTAAAATCACGGAGCTAACGTTCAGAGAGTCCGGCGCTGCCCGGGAAGGGGGGCAGGAAGGCTTGTCTTTTAGAAATAATATGCATATTATGAACTATAACTTTTACCGGAGACGTTTCATGGCCCCTGTATTTTCTGCGGTATCCTCTCTTTCGCAGGAACTGAGTTCCCCCCCGCTCGAGTTGCAGCTTTTGCCTGACGATGAGCTTCTCAATCTGTGGGAACAGACGCAGAAGGCCGTATGGGCGATGGAAGACAACGGATGGGATGCCAATCCCGCACAGCATTACGGACAAATTGTCCTTTGGGAAATGCAGCGTCGTGTGACCGTTTCCTGCTCCGGCTTCACTCTCTTTGGAGAACATTCCTTTTGCCGACCAGAAGGCGAAGTCTTGCCTCATGTCATGACCATTCCCCTCGCCTGAGGCGTGATTCGGTCTTTTGGCATCTCCTGCCATCCTCGTTTTTTTGTTTTTGCGCTTCATGCGTATCTCTGGTGCTGTTTGCCCTAGGAAGCTTTTGCAATGGCAGATTCCGCCGGAGTCGTTTTGGATGGATATTTGATTACGATTCTTTTGCGGTTCCTGTCCCCTGGCGGGAAGTGAGTCTGCGGGGCTTTCTGCCTGTATGGAGAGAGCGGCCGGCGGGACCGGAGCGGGTATAGGCGTGTAGCCTGAACAGGTTTTCAATGCACACGTTTGTCTGCAAGAGAGTGGACTTTGGGAGCAGATATGTCTTTTTTTGAACATGGCGGTGAGCTGACGTTGAGCGCTGTTTGTCGTTTTCATCCGCATGACAGATATGCAAAAAAAACAGGCAGATCCCCTGTGCTGGGGGGTGTTTGCCCGGATTTGCGTCTGTTCGTTGCCGTCGGGACAAAAGGTCTGGAGTTCATGACGGTAACGCAGAATCTGAATTGTGGTTATGCTCGTTCCGGGAGCCGGTTGGCCTTGTTAACGGCTTTAGTCCCCATTCCTTCGGTGCCATATTAAAAGATAGTGGTTTGCTCTGTGTCAGCATGCGATGAAAGCGTGGAAGGCGCGCTCGAACTTGGCTGAAAATGAGGGAATACGCTGAAAAATGTGTCAAAAGGTATAAAAACATATGTCTTGCTGGAATAATTTATTGGGAACCTCATAACTATAGTTATATTTGGCCCGTTGAAATTTTGTCTCGATGAAGACAAAATTTTACAGAAGTACATATGTTTTTAGTTTTGAATAACCTGAACCCTGCTCAAAAAAATCTATGTAATGATTTAGTTATAATAGACGCAGGGTATGAGTTGGGTTATATCTGGTCTTACGAAAAGGGTTGACGTCCTGTGACAAATATCTATATAGATAATTCTCACAGGGAGCATGTGGGATGAGGTCGAACTTTGGACCATGAACTTGTTCCCGACTCGTTTCGCATCCTTCTCACGAGAGGTTCCCTGCCGCCGGGAAATTTTTAGGCCGCAGAGAGGAACCCGTGGCAGAAGAGCATGGGGCCGCCAGGATCGTTTATCCGGCCGCATGGAAATGTCACCGCAGTGACAGCCGACGCCCCATGACAAGGCGTTTTCTCCAATATGTTGAAGTGGACAGATCGTCCACGCGCACCTTGCTGCGCGAATTGGGGCTGTGAATAAAACGCCCGCTACCGACATAGATGCCTGTGTGCAGGCCGTTCGGAGCGTTTTTCGTACGGAATACAACGATGTCTCCCGGTTGGAGACTATTAATTGCCACTTTGGAACCGACTTTGGCCTGGCTGCTGGTAACGCGAGGTACGGAGATCCCGTTTTGCCGGAATGACCAGTAAATCAGGCCGGAACAGTCAAATCCACCACGGGGAGAATCTCCTCCGAGGCGATACGGTTTTCCCAATTGCGTGGAGGCCGTACGTACAACGTTCATCCCGATCCGGGAAGACGTGAGGCCCGAGCTTTCGGAAGAGAGGTTTCCATAGCGTTTGGAGGCGCATCCCGTGATAGTGAGCAGGCATATGGCCAGCAAGCTGCAGAGGGTAAGCTGCATGATGTGATTGGTGGTTTTCTTCATGTTGTGGGGTGTCCGGTAATATGACATGCTGGAGTGTTTATACCGCCGCATGCAGGCTCTCGGTAAAGAGGGTTATCGGAAACTGTTTTGGGAACCCTAACATGTTTAAAGAAAAAGGAATAGAAAAAAATGGTATTATAAAAACTGTTTAGAGTTTTTATAGAGGCTTGGCAGAGTGTGTTAAAA
>OFFZ01001545.1_pt1 | contig 12757 bp, 6 predicted proteins | sample 1521631 | NCBI WGS metagenome assembly OFFZ01 (sample SAMEA3504102, study PRJEB24116) | mouse gut metagenome | biome: mouse gut; feature: mouse-associated habitat; material: faeces | place: Denmark | collected 2011 | reverse complement strand
ATTTTATGTGCATCTTTATTAATACCTTAACTGATATTCGTGAATAATAATAATAATATATTTATAGTCTCATTGATTGTGCTGTTGTGCGATTTTGTTTCGTATGCGCAACTTTCCAGCAATTTTGTTGAAGTGCACAGCTATTCGATAGGTCAGGGTCTGTCGCAGAAGATGATACAGAACATGGTGCAGGACGAAGACCGTTTCATATGGATTGCCACATGGAACGGCCTGGAAAAATTTGACGGCTATACATTCCGTAATTTCAAGACTTATCCTACCGATTCTGTGCGGTTGCAACATAACAGAATAGTCAATGTGGCTACCGGACCTAAGAATGGACTGTGGTGTGAGACATTCGATTCCAGGCTTTATGTGTTCGACAAGGTTAACGAGAGGTTTGTCGATCCGTTTTCCTTGCATCCCGGTATAAAGGCCTGCGAAGAGGTAAAACAGACATTCTATCTGGATAACGGTGTGGTATGGATGTCAGCCCGCGATGGTTCTCTATGGAGATTGGAGGGTGATAGGTATCGTGAGAATGGTGCGTTGAAATATTTCCAGCCCACACGTCCGGAGAGGGGTGAAACAATATATGGGATATATACTGACGGCAATGGCGGTGAATGGGTGTTGAGCAACCACGGCTACTGGGTGCACGGCAGGCAAGATATTTCGGGGTTTCGTGAGTTTGTGCAGGCATCGGCAATCAGCGGCGGTCTGCTGCTGATTGATTCTGATGGGAAAATGGCTGCATACTCTGCCGGAGACGGTTCACTCAAGGATGTATTGCCGGGGCTTAGCGTGCGGACCGACATACGGCCATTCCTTCTTAGTGACGGTAAGATAATTATAGGCACTGAGGATGGTTTGGTAGCATTATTGGATCTAATGAGCAGTACTGTAAAAACGGTGGCTCTTCCAGGAAGAGAGATCATCACTGAATATTATGAACAGAAGCCGGATGGCAAAAACGGACATGTGTTATGGATGCTCACACGGTCAGATGTCCTGAGGCTTGATCTGTCGCAAATGATATGTGAAAGGTTGGATAAGCCTTACACCGATTCATCAGAGAGCCTGGATATGGAGTTCATTCATGAGGATGGTAACGGTGATATATGGGTCTATCCCCACAATGGGCATCTGTGTCATTACAATACATCCGTTCGCCGACTTGAGCGGGCTTGCATTCTTACTGAGAACGGACGTGTTGTCACCCCTGACATTTCATCGTTCCTTTTCGATGATCGCCGGAACATATGGGGCAGGACCCCTCTGGGTATTCAGAAGTTTTCATTTTCAGTAGGCGGAAGTGCCACTGTGATCGGGAATCCCGGGGAATATCGAGGACTGTTTATTGACAGTCGCGGCAACCTGTGGGCTACATGCAAGGAAAAGTCGGTGTCGATATTTGACCGTAATTATAATTATATAGGTAATCTTACTCCTTCGGGTAATGTTGTCAGCAGTCCGGATATGAAATTCGGGGCTTCGGTCTATACTATGATGGAGGATTCAAAGGGGCGTATATGGCTGGGTGCCAAGGGTGACGGTATCTATGTCGCTACTCCGCAAAAAATATCACCCAATAATGTGGATAGTTATAGGATAGATCATTACACACGACGGCTGGATGACTTGGAGTCTCTGAGTGATTCGGGAGTATATTCTATTTTCGAGGATAAGAAAGGGAGGGTATGGATAGGCACGTACGGTGGCGGTCTTAATCTCCTTGACGAGGGTAAGGACGGGTCTATGAGGTTCATACATGCCCGCAACGGAGGTCTGCCTACCTATCCTATAGTGTCATGCGATAAGGTAAGGTATGTCACAGCCAACTCGGATGGGGACATTATGCTGTGTACCACAGGTGGATTCGTTACATTTGACAGTGATTTCACATCGCCACGCGACATACGTTTCTACCGTAATTGGAGTGATATCACCCGCGATTCTACTCTGAGCGATAGTGATGTGTTTTATGCCTATGAGGACAGCCGCCATGATATATACCTGACTACGATGGCGGGAGGCATATGTAAGCTTGAAAGCGGGAGCGTGTTGGGCAACAATCTTAGGTTCAGTTATATAAACAAGCAGAACGGATTGCCCTCCGATATGGCTTACTCCATACGTGAGGACAGGAACGGATATCTGTGGATGGCTCTTGAAACGGCACTGTGCAGATATGATCCCAAGGATCATTCCATAGTCACGTATGACCGCTATGACTTTCATATACCGTTTGTTACCACTGAGGTGCCGTTTGTAATAGATGCTGATGGCAGGGCTACGCTGGCTCTGGTCAACGGATTGTTGAGTCTGGATCTGGAAAATCTTAAAAAGAGTGATTATATTCCGGAGATACGTTTCTATGACGCCGAGGTCAACACTGACGGAGGCGGTATCATGAGGGTCCCTGTAAAGGATGGTGTGCTTGTGCTGCGTCCCGACCAGCGTAATGCTGCTATTTCGTTTGCCGCCCTTGATTATGGGAATACCGAGAATATCTCATATTCCTATCGTCTGAGGGGGCTTAATGACAATTGGATAGACAACGGACATTCCAATAAGGCTTCATTCTATTCTCTTCCTGCCGGCGATTACGAGCTTGAGGTGAAATCAACCAATTGCGAGGGTGCGTGGAATGACCGTGTTTACAGTATGAGGATCCGTGTTGAGCCTACATTTGTAGAGACTGTGTGGGCAAAGCTGCTGTATATATTTGCTTTTATAGCTGTGGGGCTTGCCATATGGTTTGTTTCGGTATATATTCTCCGGCTACAGCGTCGCATCAACATGGAGCAGGAGCTAACCCGCCTGAAGCTGAGGTTTTTCACAGATGTGTCACATGAGTTGCGCACACCTCTGACCCTGATAGTCAATCCTGTCGACGAGGTGTTGTCCGATTCGTCACTTTCGCCTGTATCTCGTGACTATATGATGATGGTAAAGAGCAACACTGACCGTATGTTGCGCCTTATAAACCAGTTTCTTGATATACGCAGGATTCAGAACAGCAAGATGAAAGTATATCTTGAGATGGTCGACATTGTACCGTTGTTCCACCGCATACATAGGGATTTCAGTGGATTGGCACACCAGAAGGGCATCAGCTTTTCATTGTCGTGCCATACTGAGGAATGCAAGATATATACTGATGTCGACAAGCTTGAGAAGATTCTGTTCAATCTGCTTTCCAATGCGTTCAAATTTACTCCGGATGGGAAAAATGTGGCATTCGGGCTGACTATGGACGGTAATGCAATTAAAATAACAGTCAGTGATGAAGGGCAGGGCATGGACGAGGGTCAGAAATCCAGGCTCTTCAACAGGTTCGAGACACTTGGAAGGAAGGTCAAGGGGCCTTCGAGCGGAATAGGACTGTCGTTGGTCAGGGAGCTTGTGTCGTTGCTTCACGGACGCATTTCAGTGAGCAGCGAGATTGACCGAGGCAGTGTTTTTTCTGTGATACTGCCTATCGGTTATGAGTCATACTGCAACGATACAAATGTGGAGCTGATACTCAATGATGGCAATACGAGAGAGATCGCTACCACTGTTGTTGATTCTGATCACACTGACAGGACATCTGGCGATGATTTCAGGATACTTGTTGTGGAGGACAATGACGAGTTACGCTGTATGCTGTGCCGTATGCTCGCCGACGGCTACAGTGTAGTAGAGGCTTGTGACGGACAGGAGGCTATCGATAAGATGGATGAGTTGCTTCCAGATATGATAATAAGCGACATAATGATGCCTCGGGTTGATGGTCTTGAACTCCTGGAGCGAGTGAGGTCGGACAGTGCTCGTTCCCATATCCCGTTTGTACTGCTCTCGGCAAAGTCATCTGTTGCCGAGCGCATAGAGGGGCTGGAATGTGGTGCTGACGATTATCTCACCAAGCCGTTCAGCGCGTCATATCTGAAAGCGCGCATCAGGTCACTGATACGTCAGCGCACACGGCTTAAGGATTGTCTTGTGGCTGGAAATCCGGTGCGGAATGTTGCTGAAAAAGTAGCGGAAGGGGATGATTTGCCGATGCTGACCGGATTTGACACAGAGTTTGTCGGCCGTTTGTCAGACTATATCGAGCGTGAGTCATCACGCCCGGAGCTTACGATAGATGAGATTGCATCGTCAATGAATATGGGACGGACGGTATTCAACCGCAAAGTGAAGTCTCTGTTCAATGTAACTCCGGTTGAACTGCTTTCTGCGATGCGTCTTAAAAGAGCCGAGTCGCTTCTTTGTTCTGGAGATCTGACCGTAGCTGAGGTATCGTATCGCTGTGGCTTCACCTCTCCGCAATATTTCAATCGAGTGTTCAAGTCGCACTATGGCTGCACGCCTTCGGAATGGCGCGTGAACTCTTGCAAAGCATCTGTTGTAGGGCAGCAAGCGTGATTGTAAAAATTCTCATTAAGATTGCACTTTTTTGCACCGATCATGGGTGTGAGAAAAAGTGCAATCATTTAATTAAAAAGTTTAATCGCTGGTATATAGATAATTGGTAATTTCGGGCATTAAAAGTTTAATTTAGTTTCAGTACTGAAATTTAATGTCCATGAATCTATCTGCAAGTATATCCTCATCGTTGGCGGCTGTAGCATTATTGATGCTGTGTGGCTGTGCCGAGGAATCGTTGACCAATCCGTTTCATGCAGTTGTTGCCCAGGATGGGAGTGGTGACTTCCTTACAGTTCAGGAAGCTGTTAATGCCGCGCCCGACAGCCTCACCTCGCCATATCTCATCTTTATAAAGAATGGCTCTTACGAGGAGAATGTCGTGGTGCCTGAATCGAAACCTTACATTCATCTGATAGGTCAGGACAAGGAGCAGACCATCATACATTACAAGCTTAATGTCGGTTCCGAACCGGAGAATAAGGATGAGGAGTATTGGAAATATTCTGTGCACAACCCCGAATCTCCTGCCCATCCGTTCGAGGAGTCAGGCTCGGTGGTATTGGTGAAGGCTCCATACTTCTATACTGAAAACATATCGTATGTGAACGATTACGGTGTGTCGGCTCAGACAGGTCCTCAGGCATTGGCTATGAAAACCAGGGCTGACTGTGCGGCGTTCAATAACTGCATATTCCGATCGTTTCAGGACACATGGATGACTTCAACCAAGGATGAACACCGTCATTATGTGAACAACTGTTGGATAGAGGGTGCTGTTGACTATCTGTATGGAGGGGGTGATGTGTTGGTGGAGAACACAACATTCTATAATGTCCGCAGTGGCTCGGTTATTGTGGCACCATGCCATACCAAAGCGAAATATGGCTATGTGATGCGCAATTGCGTGGTTGACGGCAACAATGCGGCTGCTGACGGCACTACTCTTTTGGGGCGGCCCTGGCACAACAGTCCGCAAGCACGTTTCGTGAACACTGTGATGCGTATTCCTGTGGCTCCTGAGGGGTGGACCAATATGGGGGCGATTCCAGGTATTTTTGCCGAATTCGGCAGTAGGGATTCTCTCGGACGGCCCATTGACCTTTCTTCACGTAAGACAATATATAACTACACATCCCGTGAGGGTGAGAATATAACAGGAGAATCACGAACATCCATTACCGAGAATGAGGCTTCCGCGCTGACATATGCCAATATGATTCCCGGTGAGGATGGATGGGACCCCAGAGGTATGATGTCGAAGCTTCCTGTACCTGCCAATATCAGAGTAGATGATGTGACTGTAAGTTGGGATGCAGTCAATGATGCCCGCGGTTATATCGTGTATGACGGAGATGAGGTGGCAGGGTTTACTACAGGTAACCGCTGCACATTGAGCCGGGTCCCGGAGGGTGGTGTGAAAGTGCAGGCGGTCAATGCCTACGGCTCACTCGGGAACGTGTAGAAATGAAAATATAATAAGTTAATTCCCTTATTCTAATAACCACTTATAGTATGAGAACCAATCAAAAAACTTTTATCCGACTGTTTTGCTTGGTCATGGCTATGCTGTTTTCCAGGGCTGTCTATGCCCAGGTCAGCACAGTGACAGGCACAGTGACCGATCCGCAGCAAGAACCGCTCACTGGGGTCGTTGTAACTGAAAAAGGCAATCCTGCCAACGGTGTCATCACTGACATTGATGGAAAATACTCAATTAAAGTGCCGGCGCAAGGTACGCTTGTGTTCACCTATACCGGTTTTACAGGTCAGGACATAGATGTGGCAGGTCGTTCACTTATTGATGTTACAATGAGTGAAGATCTTCAGAGTCTTGAGGAGGTAGTTGTGATCGGTTATGGCACAATGAGGCGCAAGGATCTTACAGGAGCGGTGGCTTCTGTAAAAGGAGACGACCTTGTAGCCAATCCTGTATCCAATGTGGCGCAGGCTCTTCAAGGACGTCTTCCTGGTGTCAATGTAGTGTCGCAGGACGGCCGTCCCGGAGCCTCGGTATCGGTGCGTGTGCGCGGAGGCGGCTCAATCACCCAAAGCAATGAGCCTCTTTATGTTGTTGACGGTTTTCCTGTGGGTAATATCGACAACATTGCAGCCTCCGAGATAGAGTCGATAGATGTGCTCAAGGATGCTGCTTCTACAGCTATCTATGGTGCGCGCGGTGCCAACGGTGTAATCCTTGTTACCACCAAGGGTGGACAGGAAGGAAAGGCAAAAGTCACTTATGAAGGCTATGTGCAGTTCAAGAATGTCGCTAAAAAACAGGATGTTCTCTCAGCCCAGGAGTATGTGCTTGATAACTGGAGCTACGCTACCACTCGTGGCTCAGGTCCTAAGGAGGCTGTTGAAAAATACTTCGGTCTCGGATCGAAATATGGTAACCACTATGCTGAATATGCCAATGTCGCTGCCCATCAGTATGACAATGACATCCTGCGCACAGGATTCTCTCACAATCATAACCTGAATATCACCGGTGGATCGGAGAATACCAGGATGGCGTTCAACATCGGTTATATCGATGACGAAGGTATCCGCATCAATTCCGACTACGACCGTTTCACCACCTCTCTCAAGATCCAGCAGAAATTATTCAGCAACCTCACATTCAATGCCGAGGCTCGCTATGATGAATCTACACTCAACGGCGCCGGAGCCCGTTACACCTCAGGGGCTTATCATTATAAGCCTATAGACAATCCCCTCGGAGGGGTATCGGCTTCCGAGATTTCAGGTCTTGGTTTCGGTATAAAGAACATTGATGACTCACATAATCCTGTTGAGCTGATAAATGATATAACAAGCGAGACTTTCTATCGCAATTTCCGTGGCAACGCAGCTCTGACATGGGAGATTATCTCCGGACTTACAGCCCGCTCGGAAATAGCTATGACACGCGGCTCATCCAGGAACACTTACTATGAGAACGGATACACCAATGGTGACAAACGTGCCAATATCTCACGTGGGACATCCAAGGGGCTTCGTTGGGTCACCACAGCCAATTATATGTTTGATGTGAAGGATATCCATTCATTCAATATTCTTGCCGGTTACGAGCTTCTCAGAAGCGAGAACGAATCGATGTATGCTGAAGGCCGCGGATTCCCTGACACGTTTGACTATGATCACGCTATTGCAATGATGCACACAGCTACTTACAATAGCTCGTTCTACAATACGTTCGGAGTTCCTGACCGCACTGTGTCATGGTTCGGACGTTTCAACTACACACTTCTTGACCGTTATCTCTTCACCGCAACATTCCGTGCCGACGGTTCTTCAAAGTTCGCGCCCAACAACCGCTGGGGTTATTTCCCCGCAGTGGCAGCAGGATGGCGCATCTCGGAGGAGAATTTCATGGAGGGTACTCGTGACTGGCTGTCCAATCTTAAATTGCGTCTGTCATGGGGTGAGTCCGGAAGCGACAATATCAATTCCAATCTGTGGCGCGAGACATGGTCAAGTTCTACCAACAACAAGCTTCCTATCAATGGCGAGTTCGGTCCGTTCTATCGTCCTGACGGTCTGAAAGCTAATCCCGATCTTAAATGGGAGACCACTGTGTCACGCAACCTTGGTGTAGACTTCGGTTTCCTCAACAGCCGTATCAACGGTGCTGTGGAAGTGTACTGGAACACTACAAAGGATCTGCTTATGCTCGTTCCGGTTGACAATACTTCCGGATACTCCCATCAGTATCAGAACTTCGGGCAGATTTCCAATCGTGGTGTGGAGATATCAGTCAATGCTGACATCTACCGCAACAAGGATTTCCGCTTCAGTGCAGGTGCCATATACAATTACAACCGCAATAACCTCGACAAGATGCAGAATGCCGACCAGTACATCTACTCCTCCTACTGGGGATCGTCGGCTCAGACTCCAGCTATGGACTGGATGCTTGCAGTGGACCAGCCTATAGGCATTGTCCGCGGTTATATTGCCGACGGATTCTATACGACAGCTGATTTCAATTACTCCGACGGCACATACACACTTAAGGATGGTGTCCCTGATCTGACAAAGGACATCACCGCAACTTATATGCATCCGTTCACTCTCCCCAATGGTCAGGTGGCATTCCCAGGAGCACCCAAATTCAGGGACACGGACGATAACGGAAAGATCGATGCTAAAGATGCTGTGAATCTCGGGGAGGTGCGTCCTCGCCACACAGGCAGCTTCCATCTTGATTTCGGCTACAAGGGATGGGATCTCTCCGCCAACTTCAATTGGACTTACGGAGGCAAGGTCTACAATGCAAATGCCATGATGGATGCTTCTGGAAATGAGTATGATGGTCTCACACGTCAGTATGGTGCATGGCGAGCTGACTGCTATAGGGTTTATGACGTTGACAAATCCGGTGAGCTTTATGCCGTGACCGAGCCTGGAGCTCTCAATGCTCTCAACGCCAATGCCTCCTCCGCACTTCCATATCATCAGAGCGGCATTGTGTCGTCCGAGTTCCTTGAGGATGGTTCATACCTTCGACTCCAGACCCTCACACTTGGATATACATTGCCTCAGCAGCTGACCAGGAAAGCGCATATATCCAATTTCCGTCTTTATGTGACAGCAGGCAATCTCTTTACCATCACAGGTTATAGCGGACTTGATCCTGAAGTCAATACCAATACGGCAGGTACAGTTGGTTTCGGCAGCAATATTCGTAATTTCCCGATGTTCAACATGGATTACGGCACTTACCCTCGTGCCCGCACATGGACCATCGGTGCATCACTGTCATTCTAATCGAATAAACCTTAAACAATAATAATACGATACCATAATATGAACAAGTTTCTAAATATAGCACTCGTTTCAGCTTTTGCACTTTGTGCCACTGGCTGCGAGGACTACCTCGACACCAACTCGCCGAGTATTTCCGACCGCGAGTTTGTATTCTCAAGCGAGGAGTCGGCACGCGGTGCCCTCAATTATGGCTACGAACTGCTTCGTGCCAATCGTAACATCCATTCCGTGGGTATCTATTGGAGCCCTATATGGGGATCTGACATGGAGGGATTGCAGGATGCTTATTCTGATGGTGATACCGGACAGCAGGAGAAGGGGTTCTATCCTACAGGCACTTCGGCTGTCAATATCAACGGTCTGCAAGGATGGGAAGTGTTTGGCGATCTTTATAAGACAATAGGTGTGTGCAATGCGCTTATTGACAGTTTCGAGTCTCTTCCTAATTTTAATGAACTGATGAGCGGCGAGCCAAATTCCCTTTCTGACATCTACGGTCAGTCAGTGGCTCTTCGTGCCACATGCTATTTTGAGCTATGCCGCTATTACGGCGATGTTCCTATGGTGGAGCATGCCGGAGAGAGTGCCAAAGGGATAAAATCACGTTTCGCTATCTATGACTGGTGCGTCAGCAAACTTAAGTATGTTGAACCTCACATGTACAGGGTGGGGGAGAACGGTGTGCGTGCCGATGTGATGAACCGCAATTATGTGCAGGGTCTCATCGGGCGTATAGCTCTTTTCAATTCCGGATATTGTACCCGCCGCACCGATCTTGACGCCGGATTCTATGTTGATGGCGACGGCGAAGTGCTTTCCTTTGATGACCTTTGTGTTGAGGATACCCAGAATAAGGCCGTGTATGGCCGACGTGCCGACTGGCGCAATATTCTTGAAGAGGCTCGTCCTTACCTTGAGGCTTGCGCACAGCAGCCCGGAGGTATTCAGTTCTATCTTTCCGATCCGCGTGGCACGGATTCTCAGGGACGTGTCTACAATTGTCCTTCACAGTATATGTTCAATCAGATGCATAAGGACAATTCGATCGATATAGCTGACGAGAGTGTGTATGAGATACCTTTCATGTACAATGGTGGTGCTGACCGTCCCGGTTATATAGGTCGTGCGGCTCCTCAGGGTGGAAATTACGGTGCTCCGTGTGCGGCTTGCGGACAGAATCGCATACAGCCTCATGTCTATTACGGATGGTTTGATCCGGATGATGCCCGCCGAGACGCTTCATGTTGTGTGACCGGCAGTAATGGCGGTGCGGAAGTGTTGCTGACATTCGACTGCGGAGCCTGGGGCAGCCAGGGTATCACTTGCAACAAGTGGGACTGGAACCGTATGAAGAAACCTGACACCGCTACATATGGCAACTCGGCAATCAATGTAAGCTATATGCGTATGGCTGATGTGTATCTGATGCTTGCTGAGGTGTATGCCGCTCTCGGACAGGACGGTCAGGCAAAGACCTGGCTTCAGAAAGTTCACAACCGTAACTTCCCAGGTGGTGTTGACAGCAAGCTCGATGCCTGGATTGCCGCCTGTGGCAATGAGTTTAAGTCCACAGAATGGAGTGCCATGTACAAGGCTGTTATCAAGGAGCGTGCCTTGGAGTTTGTAGGGGAGGGTGTTCGTCGCTTCGACCTTATCCGCACCGGATTTCTTCCTGAAGCAGCTGTGAACAACCGCCGTGACATGACCAAGGTTCTACAGGATATCCAGAGCAAGGGATATGCCGAGTTTGAAAATGGCAATCAGCTGCCTGCCTATGTATGGGTAAAGACTGTGGATAGCCGTGCTATGAATGGCTATCGCCTTACTGCCGGCACTCCTGCCGGTCAGGAAGATGATCCGGTGCTTTATCCCGGATGGCGTGGTGTGCATGATGATTGGGACGGAGTTCTTGGATCGTTTGGCTACAGCCTCGTCAACAAGACTCTCACCAACGTCGCTATAAAGGGTCTTTTTGAGTATGTCGCTCCGGGGTCCTCTCAGGCTCAGGCTTGGGAAGCGGAAGGATATGTCATGACCAACTGGGGGATCGATCTGATCAAGGATGAGAAGAACTGGGAGACTCACGCCTATAAGGTACTTGCAGGTATTACGGATGCCGATTATCAGGCACGCAAGTCACCTGTCACTGTGCGTCCGTTCAGATATCAGGATCTTCTGAACTCAGGCATGACCAACGGTTATGGTTTCCGTCAGGAATAATAGAACTTGGTGAAATAAGGTTAATATATCAAAATATAAGGTATATTTAGGGAGATATGGGTCCGATGTGATTTCGGACCCATATTTTTGTGTAATATGCTGTGATATACCTGGAATTTTGCTAATTTTGTAAATCAGTAATATAATAGTTGTACCATGAAAAGATTTATTGCATATTTCTCCATTGCCGCATTGGCTTTTGGAGCATCGGCACAGTCTAAAAAGTCGGACGTGCCACACTCTTCCAGATATGAGATCGAGAGGGACATGCCCACATTTCTTGACCGGATACATGAGGAGCTGACCTATCCTCTGGCATGGGGAAACAGTGATATCAAGGACTACTGTGTCTGGAACCGGACAGCAAGGGATAAAGTGATAGAGCTGATGCTCACGCCTCCCAAGCATTCCTCTTCGTGGGCTCCTGAGGTTGTGGCAGAGGAGAAGCGCGACGGTTACACAGCCCAGAAGGTGGCATTCAATCTTACTGACTATTCTCGTGTCGAGGCTTATGTGCTCACTCCCGACGGAGATGGCCCTTTCCCAGCCTTGGTGGCTCTTCATGACCATGGCGGACACTACACTATAGGAAAGGAGAAGATGATACGTCCGTTTGAGGTTGATGCTTGGGTGTACGATGATGCCGACAAGTGGGCCGACAATCTTTATGAGGGTCAGTATCTTGGTGACTATCTTGCGAAGAACGGTTATGTGGTTATTTCTGTGGATGCCCTGTTCTGGGGTGACCGTGGGCGCAAGGAGGGCCCTGACGGGAGCAAGCATGCCAATATTGCAGGTAATTTCCAGATGCTCGGACGCAACATGAGTGCGTGGATGAACTTTGAGGATATGTACACCGCCGAGTTCCTTGCCACTCTTCCTAAGGTGGACCCTGAGAGGATAGGTTGCATAGGTTTGTCCATGGGTGCGTATCGTTCCTGGATGCTTGCAGCCCTTTCGCCAATCATTAAAGCCGGTGTGGCTGTGTGCTGGATGACTACTACCGACATCCAGCTGTCCTGGGAGTATGGCAGGGAGAAGGGGATAGACATGGAGAGTATCATCTTTGGCATTAAGGAGGCAGAGGGCCATGAGGAAAGGGAAGAAACGGATGATGACAAGGGCAGTGCCGGAAAAGAGAAGGGGTGAGAGGGACGGCGCACAGCAGAGGTTCCTTTCGGAATGTTCCATCCGGGCCATGGAAGGCGAGGGGAACGAGCGAAAGTTTATCTTAAGCTTTTCATCGGAGGAGCCTTATGACCGGTGGTTCGGGACGGAGATCCTTTCCCATTCAGAGGGGGCGGTTGATTTAGGCCGCCTGAATTCCATCGGCTGTGTCCTCTATAAC